>Ga0209324_10003372_pt1 | contig 10980 bp, 13 predicted proteins | sample Rifsed19ft3_FD_184015 | JGI IMG/M metagenome (GOLD analysis project Ga0209324, IMG submission 184015) | Soil microbial communities from Rifle, Colorado, USA - sediment 19ft 3 (version 2) | ecosystem: Environmental > Terrestrial > Deep subsurface > Rock core/Sediment | place: Rifle, Colorado...
AACAGAAATTTCTTTGATGATTTCCGGGTCAATGTTTTCTACAGGGATGATGAGGATGCTTTTCATTGTTTAATTAATTTAGCATAAGATGAAAGTTAAGAATAACTAAAACTCAACATTATAACTTGACAATATCTTTCACGGAGAGTAAAGATAATTTATGAAGAAGCTCCTCTTTATAGTAATACTTGTCATGACAGTTTTTTCCTGCGCACCTGTGTTCAGGCAGGAAATAATGGAAAGAGGTATCAGTGATGTTTCTGTTTCTGACATCAGGAATAATCCAGAGCTATATAGGAAAAAGCTTTTTATCATTGGCGGGATGATTGTCAATACAAAATTTACCCGGGAAGGTTCTCAGATTGAAGCAGTCTATATTCCTGTGGATTCAAGAGGTTATTTAAAAGATGTTGAAGCGAGAGGAAGATTCCTGGCGATCCTGCCTAAAGAAAGAGGAACCTTAGACCCTCTTATTTATAGCAAGGAAAGAGAGATAACCGTGGCAGGAGAGTTTATCGAATTACGTTCAGGGAAGATAGACGAGGCAGAATATATCTATCCAGTTTTTGAGATTGTGGATATCTATCTCTGGCAAGAGAGAAGAGACTACTATTATTATCCCTACTATTCCCCTTATTGGTGGGATTCCCCTTATCCCTACTACTGGCGGGATCCCTGGTGGAGGCCCTGGGGCCCCTACTGGAGGCATCCTTACTGGTGGTAGATGAATTTCTTACATTTCATATCTACCTGAATAACCAATAACAAAAAATCAAACAGAATACAAACGCCTTAAATTAGGTGTCATTGCGAGGAGGTCAATCGACCGACGAAGCAATCTGACTGCAAGGTAGTCATCCTGAGGGTGCTTGGTTATTGGAATTTATTCAGGATTTGGTTCTTTGATGCATTTTGCTATAATTGTTTAGGTTTTTAAGCGTGGAATGAACAGAGAGATTTTAGCAGTTATAAAAAAGGTTCATGATCTCTTTAAGAAAAAGAAGTTGACTCTATCTGTAGCTGAGTCATGCACTGGCGGACTTATAAGCCATTATATAACAATCCTTCCTGGGGCAAGCAACTTTTTTGAAGCAGGGGTTGTCTCATACTCAGTTGAAACTAAAAAGAAGCTTCTAAGTATCTCTCACAGGATTATTTCAAAATACGGCGTCGTGAGTGAAGAAACTGCAAGTGAGATGGCAGAGAAAGTGAGGTTATTGACTGGCACGGATTACTCCCTTTCGACCACAGGCAACCTTGGCCCTGATGTTCTTGAAGGGAAGGAGAAGGGACTTGTTTACATAGCAGTAAGTAGAAAAGGTCAGATTTTTTCTAAGGGACTGAGATTAAAAGGCAGCAGGGAAGACAATAAAGAAAATGCCTCTCTTTCAGCACTCAAGTTTCTCATTAAGACAGTAAGAGAAACAGGTTTTTATGCCTGAAAAGATTCCTGAGGAGAAAAAGAAGGAGATAGAAAAGCTCGTCAAAGAGCTCAATTATCACTGCTATCGTTACTATGTCCTGGATTCGCCAGTTATTTCGGATGAGGAATATGACAGACTCTATTTTCGGCTGAAGGAACTTGAAGAAAAGTATCACTATAACCTTCCTGATTCGCCAACCCTGCGAATAGGAGCACCCCCTTTAGATAAATTCGAAAAGGTTAGACATACAGAGCCTATGTTATCCCTTGATAATGCCTTTTCCTATGATGAGGTAAGGGAGTTTGATGGGAGGGTGAAGAGGTTTCTTAAATCTCACGAGGAAATTGAATATACTGTTGAGCCAAAGTATGACGGTCTTGCTATCGAGCTTACTTACAGGAAAGGTCTTCTTTACAGGGCATCTACTCGGGGTGATGGTTATGAGGGTGAGGATGTTACCCAGAACATCAGGACTATAAAATCTGTTCCTCTTAAAATAGAGGAGGTTGAAATACCCGAAGACATCGATATACGTGGTGAGATTTACATGGATATTGATGAGTTCGATAAACTGAATAAAGAAAGGGAACAAAAAGGAGAACCCCTTTTTGCAAATCCAAGAAATGCTGCTGCTGGTTCAGTAAGGCAGCTTGACTCCTCGATTACTGCTTCACGGAAACTTCATCTTGCATGTTATGGGATAGGCGCAATTAAAGGAAAGGAATTCAGGAACCAGTGGGAATTTACCAAGTGGCTTGAGAAGGCAAGATTCCCTATCCCTGCAATTGTGAAATTCGTGAAGGGAATCGATAAGGTCATTCATGTCATTGAAGAGATAGGAGAGAAAAGAAGGTCCTTTCCCTTTGAAACTGACGGCTCTGTTATAAAGGTTAATGACTTTGGGTTGCAGAAGCTCTTGGGTGTCAAGACAAGGGAGCCTCGTTGGGCTGCTGCGTATAAATTCCCTGCCCATCAGGGAACTACCAGAATAAAGGAGATACTGCCGAGTGTCGGGAGGACAGGGGTCATTACTCCTGTTGCAATGTTAGAGCCTGTCAGGATCGGAGGGGTTACTGTCTCACGTTCAACACTGCATAACTGGGATGAAATGAAGAGGAAAGACATAAGGGTTGGAGATACAGTAGTTGTGGAGAGGGCAGGGGAGGTTATCCCCCATGTTGTAATGGTTGTTAAAGAGAAAAGGACAGGAAAAGAGAAGCCTTTTCCAATTCCTGAAAGGTGTCCTGTATGTGGTTCAAGGGTGGTGAGGGAAGAGGGCGAGGTAGCTGCACGTTGTATTGGCCTTGACTGTCCTGCCCAGGTTCAAGAAAGGATAAGGCACTTTGCATCAAGAGGTGCCATGGACATTGAAGGACTCGGAGAAAAAAATGTAGAACTACTCTACTCAAAAGGACTCATAAGCCATTTTGTAGATATTTATAAACTAAAGAAAGAAGACCTCCTTAATCTTCCAAGGTTTGCAGAAAAGTCAGCTCAGAATCTGATTGAAGCTATTGAGAGAAGTAAAAATACAACCCTTTCCAGATTCCTCTATGCCCTCGGTATCGTGCATGTTGGTGAATATGCAGCAAAGCTTCTTCCAAAAAATTTTAAAAGTCTTGAAGATTTATACAATATTCAGCCTGATAAGATTACAGAGATTAGACAGATGGGAGAGAAGATTGCCCAGTCAATATCAGATTTTTTTAATGATCCTGAGAATCTCAAAACCCTTAAGACCCTTAAATCATTAGGATTGAAGATATCGAATCCTGATTTTGAGACCAAGAAAAAAGGAAAGTTGTCTCTTGACGGTCTCACGTTCATCATAACAGGAACATTACCGAAGCCGCGGAATGAGGTGGAGGATATGATTGAAAGCCTTGGAGGTCATGCATCTTCTTCGATCTCAAAGAGTACTGATTACCTTATCGTTGGTGAAGAACCTGGCTCTAAACTCCAGAAGGCAGAAGCCCTTGGAGTAAAAAGGATATCTTATGATGAGCTGTTGAAAATAATCGGGAGAAAGAGTAGCTAACCTGTTTAATTCTTAAACTCGATGTCTATTTAAGAAAATAAAGATAAGATAATGTGTTAAGATAAACAACAGAGAAAAATAGGAAATAGTCGAACAGGGAAACTGATAAAAAGATTTCATTTTGCAATGCTCACTTTTAGCAGTATCCCAAATTAACAAACATATAATTTTTTATATTTGAGGAAGAACTTTTTTACCACTTTATGCAAATCAATGCACATATAAAATCAAAAAGTATATGAAAGCATATTGTATCGGCAAATCTATCATCCTGCCTCATGTCCGTTATGTAAATAATGGAGGATGTGATAGTATGATGTTTCATTCTCAAGTTATAAGAATCAATGGACATTATCAAACATTGAGATGTGATAGGATGGACGTTTCTGGTTTATGTTCGGGACATAAGATGAGCAAAGGAGAGTTCCTAAAAAGATATTGTGGTAGTGTAGAACCAGAAGCAAAGACAAACAAAAAACAGCCTGAATGCTTATGGAGGTGGATATGAAAGCACTTATTGAACTAATGGCGAAGTCTCTGGTAGATAAGCCGGAGGATGTTACAGTGGCCGAGGTAGACGGAGAAAGAACGGCTATTTTTGAATTGCGTGTTGCTACAAGTGATATTGGGAAGGTTATCGGAAAGCAGGGAAATACAGCGCGAGCAATGAGAACAATACTGAGTGCTGCCGGTGCTAAGCTCAAAAAGCGTTGTGTTCTTGAAATATTGGATTAAACTGAAAATCATAACCTTCCTTCTTGTTGAAGTCTGTTGATGAGATTATTTATATCAGGTAAAGCCTCTATTGCTGCCTTCTCACCCTCAAGGACAGCTTCATGCTTTTTTGTAAAATCACTTGAACCTATGTAACCGACTTTCGGCCTTATCACGATATCTGCTTTTGAAAGTTGAATTGATGAGAGCTTGGAGTACATGATACTAACAGATTGCAGTATCGTTTCTATTGTGCTTTCGGGCGGTCTATCTCCAATATCTGATGATATATCCACGGCAATTACAAAATCGGCTCCGTATCTCTTTGCAGCATCTATAGCAACAGGGCTTACAACACCTCCATCAACGTAAGTCCTGTCCCCGACCTTCACGGGTCTGAATATCCCTGGTATTGAGCAGCTTGCCCTCACAGCAGTGCCCGTGTTCCCTTTTCCAAAAACAACCTCCTGAGCATTTTGTATGTCTGTTGCAACTGCATAAAAGGGGATCCTCAATTTCTCAATAGGTGTGTTGTTTAATAAAGTATTGATGTATTCTTCAAGCTTTTCTCCTTTTACGAATCCGTTATCCGGGATAGTCAGATCAACAATATCTCCCCTTTCTATTGAAAAGGACATCTTCTGAAGTTGAAAGGCAGTAAAGCCATAGGCATAAATGCTCCCGACAAAACTCCCTGCACTCGTTCCGACAATCATGTGGATTGGAATTTTGTTTGACTCCAGTATTTTCAGGACTCCTATGTGAGCAAATCCTCTTGATGCTCCTGCCCCAAGTACAAGGGCTATCTTTGCTGGCCTGGGTGTAGGCTTGATTTCCATGGGTGCGCATGATGCTATAACAAGCATTAAGATGATAAGAATAATGAGTAGTTTATTCAGAGCAGTTTTGTCTTTATTCATAGCTTTTGAACCTCCTGAAATTTTAAATCTTCATTTCTGTAAAGGCAGGACATAGTATTTTCGCTCATTCTCGTCCCGATAAGATCGGGACTCCGAGGCTTTTGCCTCTTTATATTAGAATATTTTTAATGGACTATCAGCAAAAAAATCCGCTCAAATACTTTGTCCTGCCTACCTTATTATTTTACTGGTAAAAAAATTAAGGTTAAATTTCATCACAAAAAAGTGATTACATTTTCAACTTCAAAGATTTCTTGTATCATATAATAGACTAAATGAACAACACTTTTAATTTAAGAGGAGTTACAATGAAAAGTCTTATGAATATGGATATTATTCAATGGATATGATAGGAAGTATGAAGGAGGGAAGTCTAAGGAAACTTGAACCAAAAAAGAAGGTTGGCCTTGTCGTTGTTATAACAGGTCATGGAAAGGGAAAGACTACCTCAGCCCTCGGTATGGCATTGAGAGCAGTGGGGCATGGTATGAAGGTTTGCATAATACATTTTATGAAGGGTGACATGTATTCCGGAGAAATAGATGGTGTAAAGAAATTGGCCCCAGATATTGAGTTACATCTTACTGGCAAAGGCTTCTGCGGTATCTATGACAATCCCTATCCCTATGAAGAACACAGGGCTAATGCCCAGGAAGCAATAAAGCTTGCAAAAGAAAAGATGCTCTCAGGAAATTATGACATTTTGATACTGGATGAAATTAACAATTCCCTTAATCTGAAGCTTGTCGATCTTCCCCAGGTGTTAGATCTGATAGAGAATAAACCTCCTTTGATGCACCTGATCCTGACAGGCAGGGATGCCCATCCAGAGGTTATCGAAAGGGCTCATACTGTTTCTGAAATAAAAGAGATAAAGCACGCTTACAGGCAGAAGATAGAGCCACAGGAGGGGATAGATTATTAAGATTTAGATTTCTGATTTCAGATTTTGGATTGACAATGGAAAAGCAAGATGTAGACATAAAAGAGATAAGGGAGCTGGCAAATAAATTTACGCCACAAGAGATTGAAAGCTGCATACAACAACAGCTTAAGGAAGGGGAGAATATCTGCGAGGTAAAAGGGCCTACAGAATATGTCATAGGTGAGCTTGCAAAGGCAGGAGTTGTAAAAAAGTTAATGGAGAAAGGCATGTCCATTACAGATGCAGTTCGAGAACTTGCGAGGAGAATACGCCTCGTTCAGAAGGGTTTTAAAGAAGAATAGGAGTTTCACCTCATCAGATAATCTATTGCATTTTTCAAGAGAATCAAGCCGAAGAAAATCAGAATCAGTCCCAAAGATTTTATTATCCATACATAATATTTATTTTCGATAAAGTTTTTACTTTTCTCCACGATTAATGTCAGGCAAATCTTGGAACCCACGATTCCAGAAAAAAAGGAAGTAACAAAGACAGCCTTTTCAAGAGAATTACCTTTTATCATGAAAGGAACTCCTACGAATAACCAAAAAACATAGGGATGAGGGTTTAGAAAGTTTGTTAATAATCCTTTTTTAAAAGAGTTTGATTCCATGTCACCTATTTGAAGTTTTACGTTGTCACTTTTGAAATCTTTATATCCAAGGTAGAAAAGGAACAAGGAGCCGGCTGTTGAAATAATTCCTAACAAAAATTCCATATTTCTTATCTGCTTTAAAACAAATATGATGAGCAGAATCAAAGGAATATCTGTAAAGAGAGGGGCAAGAGAAACCTTTATTCCTTGTATTCTGCCTCTTTTTACTGTCTCCGAAATCACGAGGGCCATTAATGGACCAGGGGATAAACCCGCTGTTATACCTAAAAAAAGACCGGTGAGGAGGAAATCTACAACCATCAGTTTACAAAAATTGTGCATGTATGCAGACGCAACATTTCGATTGCGTGGATTTAAACTCTATCTTGTCATTCCTGCGACAAGCAGGAATCCAGAGAAAAGAAAAAGATGGATTCCGGGTCAAGCCCGGAATGACGCTATTCATATAGTTTCGAATGATATTCGATATACTGTAGGGCATTCCGTTACCAGTATCGTATGCGGCCGACGTCAATATGAACAAATTCAGGATATTTCCCTATACCCCCGGCAGAAAAGGATTTTGCAGCACTTGAAAGCTCACTGCTGCTTACACCCGTAATTGAGAAGTCAATAGCAAGTCCGTAAAGGTGAAGACTGTTTTGTACAACCTCCCTGCCCATACTTCTCAGATATTCATTATAGGCAAACGAGCGGTAACCTGAGATAATATGCACCTCTTTGTCTTTCCCGAATATATCCTTTATATCACAGAGGAGGTCTAAGAGCCTTGTATCTATAGGTGTTATTTCATTTGAATAGTGGCATCTCAACAGATAGTTTATATCATGTAAGGCATTTTTATCGTACATGCCTGATTCGTAATATTTCGCATGAAGTTTTTCACCAGTATGGATGTTATAAAGGTTTAGAGACCTCTCCATATTGGGAGATGCTAAGACTTTTCTAAAAGGATAGGCACCTGCAATGGTAACAGCAGCTTTTAAAAAATTCCTTCTTGATATCATAAGTAATCTCCTTTTTGATATCATGAATAATTCTTTGCTATGCTCTGCTAAATCTGATTTCTCTTTACAACTTTACAACCTTATTTAACCCAAATAATGTGATTCAATCAATGCAGATGTTATGAAAATTTCTTTCTTGTACCTTAGTGTACATTACTCACAAATTCAAATAAGAAGGGCAGGGCATAGTATTTGAGCGGATTTTTTTGCTGATATTCCATTGAGAATATTTCTAATATAAAGAGGCAAAAGCCTCGGAGTCCCGATCTTATCGGGACGAGAATGAGCGAAGATACTATGTCCTGACTGTATGTCATAGTTTAAAAATAATTTAAGTTAAATAAATCTTTGAACAATGTCTGCATTATTCGGGTTAAAGCGATTTTGTAGGTTATATTATATCTTAGATAAATTTTATTTCAACCTAATTTCGTTTATGAAAATATAAGTGCTTGCCTTAATGCCTTATGTTTGTTTTGCTATTTGGTGCATCACCGATGATCAACATTTTGGGTCCGTCTTTCAAAATGTGAAATTTTCCGTCGTCAACAAAAGGTGATATTACCCATTCAAAAAGAATCTTTGCATCCTCGAGTACCGGATTTTTGGGATAACCATAATATTTTTTCTGCATCTCCTCGTCATAAAGTCCTATGCAACCGTGAGATGCCGGATAGCCTGGCAGGTCACGTCCGTGAATCCAGTATGAAACTCCATTTTTGGTCGTATAAAACCTCAAACCGTAATTCATAGGATATGGTATTTCCGTTTTCTCAATAAAATACAGTGAAGATTTATGTTTGCTGTTAAAAGCAGTAATTCTAAATTCCCCATTTGGAGTTTCGTTTCCCTTTTCTCCTGAGGCAATAGGAACAGAAAATACCAGATGGCCATATTCATAAGCTCCAAGAAACTGTTCTGAGAGATTCACGACAATGAATTTTGATTCAGACTCTGAAGGTTGATAATACTGCGGCATCGGAGTAAAGTCTTTGATGTCATCGAGCCTTTTAGGGACTTTTATGGAAATTCCGGGATAGACATGTCTTCTATCCACCCTGTTAAATCGAACGACATCTTTCCATTTATCACTGAACAGACCCTCCAGTGTTTCGCCTTCACGAAGGCGTCTGCATTCCCACTCTATTTGGGTATCGCTGGGATGATTAGTTTTGCAGAGAGAAGGTACTGTTTTGGCCTCTGAGAAAGAAGAGGTAAGGAATAGAATGAAGAGAATTAAAAGTCTTTTCATGGTAGATGAAATTATAACTTTTCGAAAAATGTATTTTGTAGTGGAATTCTAAGCAGGCAAGCATCTCCAAATCCGTGATGGCAGGATATATATCTGAGCGGTTTCTTCCTCTAAGCAGTTTCAGATTCTCACATGCTAATGACCTTTGCTATAATTTCCCATGGAAATTCTCCCAGAATTAGAATGGGAAGGGCTTCTTGAGACACTTAAACAGCAAAGAGGGACCGCCCTTTTAATCGGTGCAACTGATTCAGGTAAATCTACCCTTGCAAAATATTTAGTAGAAAAACTGATAAGAGAAAATATAAAGGTTTCTGTGGTCGATGCTGATATTGGTCAGTCAACTCTTGGTCTCCCTGGGACAATAAGTATGAGAGTTTTTTCCGATGAAAAGGATATTGAAAATTTCAGATTTGAGAGAATGTTCTTTGTAGGATCTACAAATCCTGCAAAAAGGATTTCCATGGTAATAGATGGTTCAAAAAGGATGGTTGATTTTTGCAAGGAGAAATCCGAGATCATCATTGTTGATACGACAGGTCTTATTTCAGGAGAAATAGGAAGGGCACTGAAGATTGGAAAAATCAGGGCTATAAAACCTGAACATATCATAGCAGTTCAGAGGAATGATGAACTGGAGCATATTCTCGATCTCATTGAGGGCATTTCTATCCATCGCATAAGGACATCGAGCCTGGCAAAGGGCAGGGACAGAGAAAACCGTGCACATTACAGAAAAAAGAAATTTCTTGATTATTTTGATATAAAAGAGATCTCTGAATTTTTGTTAAATCAAAATGATGTAAAATTCTTTTACAATAGCAAACCGTTCAATCTAAGAGAAGGAGACTTCAAGAAGGGGACAATAATAGGCTTGAATCATAATGCTGATACAATGGGTTTAGGGGCAGTTGTTGAGATTATTGATGACTCTGTTATTTTTAAATCACCAATAAAATCCCTAAAAGGAATCAACAGGGTTTTATTCGGTGATATGGATATTTTATAATTTATTTAACTTCTTGCTTTTTACTTCTCACTTTTAAGTACTTACTACTTACTATTTGGGTATCCACACCTTCCCCTTGTCAATAATATGCTCAATTTCCCATCCTCTCTTACGCAGCTCCCTCGCAATCCATTTTCTGTGGCATTTCCAGGGAAATCTCTCTGCACATATAATTACGGATTTTTTCTTAACAGCAAGAGACTCAAGGAGATCAATCCCCTTTCTGAAGTCATCAGTAAGAGTATAAGCAATATATCCCCCTTTTCTGAAGCCGCCGAGTTCTGTCCCAAGGAAATGGTATTCGAGTCCCTCCTGGCTTAAGAGGGCTTCGAGGTTTTCCCTTCTGAATATTGGAATTTTGCCTTTTGGGAAACGTCGTACATCAATCAGGGTTTGGATATTGTAAGCGAGGAGAATTTCTATGAAATCTTCCTCTGTTCTCCTGTCAGTGCCGAGGGTATATATCCTTTTCATCTCTGCGTGAATCATATCATTTTATTTGTGCTGAGTGGTGAGAGGGCTTTATTCGTTTTTTTAAAATTTGTCATTGAATGTGACCTGTAACACATTTTTTCCTTGACAAATTGAATACTTTAAATAAAAAATACTGCGTATGTTTAAATCCTGGCTATCAATTATACAGTTCATTATTATATTGCTTGCTTTACCTGTTTATGCATCCGAGGTCAATCCGGATAATCCCGTTGGGGAAATTGAGCAAACAAGAATTTCTTCATTAGTTGGGGAAATTGAGCAAACAAGGATATCTTCATTATCTGAACGAAAAATAGACACCCCTAAAATAGTATCAGATTATAATTCCAATGAGCTCGCTGTAAAAGCTGTTGACAAACATATCAATCTCTTTACTGAAAGGATAAGGGAGAAGTTCTCACTCTGGCTTAGCAGATCCGGCAAATATATTGAATTGATGAAAGAGATATTGAAAGAAGAGCACATTCCTGAAGAAATTGTCTTTATCCCTCTCATTGAGAGTGGCTTCAGCCCTTATGCCTGCTCTCCTGCACGCGCAGTTGGATACTGGCAGTTTATCGCATCTACTGCAAAGAGATAC
>Ga0209324_10003375_pt1 | contig 10976 bp, 8 predicted proteins | sample Rifsed19ft3_FD_184015 | JGI IMG/M metagenome (GOLD analysis project Ga0209324, IMG submission 184015) | Soil microbial communities from Rifle, Colorado, USA - sediment 19ft 3 (version 2) | ecosystem: Environmental > Terrestrial > Deep subsurface > Rock core/Sediment | place: Rifle, Colorado...
AACCATGGCTCCCCGACGTCGAGGGCCGTCTTCAGGGCGCCGAGGGCGATCGCGAGGAGGTAGACCTCGAAGATCGCCGCCAAGTCGCTTGCTCGGATCCTCACCGCGTCCCTCTGTCGCGCACGGTATCCGCGCACTAATAAAAGGTTGTCTACGGAGGACCATTCCGACCTGATAAGGAGGCCTGCGGAAGCTCCATGAACGACCTGCCCCGGATCCGCCGTTGGGATGTCGCTGGGAAGCGTGCCCGCTGAGTGCATGAACGGGAGATTCAGAAAGACGATGGCGTAGCGTACCCTCGAGAACACGACGCCGGCCCATAATCCACGGGCAAGCCTGTCCTATGGGGAACTTAGTCGCAGAAGTCGAGCCGGTCCAGCGATCGCGCAGATCGCGACCGGGTGGGGCGAGACGTGCGGTCGAGGACGCACCGTGTAAACCTCATCCGAGGACCCTGACCGTACGTCCGGGCCTCACGGGAGCGCGTATCGGCGGGTGTCCATCGGAAGGCGCCAGGACGACCGATAAGAACATTTCCGGCAAGCCCTATAGTCACGCCAGCCCGTTTTCACGGAGAGGTACTGCCATGGAGCGCGAGGAGGAATCCCGGCCGTTCTACATCCCAGCCTGGTACTACGGTGGGCCCGACGAAAGATCGGCCCGGCCCGACAACACGTTTGTCCGGGGGGAAGGGATGTTCGTCGTCCGTGAGGACGACACCCGTTTTGAGGACTGGGAGGGACAGTCGTTGGTCAACAACCTCGGCCTCGGGCGGGCGGACATGGCGAAGGTCCTCGCGGACCAGGTCCATCGGCTTTCCTGGCTGAAGCCAAGCGCGTTCTCGGACGTGCGGGTGGCCCTCACGCGAGACCTGCAGTCCATCCTCCCCCACGGAATCTCGATCCCGTTCTACGGAATCGGCGGCGCCGACTCGGTCGAGGCCGCGATTCGAGCGGCCCGCATGGTCACCGGTCGGAAGAATGTCCTCGTGTTTCGGACGGGGTTTCACGGGGATACGATCACGACGGAAGCGGTGAGCGGCTGGGGGCTCCCGGACTACGGGGACCCACGGCCGTGGGTCGTGCACGTACCGTCCCCGTACGACTGCTTCCAGGACCTCGGGGAGTGGGACCAAGCATACGAACGGTGCCTGGAAGGAATTGAGAAGGCCCTCAAGAAACGCGGCCCGCGGACCTTTGCGTGCGTTCTCGTCGAACCCGTGATGGGTGTCGGCGGGGTCGTCCCTCTGTCGACCGGCCTCTCGAAGGCATTGCGCGAGATCTGCGACCGACACGGGACCAAGCTCGTCGCGGACGAGGTCGTCACGGGATTCGGGCGGACCGGCGAGTGGTTCGGGTCGTCGAGTGTCGGGCTGAAGCCGGATGCGATTGTCCTCGCGAAGGGGATGACGGGAGGATACGCACCCCTCAGCGCCGTGGTGTTCGAGAGGTCGTGGGGGGAAGAACTCCGGCAGAACGGGTTCCCGCATGGCCCCACGTTCGGCGGCCATCTCCTCGGTTGCGCGGCCGCCCGAGAAACAATCCGGATCCTGACGGTGGAACGATTGGTCGAGCGGGCGAGGACGGTCGGCGCGTACATGAAAAAGCGACTTTCAGAGCTCGGGCAGCAACATCCCGCGGTCGCGCGGGATGTTCGCGGCATGGGCCTCTTGCTCGCGATTGAACTCCGCCCCGCGCGTTCGACGACCCAGAGTACGAGCGCGGAAAAAATCGGAAAGCGGGCGCAGACGGTTCGCGCACACATGGCCAGACGGCTCAAAGAGCTCAGGCGAGAGCCCCGGGGACTTGTCCGAGAAGTCCTCGGTGCGGGCCGCCTGCTGGCCCGTCAGCTCCGCGCCGGCGGGGAAGGTCGGACGTACGGCGGCCACCCGGCGTCGCAGCGCACTTGGGCGATCTCGGAGGGCCTCCTGAATGACAGAATCCGGGTCTGGGTGAGCGGCGATGCCTCCTCGATCATGTTCTGTCCGCCGTTCATCGTCACGGAGTCCCAGGTGGACCGACTCGTGGACCGTCTGGACTTCCACCTTAGGCAGATTTCACGGGAGGACGCCGGGCCGACCGCCACACGCGCTCCAAGTGCGGTCTGAACGACCGTCGTCTCGACTCCTCAGTGGGCGAGGTGACCCAAGCGCGGCTGCGACCCCACGATGATGTCGATTTTCTTGTGGTCTCGATCGCTCACGCTAGGACCAGAATATTGCAAAACAAATGGGGCAATGGGTCCCAAGCGGTCTGCCCATGCGGGTCAGCTCGCCTTCACGGGCACGGTGCGCGCGGAAAACTCCCGTGCACGAACGGTCGAGTCCGTGTTCAATAGAAGACCGCCAGACTCCTACGCAGATGGGACCGGTGCACAGTGGGCCGGCCCGCTCCTAGGGTTGGGAGAACCCCACCCATTGCAGCAGTCCTTCCTCGCGCCAGGTGCCGATCGTTCGTGAGTACAACCAATCAAGGTCCTTGGGGATCGGATTCCTCAGGAACTCCCGCACCGTCGAGATCGCCGTGTGCCTGATGGGAGGGTTAATTGGCTCGCAGAGGACCTCAGGCTTCAGGTACCGCGTGAGCGCGTCATGGAGGGTAAACGAAGGCGGCGAACGAAGTGTTTCGGGCACCGACAACGCGTTAGCAAGGAAGAGCCGGCAGTTGTAGGGAACGAACGCCTCTTGGGCGATGTCACCCTCCAGCTGGGCCATCGCGGCCCAGTTCCCTTCGCGGTTCTCCCAGTAGAACAAGTCCACGATGTCCACACCGCTCTGATCGGCCCCGGACAGCCATCGATCCAGGGCTTGGAGGGCGAATGCCTGCCCTCTGGGAAGACCTACCCATCGTTCCATGAACCACGCCAAGGTCTCCGGGCTCGTGTCTTTCCCTGAATCTTCCCGCCAGCGCCGCAGCTCAATCGGGAAGTAGGTCAAGGGACTCCCTGTACCTTGCATGCACACCTTGTCTTGCGGATACTGATGACACAGCCCTTCAGCGATGGGCCCGTACACATCGTGTGCGGCCGACACGTTTCGTTTGTATGTCTCACGAAACTCCTTGTCCATGCGGGACGGGCACTTGATGACATGGTGTCGAATTCCGAGTCGTGGGAGCAGCCTGGACGGGATCTGAACATCGCGATGATCTGAGGTGAGGTGCCAGTGCATCGTTGTGAAACAATACAGCCGATGCCAAATGGCCTTGGATGCCGCGAGAAGCAATCGTGTGTCTCGGCCCGCTGTGACGGTAAGCGCGAGTTCAAAGCGATGGGAAGCGCTTTCGATAAGGGCCTCCAGCAGATGGGCATTCTCCTCGACCACTCCCTCGAGCGTCCGCGTTGGAAGCTCGCGATCTGGCCAGAACCGCTGGGGCGTACCGGCATGAAGATTCAAGTAATGATTTGGCAACAGATGGTGAACTTCCTGGAACAGAGATCCGTCCCCTGGCCAGACGTACTCTGGTTCGTTTCGACGGTAGGCTCGAATGAATGTAAGCGCCTCTCGATCAATGGTCAGATCGAGCAGTTCAGCGAGAAGCCCAGGCTGTGAGGCGCACCAAACCCCATGCGCGGTCGCATGTGTGTAGAAAACTTGCCGGTAACCTAATGGATCGTTGAAGAGCCACGGGTCTCGACCGTCGTCGACGATAAGGATCCACCTACCTCCGAAGGGATACGTTAGCTGAAGCAAGTTCCTTCGCGTCTCGCCCGACTCAACGCGCCGAATTAGCCGGTTGAGGATGTCCGTGTCGGTGGCCCAGGGTTCGTGAGGGTCGAGGACGTATCCTAGGAGGGTGACCGACCGGCCGCTCGTCTCGACCCTGCACACGGGGAGATCTGGATGAACCGTAAGTCGGATCGTCGGCCTCACTTGAACGCGCCGCCATGTCGGGAATCCCTCCACGAAGCGCGGGCCCAGGATGAACTGGCGGCGAAACAGGAGCCGCTCTCTGTTGTAGGTCATTCGCTTCATCGTGAACAAGACCCTTCCGGCCCCACGTTTTCGTGTAGTCTCCGAACCGACCGAAGTGATCCTATCGGTGGCTGAACCCCACCCACGGTCGTAATCCGTCCTCGCGCCAGGTGCCGATCGTTCGTGAGTACAACCAATCAAGGTCCTTGGGAACGGGATTCCTCAGGAACTCCCGCACCGTCGAGATCGCCGTGTGCCTGTGGGGAGGATTGATCGGTTCGATGAGGACCTCTGGCTTCAAGTGACGCGTAAGGTTTTCATGCAGGATGTATGAAGGCGCAGCGCGGAGCGGCTCGGGCACGGATAACGCGTTGGCGAGGAAAAGCCGGCAGTTGTATGGAACGAACGCCTCCTGGGCAATGTCGCACTCCGACTGAGACATCGCCGCCCAATTCCCCTCGCGATTCTCCCAATAGAATAGGTCGAGGAGGTCGACACCGGAATGATCGACTCCCTCGGACCATCGGTCCAGTGCCTCGAGAGCGAACTCATGACCGGTCGGCAAGCCGTACCTCCGCTCCATCAACCACGCGAGAGTCGCTGGGCCGGTCTCTTTCCCTGCCTCTTCCTGCAATCGCCGCAGCTTAATGGGGGTGATGGTCAAGGGCATCGCTGTCCCCTGCATACAGACACGATCTTGTGGGTACGATTCATAGAGACCCTGAGCTATGGGTCCATACGCGTCACGTGCGGTCGAGACATTCTTTTCGTAAATCTCACGAAACTCCTTGTTCATGCGGGACGGGCACTTGATGACATGGTGTCGAACTCCGAGTCGCGGGAGCAGCCTGGACGGGATCTGAACATCGCGATGATCTGAGGTGAGGTGCCAGTGCATTGTTGTGAAGCAGTACAGTCGGTGCCAGAAGGCCTTTGATGCCGCCAAGAGCAGTCGTGAGTCTCTCCCTGCCGTGACAGTGAGCGCAAGTTCAAAGCGGTTGGCTGCGCTTTGGATCAGGCCCTCGAGCAATCTGGCATTCTCCTCGACAACTCTCTCCAGGGTCCCCGCCGGAAGCTCATGATCCGGCCAGAACCGGTGAGGCATGCCGGCCTGGAGGGTCAAGAAGTGATTCGGCAAGAGATGGCGCACTTCTTTGTAGAGAGAGCTGTCGCCCGGCCACCAATACTCTGGCTCTCTTCGCCGGTAAGCCTGAATGAACGCAAGAGCCTCCTGGTCCACTCTGAGACGGAGAATATCGGCGAGGAGCCGCGGCTGTGAGGCGCACCAGACACCCGAAGCCGATCGCGAGTAGAAGGCTTGGCGATATCCGACGGGGTCAGTGAACAGCAAGACCGTCTGGCCGTCATCGACCACCAATACCCATCTCCCCCCAAGGGGGTAAGTCGATTCGATCACAGCTTCCGCGGTCCGCCCCGCTTCGAGATCGGATAGCAACCGTTCAACGATGTCCGCGTCGCTCGCCTGCGGCCTGTAGGGATCGAGTATGTATCCGAGTAGACTAATGGACATTCCCCCCTTGCGAGCTTGGCAGGCCGGAAGGTCTGGATGAAGGGTGATGTTGATTGTTGCTCTCACGGAGAGGCGTTTCCAATTTGGCAAGCCTGCAATGAAGCGGGGGCCGAGAACGAACTGGCGGCGAAAGAGCAGTCGTTGCGTGTCGTACTTCATCGGCCTCATGGAGTGCCTTTTGGAGTTCTTCCGAATTCAAGGAGGGGATCGGATCTATCTGCCAGAGGGGGCGCCAAAGCCCAACGGGCTGTGAGTAGCCTATTACGTCGGCTTCGCTGAAGGTCTAATGGTGACGTCCGTGAAGTGAGCCGTGCGAGGCAAGCCTAACGAGCCAATCACAACCGAGGCGAGTGGAGCGCCTATCCCGGATTTTCTGTTAGCAGTCCGGTCTCCAACAAGAGGTCCGATGCATCTCTGATGAGCCCAAACTCGAGACCCGACCTGTCCGAAATGTCCAGCAGTGTATGGTTGCCATCGGAGAGGTTCAGGACCCATAACATCGCGAGCTCACGGGTTTTTTCATCCTTCGCCCCACCGATTGCCCGATACAAGCCCCGCTTTCCCAATTGCGGCTCACCTTTCGGGTTCTGGTTCAGGTACGTCCTGTTGTTCTCCAAGATGTTGAGAACTGCCAGGAACTTGGCGAACGAGTCCGTAAGGTATTGCGGATGAATGAAGTCGAGATTGTCCGCCGATGTGTGATATTCTGGATATCGACCATATGGCGTCCTCATGAAACAGCCCACGGGAAGATTGAATCCTGGCGAGCAAAATTGTCGTTCGTCGTAGCCGTAGGGGGAAAAGTCGATGATTTCATAGTCGCTCCCGGAATGTTTGAGAACGTGACTAACCGCTTTGTCGATTACCGCGTCGCCTCGCCGGCTCTTCTTGTATGTGGACTTGCCCGGGTCTCCGACTCCCGCGACAACCAAGCCGTGTTTGATTTCGGAAGCCGCGGCCTCGTTCCGAGAGAGCCAAGTGATCGACCCAATGGTCCCGGGAATGAAGAGAAACCTGTATGAGTATCTGAGCGAGAGCTGTCCAAGATACTTGGCCGCGAATGCCACGAGAGCCACGCCAGAGAGATTGTCATTGCCGAGAGAAGGATGACACGCGTGGCAGGAAATGAGAACTTCATCGGGTTGTTCCCCTCGAAGATAGTACTCGCCATAAGTCAGATGGCCTCTGTCCAAGCTCGAATCGATGCAGACATCATACTCGTCGTCCTGAAGTTCCAAGAACTGGTTGTGACTCAAACAGAAACCCCAATTCTCTTTGTAGTATGAGGTTCGGTAAGGAATCCAGTCGGGATATTCGGGGATCGTGAAGAGATGTTCCTTGAGTTCTTTCAATTGCATTCTCGCCTTCACAGGGACGCTGTAACTGACAACATGTAGGTTTGACTTGTGAAAGTCGACGATCCTCCTGCCCCGATCGTTCTTGATGTAGGCATCGGTGATGTTCCACTCCCTTGGGACGGTCCAGTCAAAGGCTTGAGTTCCGGAGGGTACCTCGTGAATTTCCAACGGGATGAGGGTCTTGAGCTTGGCGAGAGTCTCGCGAACGCCATTACCAGTGATGCTTCGGCAAATTGGATAGAGCTCAGTGATCAGACGGTACATCTCGTTGCCGATCTGCGGGAGGCTAAGAGCCTTTTCGAGATCACCGATCTTCACGTGAAAACCTCCTTAGAGGGTGAAATCTGGATAGTTCTTGTCCCGGTCAGAAAGGACCTTCACGGCTGGCGGCCATCGGATTCCAAATGCTGGATCATTCCACCGTACGCCTCTCGCGCTCGCTGGAACATGGAACTCAGACATCTGGTAGAGCACTTCTGTGCGGTCCTTCAGGGTCAGGAATCCATGGGCGAATCCCTCTGGGATATAGACCATTCGGCGATCGTCCGCGGTCAGTTCCATTGCCATCCACTTCTTGAAGGTGGGCGAATCATGGCGCAGGTCAATGATCACGTCATAGATCTCCCCCATGGTACATCTGACTAGCTTGGCCTCCTCGTGTGGCTTTGCTTGATAATGCATGCCGCGCAACGTACCTTTCTTATTGTTGAAGGAGATGCTGCACTGCACGAGCCTCTGATTCAGTCCTCGAGCCTGAAATTCTCGCTCGTCCCAGGTCCGGGCGAAAAAGCCCCGCTCGTCCGGCAGTCTTTCCGGTTCAACAATGAGGGCGCCCTCAAGCGATGTTTCTTTGAATAACATGCCGGTCAGCAGCCTCCTCACAATACCTCAACGGTTGGAATTGGTATGATAAACCGCCCGCCCCACTCCCTGATGTACGCTAACTCTCTCATGAGCTCGTCCCTCAGGTTCCAGGGCAAGATCAGCACGTAATCCGGCTTCGTTACCTTGATTTTCCCTGGATGATGGATTGGGATGCGGGTTCCCGGCAGATATTGTCCTTGTTTGTGAGGGCTCACATCCACCGTGTAATCGATAAAGTCCGATCGGATGCCACAATAGTTCAGAAGGGTGTTACCCTTCGCGGGGGCGCCGTAACCGGCGATTGATTTCCCTTCCTGCTTGGCCTTAATCAGGAAATCGAGAATCTTGCGTTTGGTTTCCTTGACTCTTTCGCCGAAAGACAGGTAGTGCTCCAATTGAGTGAAGCCGGCCGCCTCCTCCCGTGCACGCAGCTCCTTCACCCGCGGACTGACGTGTGTGGCCGTGTCCTCGGCATGGCGCGCATAGATTCGAAGGGAGCCGCCATGGGTCGGTAGCTCCTCCACATCGAATATCGTCAAGCCATGAGCCGCAAACACCTTTGTGACGTTGATGATGGAAAAGTAGGAGAAATGTTCATGATAGATAGTATCGAACTGGTTTTCCTCCATCAACCGCATCAGGTGTGGGAACTCCATGGTGATGACCCCATTCGGCTTCAGCAGGATTTTCATTCCGCGCACAAAATCGTTCAGCTTGGGGACGTGGGCCAAGACGTTGTTACCGATTAAGAGGTCGGCTAGTAAACCCTGTGCAACGAGCTCGCGCGCCGCTTGCTCGCCGAAGAACTTAACAACCGTTCGTATCCCCTTCTTAAGGGCTGCGTCAGCGACGTTGGCTGCGGGTTCGATCCCAAGGACCGGGATTCCCTTGGCAACAAAGTACTGGAGAAGGTAGCCATCATTGCTCGCGATCTCGATAACCCGGCTCTGTTTGGTCAGCGCAAACCGCTTAACTGACATGTCGGCGTAGGCTTCGGCGTGTTGAAGCCAGGTCTTGGCGTATGACGAAAAGTAGGGGTAATCACTAAAGATGACTTCCGGAGCAACGACTGCATCGAGCTGGACGAGAAAACATTGGTCGCACACGTACGCATGGAGCGGGTAAAATGGTTCCATTTGGCTGAGCTGAGCTGGCTTCAGGAAGTTGTTAGCAAGGGGCGTGGCTCCCAAATCCACGAAGGTGTGTTGCAACGCTGACCCGCAGAATCGACACGGACCCACGCGCTACCTCCAGTAAAAGTGGTCGTCAACCTGCCGCGTCTTAATCAGGTATTCGAGTTGTCGAAGGCGCGTAAACGCTCTCGATTCGAAGGTTTCACTCGATAGATCGATTCTCTCGAACAACTCGCGAAGCTCTCGGGCTCCTGTCAATGCATTTCGACGGCATCGGAAATTCGGGAGCTGGGTGCGAATCCTGTCAAAGGACACGCGATAGCTTCGGGTGTCCCCCTGGTCGGTCCCGAACATCGTTTCACACCCGGGAAACACGCGAGAAACAATCTCGGCAATTTCCTTTACCCGGTAGTTCTCATTGTTGTCCCCCACGTTGAAGATCTGGTTATGAACGACGTCCCGGGGTGCCTCCATGGTGGAAGCAATTGCCTCGCAAATGTCAAGGACATGAACTAGAGGGCGCCAAGGAGTGCCATCGCTGATCATCCGGATCTTGCCGGTCGTCCATGCCAAGCCGGCGAGGTTGTTCAACACCAAGTCGAATCGCATTCGTGGAGAAGGCCCGTACGCTGTGGCGTTTCGGAGAAACGTTGGCGAGAAACGATCATCTGCCATCGCCGACACATCCCGCTCGACGAGTACTTTGCACGTCGAGTACGCCGTCTGTGGGTTCGTCTCAGAATCCTCCGTCTTGTATTCGTCTGAGCCCAGGCCGTAAACACTGCAGGACGATGTGTACACGAATCGGGAAACTCCGGTCTGCTTGCATATCTTAGCCAACTCAACCGTGCCTCGGTGGTTGATTTCATATGTTACACGCGGGTTCAGCTGTCCGAGTGGGTCGTTTGACAGTTCGGCCATATGAACAACCGCGTCGAACCCTTTCAAGTCCGCCTCAACAAGCTGCCGAATATCCTTTTCGACGCGGGGGATAACCTCGGAGGTCACACCGTTGTATAGCCGACCATCCTTGAAGAAACCAGTATCGAGGCCGACAACATCATATCCTCGTTGAACCAGCAGCGGGGCCAACAAGATGCCGATGTACCCGTCTACTCCAGTAACCAGTACTTTCATGATTACGCCCGCCGAGCAGCTCGGCCCACTGGGGCTACGCTAATTCGTCTTCGCCTGCCTCTGTCCTTCGTGAGAAGAGTACCAGTGAACCGTCTGACGAAGACCAGAAGTCAGAGATGTCTCAGGCTTCCAAGCGATCTTTCGGTATGAATCCTTGACATCAGCAACCCTCACCCGTTCCATGGGCCGTTCAGGCAATGCGCCGAAAAGAGGTTCCACCGGTGAATTGATGATCTGCCTGATTTCCCCTACGACTTCCCGGATTGTGACAAGGTTTCCCGAACCGAGGTCGACTGTCTGACCTTCGATGTCCGGAGCGGCGGCCATCAAGATAAGCCCGTCGACCACATCGTCGACAAAGATCCAGTCGATGAGACGCTGGCCGCTAGAGAGTTTGGGGGCTTCGCCCCGCAAGAGCGACAAGGTCACATAGGGTACAACTTTCGAAGTGTCTCTCTGGGCTGGACCATAGACCATGAAGAGACGCGCGATGGACACCGGGAATCTGTAAAGTTCCCAGAACATGCGCGCATAACCGCTGGCGGACCACTTCGCCGCGGCGTATGGCGAACTAGGCACGTTAGGCTCCCCGAGATCCGGTTCCTCAAGAGAACCCGTCAATATGAAACGCCTGCAGCCGAGCCCCGTCGCCTTTGTCATAAGGTAGACGGTGCTGGCCAGATTACCCAGAAACGAGGGCACAACATACTCAATCTTCCGATTGCCAGTCACATTTCCCGCGAGATGAAAAACAAAATCGGGTCTGACCGAACTCATGACCTCGTCCACATCGGAAGAAGCCGTCAGGTCCGCTCTGTGCCAACTGATTCCATCGCCCGCGTCTTCCCGCGCATGACGCGAAACGCCATGGACCTCGAAGTGTCCCTTGACGAGCCGACGGCAAAGATGCCCTCCAATGAACCCGCTCGCCCCCGTCACGAGAGCGCGCCCCGTCGTCATGGCCTCTCCTCTACAGGCAATTCCAATCGTAGTCTGGCTGAAACCCTACTCGCAGCCTGATATGAAAGCTTCCCAAGACA
>Ga0209324_10003377_pt1 | contig 10976 bp, 25 predicted proteins | sample Rifsed19ft3_FD_184015 | JGI IMG/M metagenome (GOLD analysis project Ga0209324, IMG submission 184015) | Soil microbial communities from Rifle, Colorado, USA - sediment 19ft 3 (version 2) | ecosystem: Environmental > Terrestrial > Deep subsurface > Rock core/Sediment | place: Rifle, Colorado...
ACATACTTAAGCGCCTCTTCCAGGGCGGGCAGTGCCAGTTTTCCAACATTGAATTCCCTGGTCAAGAAAGCGAGTTTTCCGCGCTGAGCGCCGCCCAGCATACCACGATTCTGGTTAATCTGTTCGATGGTATGGATCACCAAGCGTTTTGCTTCCAGGCTGCCCTCCAGGCCCATATTAAGGGTAAGATCGATGTCCGCCATAAATATAATCCTCTTACGATTTAATTATATGCTTCCCATTCGTTAGACATTCAATCCTTTTTCTTTCAGATACTTCAGAAGGTCATCAACCGTATCACGGACGATCAGAACGTCACAGCCGCCGGTTTTTTTGATTTTGTAAAGGACCTCATGCTGGCCGGCCGTCAATTCTCCGGATCCGGTTTTACATTCGATCGCCAGAAAAAAAGGATGATAGACAAAAAAGTCCGGCCAACCGGTTGCCGTAGCATTCTGGACCTGGCTGCACCTGAAACAGCGGTAATTTTGCACACGCATATAATCCAGGTTTAAAAGCGACAAAATCCTGGCAACTGCTTTTTCAAGCTGGCTGGATCTTATATGGCTGTATTTTTTCATGTGCTTTATTTGCCTTCCATACCCTTCTCGAATTTTCGCTCCGGCTTATGAACTCGCAATTAGACGGTTTATAATTACCGTTTGGGTCTATTCTTTCAATAGTCAGACCTTCCTGCCATCCCGCTCCAATTGCCCACTTGTAAAAAACCTGAATGTCATTCCGCCATTCATCGCAAACACATATACCCTTACCTCCATACCACCTATACTCTCTACAGCGTGAGTTGTGGCATCGGTACTGAATAGCTTGCCATAGTTTAAATATTCTGTGATGGGTCAATCCGTGTGTAACTTTTGAGCATTTACGACACCTAACGCTTCCACCGCTTCTTAATGAGAATTGCCTTACTGGAATCACAGTGCCACAATCGCACTTACATAGCCAATAACTGTTTTTTTCTGACCTTGAATGAAGTTTTAGCACTGTCCATCTGCCAAATCTCTTACCTGTCATATCTTCTGTCCTAACCGTTCCCATTATTCACCCCCTCCTCCGCATCTTCAAGCCGGGCGGGCTTTCTGCTGCTTTTCATTTTTATGCAACTCCCTAACGTAATGCACCGCCCGTTTATATGCCGTTTTACTCAAATGCTTGTAGGCCTCAAGGATTTCTAACTTGCATGACGAGCAATAACGACTTTTATTTTCCGCGTTTCTCTCGGAGCCGCAAATATCACAGATCATTTCTCAACCCCCAGTTCATTTCATTGGTCCTGGCAATCATCAGAGCGCATTGGTCACAGGTCCATTTTTCGCCGTATTTTGATCTTATCTTGCGATAGGCGGATCCGCTGCACTGCTCATTACCAATCAACTTTCCGGCTTCGCAGATTTCCGATACATCCGGATTTATCTGCCGGCGGATCACGACTGTCCCAAGTTTTTCTTTTGCTATCGCAACGATATCCGGTCTCCCCTGCTCTTTCTGCTGCAGATGATGATGAAGTTTATAATTTTTCCCGTATGTTTTTTGCCGCATACCATCCTCTTGAAATTGGACCGGCAGCCGGTTGACAGCCAGGTCAGGGGCCCTATAACCGCCGGTCCGGATCGGAATATGTTAGACTCAGATCTAATTCAATTTCTTAATCTGAGTTTAGTGTTTCATAGGCGCTTCTTACCCTCCCGGAATGGTCATACCGTGCTTGTTTAATTCGTCTTTCAGCAGCACTTTGTCCTCTGACGGAAGATCTATCGAATTCAAAGCATCCTCGATGGTGAGCTCCGGGCAAAGATCGCAGAATTCGTTGAATCTCCTGATTAAACCCTCGCGCTTGTCTTCCTGGCTCTGTGGCAAACCAGCTTTTACCGGTCCCGGATCCTGAAAGTCAATCCAGTCCTGCCAGTTGTTAAACCAGGTTGAGCCGTTTTGAAACTCTTTCCAGGAATTCATTTGCACATGGGCGATATATTTTTTCAGGGCCAGATTTATATTTTTCCAGTCCTCATCGGTAAGAACCGATGCCTTGAAGTGCCTCTGGGCCTCTTTTCTCTTAACCTTATTCGGATACTTCTGCCATATCTCATCAAACCTAGAGCTTTGCTTAGTGTTTATATTACTAGTTTTATTATTATTAAAAGCTTTATCCTTTTCCTTATCCTGTGGGGCTAGGCAGGGGCTGGTTAGGGGCTTGGCAGGGGCTAGGGAGGGGCCAATTTTGTCCTCTGAGGGGCTGGTTAGGGGCTTGGCATTACCATTGAGAGGCAAATTGTATTTATTTAGGACCTTAATCACTCCCTGGTGGGCATTATTATTTGGATTTAAATCATCAATACTGCACTTATACTGAAACTCAATGAATGGTTCAAAAAACCATTTATCATCCGAAACAACCCGGATCTTATCTCCGAAATAATCAAGAATAGCCTTTGAATCCAATCTTACACCTATGTGAAATTCCGCAGCTTCAAAATCAACATCCCACATACCTGCATGATCACAATTATCACAGAGATAGAGCCAAAATAGTTTATATTCAGCCGGCAGTTTTCGAAACCAGGCCTTTTTCCATTTGTCCGTATCGGTAAATCTTAGAGCCACTAATACCCCCTACCTCATTCTTTTGATTCAATTGCTTTATTAACAAATTCAATTAATACCATTGGAGGAATCGGCTCCATTGCGCACTTTTCACATAATGTAATATCATATTTATCAGAAACTGCTTTCGCCATATCTTCGTCGGGTCCCATAACATTAGCCAGGGATGCATCACCACCCAACATCATTTCCAGGCCAGCCTGTCTTCTAACTGCTGCGAGATCAATTCCAAAGCGCTGCATCTGTAATTTCCAGAACAATGGCAATGTCGTATGCATAACACCCTTACCGCACTTAGAGCATGGCTTTAAATCTTTTTGTTTCATTTATTAAAATACCCCCTGCAATTGCCTTATATCTGGAAGATACTTCTTTAAAAATCCACCACCGGTATCAACTATTTTTTCTAATTGCTCACCAAATCTTCTATGGGCATGCCATAAATGCGAATTTGGATAAAAATCTTTGACTTTAAACCACTCACACCTTTTGTGATCGTCATGTCTGAAATTCCAGAGATCAAAATCGTAAATCCAAACTCTCGGTCTAGGATTTCCATAGCAACAAACATTTTCTATTAGGCAGGGATAGCCAATTCCGTCCCAGCTTCCTATTTCCAATAATTCTCCCTCGCAAATACCCAGTTCCTTTGATGATGGAAGTACGCCCAGATGGGAATATAAATTCATTAGAGATTTCTGATATGAAATAAATGGATCTCTCGGAGGAATAAATACCGGTAAAGGAAGCACAACCAATGCTGCCATTGCCGATGCTGAATTTTTTAGAAAATCACGTCTTTTCATGATCGAAATCCATATGAGATTGCATATATTCTCCTATATCCAATTTAATTATCACAAATGCAGCCATCGATGCCCCGCCTGCCCTTCACACCGCCACAGTCCGGACATAATTCAACCGATGGCTTCACATCCAAATCTAAAGCGCCCTGGACCGGCTTTGATTCAATCAATTTCAGGTTTTCGATATCAATCATTTTGGGATCCACCGTCAGATAATATTCCGTCGTTCCTGTCTTATTTCCCGCTTCGTCTCTCCTGTATTCCCAATCGATAGGGATGCCATGGTCGGTTCTTAGTTTCCGGATCTGTGTGTCTGCAGCGGATCCTCCTATATGAGGCTCACGCAGGGTATAGAGCGCCGTCCTCCCGTGCTGGCATAGATACTCAAGGATTATGTGCTTTCGCGTTCTCACTGGCATTTCGGACCGCTTTCTTATGTTCCTGGTTAATTGTGTCAGTCCAGGATCCGTCTTTAAATAAAAAGACGCTATCCTCTTCGGATTGCAGGACCGGGTTTATTCTCCAAAACACGGACAACATATTGAAATGATGATTGTAATTGATGAACAATTCACCGGATGAATAGTTGGAAAATATGCCCGTATGATTGCCCATTGTCCGGACGATAAACTTTGCTTTTTCTATTATCTCTTCTTCCTGCTCAGTCATGATTATTCCCTATTGATCCGTTTATTCTTTACGTTTTGCTTTGAAATATTCCAATTCCAGCCGGGCCAGATTGATTACGTTTGTCACACATTGGTTTACTGCCTTTGCCTGGCCGATAAATTTCGGATCCTGCTGCACCTTTATAATATTTTCCAGCAATATTTTTTTTAGCTCCGTGGCGGCCCCGTTCTTCGGAAGTATGGATAATTCAAATACGGGGGAATCGTTTACCGGTAAAAATTCCTTGCGGATCTTTGCATACGCGCTTGTTTCAACCAATTCTATCCAGCGGGGATCGGCGACGATCGTCACAATGCCGTCCTTAGCTTGCCAGTCTTTGATTTTGTAGTTGACGGTATTATACATAATCGTCTTGCCGACCAAATCACGCAGGGTTGCTGCCAGCTTAATCCCCGCTTCTTGATTGCTCATCGAGAACTCTCCTTAATTTTAATTGCTTTCTTTTTATTGCCATAAGTGAGGGCATCCTCATGATATTCTCGCGAAGATTCTTATCTATTTTATGCCCGACCCGCGCCATGGTACCGGCAATAAATTTATCCGTATTATAGTTGAAATTGCGGTTTCGGAGTTCCATTCTCGTAATCAGATCGAGATTTTCCAGCCTGCAGTCGTTTTGATCGCCGTTTTTGAATATTACAACATGACCGGGAGGTATGGGACCGTTCGCCTCCTGCCAGATTTGCCGGTGATAGACTACCCATTTATTCGGCTCGGCAATTTTAATATACTTATAAGAGTTTTTCCCTTCGTTGGTCCGCAGCGATATGGTCCCGACAGGCTTCGAGTTTTTAGGCACGTGCCCTTTTTTTGAACTGCGTCCTTTTCATGCATTGCGCCTTTGGTTTTTTTAGCTTTTCGAGATATTCTTTGCGGTTACGCACATTCCAGGGAATATCTCCTTTTTTAAATTCCGTTGCCGGGCTGTTTCTCACGCCTTTTTCGAATGTATGTCTGCTGTTCATTGGTATAGTTATCCGATGGCGCCATTTACACAAAAGATTAATCCATCTTTGATTTCATATTTGTTAATGAACATGTTTTTATTATCCGTCTTAGGCAGCTGCGAATCATCATAGTAATTAAATTGAATTCTGACACGGAGCGCAGGCACGTGTTTTTTATTGTGGTTTATTACATTAAATCCTTTTTCATTTCTTTGCAGTAACTTGATCCTCATTTCTTTTGATTTGGGATTATACAGCACATCAACCCGTGTTCCGATATCGATGCCGGCCTTGATGCTTATTGGCCTGGGAATTATGATTTCAACCCTTGTCCTGCCCGTCTTTTTTTGTTCCAGAACCGTGCGGTATAAAATTGAATCAAAAGGAAAATTACGGCCATAGCCATGTTTGAATTGACTTATAGATATCCATTCATTCATTTTTCCAATGCCTTTCTTGTTTTAAGGTAATCGATCATATTGCTTAATTTGACCACCGCTTCTTTTATGGGCGGAAATCCGGCCAGGAGCGGGAAAACAGCGATCGTCCTTTTGATCGAAACCTGGATCTTTTCCAGATCCTTTATGATGTCATACTCTTTCATGGGATCAGGCTAAAATAATTTAATGAACACAACCAATGTGTGCCGGCCTTTCTGCCAGATTTTACTCATTCCTGGCTATACTTGCGTTTGCCCACATCACGGATTCCTCAAGCTTTGTAAAAGCGAGAGATTTTTCGCGCGAATCAGGACAGGTAAGATCAATTAGATCGGCTAATAACATAGCAGATCCCCTGATCTCCTCATATCTTTGTGGTTGATCACCTTTGGGTGGATGATATGTAAAATTATTTTTGATTAGATTGCTGTTCATAACACCTCCTTAAAGTATCTATGCTAAAATTGGAATATCCTTTACACGATCACTCAGCCATTCTTTGATTCTCAAAATTGTCCTGTTTTTCCAGGCGCCGCCATCCGCCTCAAATAATGCCCAGGTTGGCCCATTCTTGGCCCGGATAATGAAATCCACCTCCGGCTGTTCAACTTCCGGGAATGTCCAGTAGGGGACCAATTTAATCGGGTTGGGGATTTCGATATCGGCCACCCGGACCACGCCGGATCTGGCCGTTACCGTTTGTGTTATCCCGTCGTCGTTTACATTTTTTATGGTTTCCTCGCGCACATTCCCAACCACTTTTAACAGGTCTTTTAATTGATCGGTCGGGATAAATGCCGTTTGCAGGAAAATTATAAATTCGTCCGACGGGTAAAATTGATTATGAGAATAAGACGGGCAATCGTAATAAGCTGCGGCGTATTTTTCGCGGTTTCTGAATTTTGGATCGAGTCGGCTGAATAATATTACTTCCCTGGGGTTTGTAATATGAATTAATGGATATTTGTGGATAGGATCCCCGGATGTTTTGATGTAATCCACCAGGCTGGTTAATGTATTTAACCTTATCGCCTCTTTTACCTGGGGCGGAAGGGCCGGTATAATAGCCCGGCTTGTATAGTCAATTTCATCAAATTTAAAAATCTCGGTTTTTGCCTGTTCGATTAGATACTGCATCGCTTCTTTTATCATTTCTATCTCTCCCCTTTTAAGATTTCTTTTGCTTTGTTTAGATTCAATTCGGTTTGCTTTGGATCCTTTTCCCAGGCAACCGGTCTTTTGCCGTCGAAACCTATAAAAAGGATACCGCCCACGGATTTGGCCGGCGCCAGCTTATTTTTGCAGATGATGTCATATTCACAGGTTTCTCTGCTTTCGAAAGGCTTTACCTTGATCTCGATCAGCACCTTCCTTGCCGCCTTCGGATCAGTATTCGGATCCAGTACGTTGGCAATAACCTCTTTCAGGGCATCATTGGCCCTCTCGAGAAAGGCACCGCCGGCAATGGTGGAAACGTCCACCGACGAAATATCTGTCATCTTCCATCTCTCCTTATTTTTTTTATCTCAAGTCCAGCGTCATTTGTCAATCTTCCGAGCCATTCCCGGCATGAAGTTTCTTTCGCAGCCCGGAAGATTACGCGCCTGAGCATTTTATTGTATACTTCATACCGCATTTTTATTTCGCCTGAGCGTTTCTCTGATGACATGTAAAAATTTCTCCCCTCTCGATATTACTGGCGGTATCAAAAAAGTATGGCAGGCATTAAGTTTCCTGTCCTCTATCTGGCCGGCCTTCCACTTAGCCATGACCAGGCCGTTATGAATACAATGGCGTGTGCAGCCAAGGCATCTGGGAGGGAAAACCAGTTCAGTATCTTCTTTAGATACCGGTTCATATACTATAGATGTTTCCAAAACATCTTCACCCTTACTTTAATTTTTAATTTCAGTTTCATTAGATATATCTGCATGCTCAGCCAGGCAAGTGAAAAAGTGTTATTCAGCATCTTCGATCGAGAAAATATTGGGTTTAAAAGTTTCCGTCAGTTTTTTCAAAATAAGATCAAGTTCAACCATACCTGAATCGGCCGCATATTTTAAATTTCTCATCCTCACAACACTCTCAAGATCTTCCTGGGATTTAATTGATTTTAGATCAATCATGATTAACCTTCTCTCCTTGCTTCCGGGATTTCTTTGAAAATCCTGTGGACTTCCCTATTTACGAACTTATCGAACTCTCTTCGTTCTTTGGCTTCTTTCCGGAAAGCCTCTTCAGCCTTTTGATCTACTCTGGATAAGAATCTTCCTAACATAAGCGCCCCGATAAACGCAAGTAAAAACCAGAAACCAAAAAATAAAAAGACGATATTCATGACAGTCATAATACCCCCTTCCCGAGTTATAAGTGCCATGCTTCAAATAATCACAATAGGCATATTGCTTATTCCGATATCTTCAATCCCGCGTTGATAAAAAACGGCCTAAAAGCGGTGCCACCAGGACACTGACTATAAGCCAGGCAACGATAACCAGGTACCAGTGAATCGGTTCCATAATGACCACCCTTTCTTTAATGGCGGTTTACCCGTCTGGACTTCTCGGCCATCCGCCGGCGGCGTTTCTTTATTTTCAAGAAATTTTTTGGCCGGCGCTCATGTCCCGATCTCAAGCGCTGCCGGCGCTGGTGCGGATTTGTTTCAACCGGAAATAAATCCCCGATCTTCCGGAACACTTCCCCGAGAAGCAGCCACTGTTTTAACATGCTGCCCTCTACCAGATAATGAAATAAGCGGCTGCCGTGACGCAGAATCCCAGGCCGATAAAGGCCAGGCTTAAAATGGTAAACATTACCACGTCATAGAGTTTTTCGATCACGTGTTCCATACGGTCCTCTTTCTTTTTTCTCTGCTTTATTATTGTCCTGACTATCCGTTAAGTGAAATCCTTCAAACAATGAATTGAATTCTACTTCCAGATCCGGGATCAGGTATTCTCCCCGGTTGAATTTCTCGACCGATTCAATAATGAGCTGTTTCTGAGCCCGGTCCAAAACGACCTGCTTTTGATTTAATTTTTCTATTGTGAGGATAAGCAGATTAACTGCTTTCTGGTAATCTTCCCGGTCGGGATCCACAAATAGTCGGACCAGTGTCATAAGTAAACCCTCTGGCGGTTATTCTGCCGCCTTATAGATTGGTATTACTTGACCGGTTAAATTATAGTGAGATTTTGTGGGATATGTTCTTGATTTATGTGATGATAGATGTGGTGAGAATGATTCGAAACGGATTATATATTATATAACAATTATATGAGGTTAGGAATTTTTCTTAAACCGGCCTAAATTCTTGTTACATAATAGTTTATCCAGTAGTTGCTCAAAATCACCTCTTATCAAGATATCCTCATATCTCCTTATTCGATTTACCGGTTTTTACTTCAATTTTTTTTCAAGTTTTAATATTTCTTCTACACTGGCATTGATAGCCGGAATGAATTCACCCCTCCGTTTTTTCTCGTCAAGCCACAATTCATATGAAAAACCGCTCCGGATATCTTCGAAACCTATAAGCGGTGTCTGCCAGATGTTTTTTATTTTATACCAGAGAAGATCCTTATAAACACCGCTGCTTAACCGGCATATCAGTTTTTCACTATCCAAGTAAGTTCTGGTATTGTAAAAGGTCTGTTTTGATATGCCGGTTATGCCGCTAAAATAATCAAGATCAATCATAATCTCTTTACGCTCAAGACGTGCGGACAATTTATTAAAGTCATACTTTAATTTGTGAATTACTAAATACAACTTTTCAAACTGATCCCTGATGCCGGCATCTATTTCATTTATCCTGGTATTCACCAGATGATAAAAATGCAAATGCCGGTCCTTGACCATATTCGCGATTCTTTCGAATCTTTCAACCTCTGCTGCAGACCAGATCTGGCTGGCAAAACCATCCCGCGTTATCCTTGATTGGTCTTTGTAATTCTTTTCTCCCCAGCCGTCCGGAATAAGCATGCCGGCATTGATAAAACTTTCAATTTCAGCTGCAGACAGCATGAAGCGTTCTTTAAGGGATACGAGGTTATACTTGAAAGGCATCAGACGATCCTTTATTTATTTAAGGTATCCTGGATCCCCTGGCAATGTCTGATCAAGATGCCGAGCAGGCTCCGGATTTTTATTTTTTCACTATCGTCTATTCTTCCATCGGCTAAAGCAATTTTCACTTCACCCATGGTATGGCCCATAAACTGGCCGGCATCGAGGAACTGAGCAAAAACGGACTCAGTCGATATGTTTGCCTTCTCCATCGGCTTCAGCCGGTAACCTATCTGATGTGACTTCCATTCGAATAAACGCTTGTCCTGGGTGATGTTGGAAAACGGGATCTCGTATTTCTTTGGGATGACGGTCCCGGAATTGTCCGGATCCTGGCCCCATTTGTAAACCGTTTTTTCATTTAATGAAATCTTATTGGCAATCTGGAGGACTGTCAAGTCCGCCGGATTCCTGTGCAGCATCTCCCAGATCACTTGCCATTCGGCTAAATTCGCATAGTCCATTGATAATCTCTCTCCCAATTATCATTTAAGACGCTATTTAAAGACTGTATATTTTATTTGATAAAGCTTCTTTCTTTATTATATTTACCGAGCAAACATAAATAAGAAGCTTAAGCCGCCTCAGAGTTAAGTTTTTCTCTTAAAATTTTAATTTGTTTGTTGGTGAACTCAACGATTGCATTCTCCAGGCGGGAGGAGAATCTTTTACCGTTTTTGAGTGCCCGGACAGACTGACCGATGGAGACATTAGATGTGGCGAAAATTTGACCGAATTTCTTATAATCCATATTGCACATTACAAGTGCAATTTGAAATTTTTTCTCGATGTCCATAATACAAATCCTAATTAATGAAAAAAGATGATTTAATTAAAAAAATTGAAATTGCCCAGGCCGCTTTTGAGCAAACGGTGCCTGGTCTGAAAAACCAGGTTGGAATCGAACTAATAAAAAGTACACTCCAATCAGTAATCATGAATTTGGAGGTTCCCACCCCGCTCAAAACTGTCTGTAAAGATATGATGAGCCTTCTGGATGAATTTGCAAGCCCTAGAAAAGGAGATGACAAATTAAGACTTTTGATAAACCACAATTTTGCACGGCTAAAAATAATTGCCAATAGATGGAAATTATAAATCATTTAAATTCCGATACTTTTTTGTACCCGTCTTTTGATATGAATACTAATAATAGTCTAAAGTGAAGTTTTATAAGGACCCTGCAAATAAGCATGAGGATATCATATAAAAACAATCTGTGTAAAAATATCACCAAACCATTTTTGGAATTTTGACAATAACAATTAAACGATTTAAATGGCCTGGCGACCAGGCTGATGGCACAGCGAATACCATGATATTTGAATGATAGAAGCAAAAATCTTGGCAAAACTTGAAAACAGCGATGAAGTGCGGAAATCTGGTGGCTGGTTAAATTCATG
>Ga0209324_10003378_pt1 | contig 10974 bp, 7 predicted proteins | sample Rifsed19ft3_FD_184015 | JGI IMG/M metagenome (GOLD analysis project Ga0209324, IMG submission 184015) | Soil microbial communities from Rifle, Colorado, USA - sediment 19ft 3 (version 2) | ecosystem: Environmental > Terrestrial > Deep subsurface > Rock core/Sediment | place: Rifle, Colorado...
CCACAGAGGTTGTCAAAGATACATCGGTGACAACTGCTGTAGTATTAGAACATGGATATTTAGGAATACTTTCTGAGGATGGAAAGGAGTCAGGACAAATTGATCTTTACAAGCACGGTGATGTTAATGAAAACGGCGAATATGTCTATACGCTTTCTAGGGCAATTCACGGAGATGAGCATCGAACAATTAAATTATCCGAAGATGACAATCTGGCTACCCGGGGCGTACATGCAAAACTCTTTGTAAATAAAACAACAGGAGAATTTAAGGTGGCGCAGTTTTATAGCAGCAATTCAGTCACAGTTCGCAGGAATAATGCCGGGGATGTAATTAAATTAAAACAGGGAGATCAACCTGTAGTTTTGGAAGACAAGGTTTGGTTACATAGTCATTAGCCATAAAGATACGTTATGCAAAAAAAGAACTGGTGGTTTTTAAGACCCATGCGCACTGTGTGCAACTCCGCTAATGGAAACCGAAGTCCAATCAAGCTCCATGACCTGTGCCGCCTAATGATCAACAGTCTCGGCCGCAACCGCTGGTACGGCGGGACGCGGAGCTGTAGGCTTACTCTGGATTTTCAATTCAGCTTTGGACAGGCCCGGAGATGTGGCCGTAAGCGTGATTTCGCCTGACTCCTTGGCCGATTGAACGATTACCTGTGCCAGACCATTGAATAAGCTCCGCTTCCATGGGTCGGCCAATTTAGTAATGCGGATCAAACCGGCACTGGCGGCATTACTCTCTTCTCGGTTTCGTCGCCCGCCTTGGAACGGTTTGGCGATAATCGCTACTACATTTTTACCGGGTACAAGCAACGATTGATCGAGCGCGAATTCTAGGCCGGCGTTATCCCTCTTCACATTCTGCGCAATCAGCTTGCCGTTGAGATATACAGTTTGCTCTTCACCAAAGCTCCGCAACAGCAGCGCGAGGACAGTTTTGTCGGAAATATCTTGTAGTTCGAAACCGCCGCGGAAGACTAGGGCATGGTCGGGCTTGGTTGTATCGTCGCGGACTTCACTAGCACGGCGGTCGCGCCTCTCGAATGCCTTCTCCCACCCGGAGTCGTCGAAATCGATTGCCACTTCGGGCCGGTTCTCCATGCCTTCGACCACCTGCATGCGCCAGTCGGTGATAAGCAGCGAACTGACTGCGTCGAAGTATTTGTCGGGTTCGTGTGACGACGGATCTCCATTGTCGACGCCGATAATCTTGCCGGGCCCTTGCAGAGCGAACGTGATTTCATTGCAGGCGATTGGCACTATTCGTCCTTGAGCGTCGTTGGCCTGCACCGTGATCACCGCAACGTCTTCGCCCTCGGCTTTGATAATTGCGCGGTCCGCAGTCAACTGGATGGCTGCCGGCTCTCCAGTTGTGGAAACTGTGCAGGTAGCAACTTCCTGGCCGTTCTTGTATCCATGCGCCACTAATGCGCCCGGCTGATACTTCACCTTCCATTCGAGGTGCGAGTTCTTGGCCATGGTCTTTCGGCCGAGACTCTGGCCGTTTAGTAAAAGCTCAACCTCGTCGCAATTGCTATAACACCAGACGTTGATTTCCTGGCCTTCCTTGCCCGGCCAGTTCCAATGGGGAAATATGTGCAGCACCGGTTTGTCGGTCCACCAGGATTTGAGATAATAGAAACTGTCTTTGGGGAAACCGCAGGTATCGAGGATGCCGGACTGGGAACTGACTTGTGGAAAACCAAGAGGATTTGGTTCGCCGCGGTAGTCGAAACCTGTCCAATAAAATAATCCCGCAAGGTATGGCCGGTCAGCATAGTGTTTCCAGCCGATCTCCATGTTCCCTCCTGTCAGACCTTGTAAAACTGGCGCTATGTGAGCATTAGGCTTATCATCAAAGTAGATGCCGCGTGTTCCTCGCGTTGTGGTTTCCTCGGTTCCCATGCTCGGTTGATTGGGGAACTTGGCATGATGCTCATCGGTACTGCCGTGGAAGATGTAGTTATATCCCATGATGTCGACGACTGTGGAGATACCACTTCCCCAGCCGCCGCTTAAGGCCACGGTTATGCCGCGGGTTGGATCAAGACGTTTTGCATAGGCCTGCATGGTAGAAGTGATACGCGCGCCGAAAATATTTCCCTCTATGGCCCATTCCTCGTTGCCCAGCGACCAGACAATGACGCAGGGATGGTTTCGATCGCGCAGGATCATGCGTTTAAGTAAATCGAGATGTTCGGCATTGGTTCCCATCAGCCGATTCTCGTCGATCACCACCATTCCCAGTCTGTCGCACGCATCCAGCAATTCCGGCGTAGCCGGGTTGTGCGAGCATCGATAGGCGTTGCTGCCCATCTCCTTCAGGCGCGCGATGCGGAACTCCTGCAAGGCATCGGGCACGGCCGCGCCTACGCCTGCATGGTCCTGATGGTTGTTCGTGCCCAGGAGCTTTACATGCTTGCCGTTTAAGAAGAATCCTTCGTTGGGATCGAAACGGATTGTGCGGATACCAAAAGGCGTTTCGTAACGGTCCACCTCAGCTCTGTCCGAACTGACAACCGTAATAAGTTTGTACATAGTCGGCGATTCGATTGACCAGAGCGCTGGATTTGGGACGTTGATCTCACAAGTTACCTCCTTGGCGTCGCCCGATGCAAGCTGGATCTGCTTTTGCTGTCCGGCGGCGATTGTCTTTCCGTCGGCATGGACAATGCTTTGATTCACATCAACAACGGCGTCGCCGCTGCCATCGTTGACGACCGTTGCCCGCGCGGTGACCGAAGCGGTGTTATCCTTAACGTCGGATGTGACAAACGTGCCATATCGCGCCACGTGGAGAGGTGCGGTTTTGACCAGCCAGACGTGCCGGTAAATCCCCGCACCTTCATAGAACCAACCTTCTTCCATGGTGGCATCAACACGCACAGCAATAACGTTGTTTCCACCGTAGTTGAGATAGTCGGTCAGGTCGTAGCTGATACCGGCGTAACCGCTAGGCTCGCGCCCAAGGTAGTGGCCGTTGATCCAGATAACCGAATCGCGAAAAATGCCATCGAATTCGATGCTTATGCGCCTGCCCAGGTCGGATTGCGGAATGGAGAATGATTTTCGATACCATCCCACACTGGAATCGGGAAATTTGCGGCCAACGGCCTTGTAACCGTGACTGTGGCTGCCGTCGCCCGCAAATGGCGCCTCAACCGCCCAATCGTGAGGAAGATCGAGATTTCGCCAAGCGCGATCGTCAAAATTCGCCGCGGCCGATCCGTCTCCATATCCGGCTTTGGCGAAATAGGAGAAATAAACAGTTGCATGATTAAAATCTTTCTGCGTATCATACGGATGACCGAAAGCGAATCGCCAACCAAAATCCATAAGCAGACGCTCACGTCCGGCTTGTGCGGCTGCGCCTTGCGCTTGTTGGGTCTCCACAGATTGCGATCCGGCTGTGAATAGAAGAGAATTAATAATAACAAAGATAATAATTTTTGTTGGCTTTTTCATTTGCGGTTCCTCAATGATTCGCTTCAATGGCGTTTTCCAAGATTATAAATTATTTCACTACAATATGTTACTTCCCCATATGAGATACGGTCCGAAGACCGATGTGCTGTTGTCGTAACTACTATACTGCCACAGAGTTTCGTAATTGTATTAATACCCATGGTGCCCGTATTGGTGCCGTCTTTCTAGACATTAGTACATTATATACATTAATACATTATCGCTTGGCATTTTTATGTTGTCTGCCGACAATGATTTACTAACAATGGTATCGCAACAGGAGTTGAAAATCTCCTAGCCGCCGGGATCGGCAAACCAGGCGAAACTTATCATCTATGATCTTACGATCGGGGGCTAATTGACACTGGTGGTGGTAGTTGCTATTCTAGGATTGTTTGCTGAATCTCATTTATCAGGGTTTTTCAGAGGCAGCGTTTTTGGCCCTGAGCATTTTTTGCAGACTGATTGCAAAATTCATCGCTTGGCATATCTAGCATAGTAGGATGTGTGCTTGTACGTACACAGAGACTACACACTTTTCGCGCGTAAGCGCAAGCACACTCTCTGCGGTACGTTTACCTTCCGCAATACACACACTTACACCACAAATGAGAAAACGATGAAACTGAAAAATCTGAGCACGGCATTAATTATGGCTGCTATGGTGGCTTATACCATGGCCGCACAAGCGGTAACCATTGACCTGGTTCTCGTGGGCAATCCAGGCAACGTGGCCGATATTACTGGCTTCGGCTCGGTTGACCACTATTACAAAATTGGTAAGTATGAGATCACGGCTGGGCAGTACACCGAGTTCCTCAATGCCGTAGCTGCTATGTCGGACCCCTACGAATTATATAACACCTCCATGTGGTATAACATCTACGGCTGCCAGATCCAGCGGAGCGGGAGTGGGACTGTTTCAGATCCTTTCATGTACAGCGTGGCTTCCGACTGGGCCAACCGGCCGGTGGACTACGTTTCCTGGGGTGATGCGGCGCGTTTTACCAACTGGCTGCACAACGGCCAGCCCACCGGCGCACAGGATCCGTCAACGACCGAGGATGGCGCGTATTACCTCAACGGAGTGACGACCGGGGCGCAGCTCAGGGCGGTGATTCGTGAAGCAGATGCACAATACTGGATACCCAGCGAGGACGAGTGGTACAAGGCGGCATATCATAAGAACGACGGCGTGACGGGCAATTACTTCGACTTCCCCACGGGCAGCGACAGCATGCCGAGCAGGGTTTTGGGCTACCCGAGCGATCCGGGCAATAACGCGACCTTCTACAACCTTGGATACACGATCGGCAGTCCGTACTATCGGACTGAGGTCGGCGCTCACGAAAACTCGGATAGCCCTTATGGCACGTTTGATCAGGGCGGGAACGTTTTTGAGTGGAATGAAATGCCCGGCACGGGTTCGGTGCGTGGTTTGCGAGGCGGATCGTTCAGCGACGGAGAATTGGCCGCGTCCAACCGGCACGGCAACGTCCCGAGCTACGAGAGCGCCAATATCGGGTTCCGTGTGGCAAGTGTTCCAGAGCCTAGTAGCATCCCAGTGCTAATTACATGGGTGATTTGCCTACTCGCCTATGTTTCGCGACGGCGGCAGTAGAAACAAAATCCATCAAGTCACCGTGATCGCCACGCCCAGCGGCTCACTATAGTAAATTGCCAAAACCAGTACTCTTTAAACAGGCTGGGGCTCGCGGCGCATTGGAACAAAACGAATCTCAACCCGCTTATTTAGAGCGGCCGCAATACGGCGCAACATGGCTAAAGAGTGGCCTTCGTAATCCGCATTCTCGAGGCGACAAATCACCGATGCTGTTGTACCTACAAGCTTGGCAAGTTCTCGCTGGCTTAGGCCGGCTTCTTCACGCAGATCATAAATCTGCCGGGCCACGACTGCATTAGATCGTTCCTCTTCTAGGAGGGCCAATTTCTTTGCAGATTCATCAAAGTATCGACGATGTAGAATTGCAACAGCATCCTTGGTAGGTTTTCGTCGTTTGCTAGTAGTTTTTTTCCGAGACATATTTTTTACTCTTTAAAAGTGTATTTTTCGGGATCACTTACAAACTTGTATTTACGTTTTATTGCTAATTCTATGTCCTTATGCGGGACAAGCCGTTCTTTGACCAGCCCTTGGGCAAGTACTGCCGCTTTTCTCTCATGGAAAAAATAAAGGATACGATAGTTCATGCCTTGCAGCCCAATACGCAATTCATAGATGCCATCGCGGAGATAATCTGCTTCAGGGAGGCGCAATTCGTGTCCCATTTGTTTTAGCCGCTCGATTTTGACGGTGCATTTGGCCTGTGCCTTCACTGTCAGTTTGTCGAGCCAGTCCAGGACCGGGACAGTTCCATCATCATCTCTGAAGAAGACAACTTCGATTTTTGGCATCCATTCCTCTTATTACTATGTTCGCATATTTGCGAACAAAAGTCAAATCAAATTCGGGACAATTCTAAGCCTTGATTGGTAAACGGCTGGTGCATCTAGGCTAAGGCGGTTTTTTATGAGAAGTGCCCGCTATTGTACCGTACAATTTGCACTATTTGGCACTCTAAACGTCGTACAATGTTATCATCTCCATCAATATGCACTAAATAGGCAAAATTCCCTCGGTTTCGTAATCCGATGCGAGTTTGGTTTGTGATTATAAGTGATTACTGGATAAGATATTATGTCGATGCAAGTTGCGCTCCGAAGACCGATGCGCTGTATCTATTTTCATCAATTTGCATCCAATTTGTATCTAATTTCCTCTATTTTGCTCTATCTGCAATCATACAAAAAATAGCACCACATAGCCGGACTTGTATTTGTAACATGAACAATCATTAGGAAGTTGCTAGATAGCGAGAGGTCTGGGAAAGTGCGGGAATGATTTATTTTACTTGAATGTTACTAACATTTTCTGTGAATGCTTTTCGTTAGTATTTATATATTGCGCATCGGTCCTGATGACCGAAGGTCATTTTCACTTAACAGATTAAAAGACAGCGGCTTGGAGGTGGTAATTCAGTAGATTACTTTCTATAGTGTCCAGAATATTGTCGAGCCTCGGCGAAGTAGAGATTTATTAAACTAATTTAAACACTGGGGAGGCATTCACTCGTGCAGACCGATGCCGTGGCGGGAATCTGTGCTTGTTTTTCCTTTTCCTTCAGATAGTTCCCATAGCTGAAGAAGAACACGGCAGCAATGAGGATCGCCAAGCCGGCGGCCAGAAACGATTTGGTCTTGCCGCTAGTGCCATGCCATTCCTTCAGGGCGATGCCGATGATGGAGCTAAAGACGATCGTGCTGGACATTAGAACGCTTGCGCCGATGAATCTCAAATCGCCGATCTTATCGTCACCCAGGGCGAGAAAGAAAAATTGCAGGTACCACAAAATGCCGGCACAAGCGGAAAACAGATAATTGGTCTTCAAGGGCGTGCGGTCGTTCGCGTAGTCGTTGACTGTGCGGTTTTTGATGTTGAGGATGAAGCAGTAGAGAAAATTGATAATGAATCCACCGAGAAGCACGACCACCAATACGGGAAAGCCCTTCCAAGGCGAGGTGGGATCGAGAAGTTTTTGTTCCAAGGCGAGCTTGATGATTTGATCTCCGTTGCGGATGCCTAGGAACATGCCCGCGCTCATTACACCGGAGATAATTGCCACGCAAAGGCCCTTGGAAAAATTGTACTCGGTGACAGCCGACTTTTTTTGTTCTTCGGAAAGTTCGTTTTCCTTCGACATTCCTGCAATGCCAATAGCGACTATCCCCAGCAAGCTCACCAGCACGCCAAGGATGGTAAAGATTCCGGAGTTCGTGGTAAAAAGGGTATGAATTTGACCTTCACGCAACGGTGGGACCAGGGTTCCCACCGCGGCGCACAATCCACAGCCGATTGCCAATCCGAGACCCACGCCGAGGTAACGGATCATAATGCCCCAGGTCAAGCCACCTACGCCCCAGGCAATCCCGAAGAAAAAGCACCAAAACAGCACCGAGGCTGGTGCGGCGCCGAGCACGGAAAGGAAATTCGGTGTAACAACAGCGGCCAGGACGATCGGTGCTAGCACCAATGCCGTAATGGCATAGATCATCCAATAGCTTTCCCAGGCCCAGCTTCTCACACTTTTCAAAGGCAGATAAAACACAGCGCCTGCAAGACCTCCGCAGACATATAATAAGACGCCAAGAGAAGATGCAGAGTCCATTATTCACCTTCGGGTTACTGAACTTTCGCAGATTTCCTAATGTGAAATTCAGTATTTTTTCCGGTTCATGCAATTAAGGTCATCTCGGCTATTTACCATAACATGCAGTAATTCGATCCGCCGTTTCAAAACCCCCTATTTTCCCGATGTTTCTTAGTCCCTGTTTTTTGCGAAAGTTCAGGTTATGGAAATCGATTGTTTTACGATTCGTTGCGAAACTGCAAGAAGTTTCTCTGAATTATAAGAACGATGGGATCTCTCACCGCTTACTCAGCACGTCGTTCTCATACCTGTGGACTTCGTCCATCCAGGCCAGACCCACCGGCACGTTCATCATCTGGCAATAATAATCCCAGACCGCACCGAAGGGAAGCGTCTTGATTTCTTCGAGCATTGCCAAGCGACTGGTGTAATCACCAGAGTTTTCGGCCTCGCGGAGTTTTTGCGTGGGCTCGACCATAACCCATAACAGTGCTTTGATCATCGAACGCACGCCGATGGTCCAGGCCGCCAGCCGATTGATGCTGGCATCGAAGAAATCCAAGCCCACGTGGACGCGGCTGAGATAATCGCCCCGAACCAGTTCCTCGGCAATCGATTTCAGATCGTCGTTGAGAATAACCACATGGTCGCTGTCCCAGCGAATACCCCGGCTGACGTGCAGGAGCAGCTCGTCCACAAAACAGAGACATGCGGATATTTTGTCAGTCAGGGTTTCCGTGGGATGATAATGGCCGGCATCTAGGGTTAACAGCGTTTTGTTCTGCACCGCATAACCCAAGTAAAATTCGTGCGAGCCGGGAACATAGGTTTCAGATCCGATGCCGAACAGTTTGCTTTCCAAGGAGTCGCGGTTCCACCGCCGATCGACCGGGGCGGCAAAGATTTCGTCTAATGATTTTTTCAATCGTTCTCGGGGTCCCTTGCGGTCGATTGTCAGGTCCTTCATGCCGTCTGGAATCCAGAGGTTGTTCACGCAGGGATTGTTCAGCCGGCGACCGATGTCCTCTCCGATCTTGCGAGAGGCGATGCCGTGGGCGATCCAAAACTTGCGGATGCCTTCGTCGGCGCTGCAAAGCGTGAATCCGCTGGCTGCCTTGGGGTGCGAAAAAAAAGTTGAATTGAAATCCAAACCGATGCCTTGTTCTGCCGCCCAATCGATCCACCGTGCAAAATGCCTGGTCTCGATCTGGTCGCGTTCGACCCGCTTTGGTCCGGGTTCCAGATAGATTGCATGGATGCTGAAGCGGTGTTTGCCAGGCATGAGGCTCATGGCTCTGGTAGCATCGGCCCGAAGTTCATCGGCGTTTCGGGCCCTGCCGGGATAGTTGCCGGTGGCCAAAATTCCACCGCTTAAGCCCGCCTCGGGATTTTCGAATCCGCCTACGTCGTCGCCTTGCCAGCAGTGAATCGATATTGCCACTTTCCGCAATTGCGCCATCGCAGTCTCGCTATCGACGCCCCAGGCCGCATACTGCTCTTTCGCCATGGCGTAAGATTTTTCGACGGTAGTACTGTACATAATATCCTCGTGGTTAAATTTCAAACTAAGAACCTATCCCAAAAGTCCCCTCTCCCTCCGGGAGAGGGCTAGGGTGAGGGCAATATCGCCGATAGTTATTGCATTACAATTCCGTCAGAAACATCAAGTAAAGTATTTTAGGATAGGCTCTAAATATTGTTCATGAATTATTACACGGTATTTTTATCCATAAAAACCATATTCAAACGCGGCCTCGTAAAGAGCGACGACATTCTCCGGCGGGACGTCGGCTTGGATGTTGTGGACGTTATTAAACACGTAACCGCCGCCGGGTTTCCATATCTCCAAATTGCGGCGGACATGCTCGCGGACAACTTCAGGCGAAGCCGACGGCAGCACATGCTGGGCGTCGATTGCACCGCCCCAAAACACGAGTTGCTTGCCAAATTGAGATTTCAATTCCTGCGGAGACATGTTTTTCGCACTAATTTGTACGGGGTTAATGATATGGATGCCGTTATCCAGCAAATCTGGTAGATACTCGATGCAAGAACCGCACGTATGATACCAGATTTTTGCCTTGGTCCGCGAGCGTATGTATTGCACCAGTTGTTTTTGCCGTGGTTTGACAACGCGGCGGTAAAAATCGGGGCGAAACAGCGGGCCCCTCTGACCGGCTAAATCGTCGCCGATCATGATCACATCGACCAGGTCGCCCACTTCGCCGAGAAAGCCTTGGAACCACTCCATCCAGAACTTCAAGGTCTGATCCAAAAGTGCCTCGCAAAACTCCGGCTGCAAGACCATATCCATGAACCACCGATCCAATCCCCGCATATACCAACAGATCTCATATATCACGCCCGAGATCCCACTGACCACGGCATAAGGGGTTTCGTTCCTCAGTAGCTTTGCCCGCTGGCGCAGCCCTACAAACCGGCTTGGATCATTGCCCTTTGGAAACGGATAATCGGCAATGTCATTGATTGTCGCGTTGGCCAAAGGATTATAGGAAATGTCCATATAATATGGACGATCGTCGGGCATGGACCAGACCACGCCGAATTCATCTTTCAGATCGTGCCAGAGCCTGCCGTTGCGGCGATTTTGCACGATTTCGCCCTTGAAACTATCCGGCCCCTGGGCAGCTATGTAGCGAGTGTCGACGTGAAAATGCTCCAGCACCGCCTCGCAGGGTCGGGCGAGTTGCTGCACGGCGTCCATAATGACCAATTCATCCTTTATGCCCAGGTGCTTAAGCAATGCCTGATAGGCGAATTTATGAATGCCGGTCTGATTGCCTCCCAGATCGATTGGCACCCGATCAGGTTCCTCGTGGTTAATTGCTTTTTGCAGTCGCTGGCGGGACGATAGGGTTTCACGGATGTTCGATGTGCGGGACGTCATTGCTTATCCTCGGTGTCGAGCCACCGACATTTCAACTCTTATCCGACATTTCCCATTTACAATGAACCCGGTGCCGATCCAGACTCACAACAGTGACTGTTTTACCAAGCCGCCATCCACCGTGTCTAGCGCCCAGACTGATTTTCTCTCCTTGCTAGCCAATTTCTTTGGGTTTCACAGTCTAACTCATACACTATAAGGTAATTTGACGCTGTTTAGCGCAATACTCGTGCGTGGTTTCCACCTAGCGACGATTCCTTCCCGTGCTGTGTTATATGCTACGCGACTGCCTCGGCCACGATCGCTGGTGGATCGTAAGCCGTCCGATCTGCTCCAGAATAGTTGCAAATAGTTGGCGTTCCAGGGCCAGAGGATTATCTCTTCG
>Ga0209324_10003405_pt1 | contig 10949 bp, 16 predicted proteins | sample Rifsed19ft3_FD_184015 | JGI IMG/M metagenome (GOLD analysis project Ga0209324, IMG submission 184015) | Soil microbial communities from Rifle, Colorado, USA - sediment 19ft 3 (version 2) | ecosystem: Environmental > Terrestrial > Deep subsurface > Rock core/Sediment | place: Rifle, Colorado...
ATCAATCTTCAGCCCCGTCACTTGCAAGAATGGCGATTACCAGATCGTGCAGGGGCTGAAGATTGATGAATTCAGCAAGGCCAAGATGGCCGCGACGCAAAAGGAACTGGAAGAAGAACGGGATGCCGTAGCGAAAATTCTGAAATAATAAAATTATTTTTGAAGTAATAAAAAAGCCACTCATTGAGTGGCTTTTTTGTTTTAATAATTAAAATGTCCTTATTAACGGCTGATTCGTTTACGCCAATAGCCTGGACGACGTTTTTGATGAGCAATAGCTACGATCCATATTTTGTCTTGTTCGAGACTATAAATTAGTGAAAAGGGGAATCCACCCAGGACAAAACTTCGTAATTGTTCGTTTAATGGCTGGCCTAATCGTGGTTGTGCAATCAGTACTTCAATTCCGCGCTCAATCTCTTCAATAAACCGGTAACCGAGTCCTTCTACTTCACATTCGTAGTAGATAGCGTTTTCGATTAATTCTGATTCTGCTTCCGGATGAAGTTTAACGAACATCTCTCAGCCTTTCCTTGGCTTTTGCAATGGATTCATTGGCTGGAACTGCTTCAACCAGCCCGTCTTTCAATTCTTTATATCGCCGCTGTGCTTCCTCAAGCCATGCACGCTCAACATTCTCATCTGTTTCCATCTCAAGATCAGCAATAAGCAAACGGAGAACCTCCCGCTTTTCAGCATCGCTGAGGTTGAGAAACTCTTTTTCTATTTCCTTGATAGTCATGTCTGGTTTATTCAGTATTATTGGGTTGATTAACTATAATTCTAGGCCAAACTTATAAATTGTTCAAAAATAAATCACTCCGGCCCTTTTAAGTTCGAAGAAGAACGGGATGCCGTCGCGAAAATTTTGACATAACGGAAAAGAAACTGAAGTAACAAAAAAGCCGCTGTTTCAGCGGCTTTTTTGTTTTTCAATCTGGCTGGTTAAAAATAAATCACTCCGGCCCATTTTTTTGTTGCGGCGATCCTTGTGAAGGCCCTTGTTAGGCTTATGTTAATTATGAAGCCTACGTAATTCTGCTGGCTCTTGTACATTTTGACAACCATGTGAATCATGTTTTTTCATTATTAGAATTATTTCATCTTCTAATTCATTCAATTCATTAACTCTTTCAAATTTGTTAATGGTAGAAAAATAAGAATTTTTGACTGCGTCAATAAACTCTAGATGATGTGCAGTGAGATGAGCATCTATAGAATGTGCATTGGAATTTATTACATGTCGTGGATAATTTATTTCGACTGTACCAGAAGCTCCTTCCCCTTTTTTTGTTTTTTTACGAGGTTGAAAATAAAGATCCCATAGGCAAAGTTGATAGGATGCATGAGAATATTTATTAAAAGCATGTCGAAGCCCTTTACGATAATCTGAAAGTGTCTTTCCATTCGATATATGAGGATTACCTCGCAATTCAACCCATAGCTTTGCTGCATCACTTGGTTTTAATTCATTTTTCTCCCAACGTTCAGCAGCGCCTGGTACGCTTGTGACAGCAATAAAGACATCAAGAGCATCTTCTAACGATCTTAATAATACTACTGCTGGTGAATGCATACCTGATCCATTCAGTTGGCCACAAGCTTCAATTAAAGAAAAAAGATGATTTGAAATTAATAGCCCAGTATTTCTTGATGCATCAGTTGATATATCGGGTGAAGGTTGAGTATTAAAAAATTCGTGCATTATGCGTAATGACTTCTGTATCGGGCTGGTCGGCCCGATTGCCCGCTCACCTGGTTTGGATAAATCTGCTCTCATTTAAAAAAAATATTCCGGAGCATACGAAGGCCTAACAGTTGATTATGCGAATGCCGCTTAATTTCATACTATGCGGCGTTCGTATAGCATAAAAAACATGAACTTTTTGGATTTCGTAGATGTTCATCAAATACCATTTATCCCTGAATCTGTTCAAGGACCAGCCCCCTCCCCTTAATCCCCTCCCGCGAGGGGAGGGGTGATGAATTTTGAATGAAGTTCTTATGAAGTATAGGAAGATTTCCGCTGATGTGAAGCTGGTTATCTCAAGCTGATAACCGGCCAACCCTGTTTTGTGGCTTCTTCGCGCAGGATGTCATCCGGATCGACGGCCAAAGGATGGTCCACAATCCTAAGCAGAGGCAGATCGTTGTGTGAGTCGCTGTAAAACCAGGTTTCATCCGGTTGGTAATTATTTTCCTTGAGCCACGAATTCAGCCGGGTCACTTTGCCTCCGGCATAAGAGGGAATTCCCGCAGCCTTGCCGGTATAGCGCCCGTCTTTAATCTCGGCTTCTGATGCGATCAGATTACTGACACCAAACAGTTCTGCAATCGGTTGGGTGATAAACCGGTTGGTTGCAGTAATGATTAATAAGGTATGTCCCTGCTGCCGGTGATCGGCAATCAACTCCCTGGATTTTTCCAGCAATATGGGCCGGATCTTTCCCTCAATATATTGTGCACGGCGTTGATTCAGTATTTCCGGATCGACACCAGCCAGTGGTTGCAGTTGAAAATTCAGAAAGTCGTGTATATCCAGCCGGCCGGCCTTGTATTCCGCATAATAATGGCGGTTTTGCTGTTGCCGGATAGCACCATCCACATGACCCTGTTCGGCCAGAAATTCACCCCACAGGTAATCGCTGTCACCGCCTAACAGGGTATTGTCAAGGTCGAATATGGCCAGTTTCATGGGGGCGGCAGGATACAGGAGTCAGGAGTCAGGAGCCAGAATTCAGTATGATGTTTTCCTTCTGACTTCTGAATTCTGGCTCCTGAATTCTATGGTTCAGATTGCGGTTATCAGCTTTTTTTGGAAGAATTCCCATAATTCGAATATTTGAGTTTTGCAACAATGATTGATTCTGAAGGCTTTCGCGCCAACGTAGGAATTATGCTGTGTAATCAGGACGGGCAACTGTTCTGGGCCCGGCGTGCCGGTATGGATGCGTGGCAATTCCCGCAGGGTGGAATCAAACCCGATGAGGATGCCGAAACAGCCATGTACCGCGAACTCAGGGAGGAAATAGGCCTGTTACCTGAACACGTTGAAGTGATAGCCAGCACGGATGACTGGCTGAAATACTGGCTACCCAAGCGGTTTATCAGGCAGAACATATTCCCGCTGTGCATAGGCCAGAAACAAATCTGGTTTTTATTAAAATTGATCGCAGATGACAGCCAGGTCAGGCTTGATGTATCCAAAAACCCTGAATTTGATAACTGGCGCTGGATTGATTACTGGGATCCGGCAGAGCAGGTAGTTGCGTTCAAACGAAATGTCTATGAGCAGGCGCTCAAGCAGCTTGCGCCCTATATCTTCCCCAAATTCAGTTGATGTTTTTTATTGCGGTACAGACTGGGATTCAGCTTCATCCGCAGATTGCCGGGTTGCCATTCCCATCATCACCATACGTAACATACTATTCGCCGCTCGATTGCTGACTCTTTGGATATAACCCTGGCGGAAATCAGGGTCGAAATTTTTCTCCGCCATCTTCTGATTGAGTTCCTCCAGTATGCCAGCGCAGTGTTTCATGGCGAAATCCACTACATGTCGCGGATCAGGCTGGCTGTTCATTCGCTCAATGGAGGTATCCGACAGGCAACCGTTATAATTGCCTGAATATTCATTAAGCAAATCATAATCTGCCTGGGCCATTTTATCGGGAGTCAGGTATTCGACCTGTGGTAGAGCAGGTATTTCAGGTAATTCATCTGCCACAATATGAAAAGGCATCGTGGATAACAGGGAAACAAACAAAATCCGGGCTGCATATTTTATAAAAGGAAAGTTCATAATTTTATAATCAATGTAATAATGCGAGGGCGTACCTTACCCGGCAAATGGATCCGGAGTCAATACTACTATTTGGACAGAACCGATAATGACCAGTGCCCAACAGTTTGATGATCGTCTTCTGCCGCTATGGACAGACGATAAGCTTGTTACTCCCGCCTTCGTTTACGATGAGCTGCAGATAACGGATAGACTTGAATTACTCGATATCGTTCACGAACAAAGCGGTTGCCGGGTGCTTTATTCAATAAAGGCGCTATCATTCGCCAGTGTATTAAAAACCATTGCTGAATATGTTGATGGTTTCTCGGTCAGTTCGTTATTCGAAGCCAGGCTGGCGAGAGAGATAATCAAGGACAATGGTACTGTTCACCTGACCAGCCCCGGCATCGGGACATCCGATTTGCCGGAAATTGCGGAATACTGCGATTACCTGAGTTTCAATTCATTATCCCAATGGCAACGTTGCAAACCGTATGCAATGCACAGGCAATGCGGTCTGCGCATCAATCCGGGTTTATCCTATGTAAAGGACGAACGTTATGATCCGTGCAGACCGTGGTCCAAGCTGGGTGTGCCACTTGCACAATTGCAAGACATCAGGACAGACAGTGATCTGCTCGATGGTATCAGCGGACTGCACATTCATAATAATTGCGCAGCAGATGATTATCACCAACTTGAAAAAAGCATTAACCTGCTTATAGATCAATGCAGCGACCTTATTGCAAGGATGCGATGGCTGAATTTTGGTGGTGGATATTATATTAATGATCCATTTCAACTGGATATATTAAATAAAATCGCCTGCTCACTGAAACAGCAATATGATCTGGAGATATTTTTTGAACCGGGCAGGGGCATCGTCAATCATGCGGGTTATCTGGTTGCCAGCGTTATAGACATTTTTGATTCCGGCGGGAAAACAGTGGCGGTGCTTGATACTACGGTGAACCATTTACCCGAGGTATTTGAATATCAGTTCAAGCCTGCCGTGCTGCAGGAGTCTGCGACAGGTAAATACAGCTACTGTCTTGCCGGCGCGAGTTGTCTGAGTGGTGATCTGTTCGGTGACTATAACTTTGACAAGGAATTGCAGATCAACAGCAGGATCATATTCGCCAATGTGGGTGCCTATATGCTGGTCAAGGCCAATATGTTCAATGGCATCAACCTGCCGGCAATATATGCATTAGGCAGATCAGGCAAGATTAAACAGGAATTGAATTTCGAATATAAACATTACCGGGACCGGTTGTGAAGTCTGGCGGGATAAGTCAGGCAGTCATTACCCTGTTCAGGGCTTTTTTCAATATCTGTCTGTTGAAAAGCAGACCGCAGGACCTGCCATCGTCCTATGATCTGCTGCTGGTCTGTTTGTTTCTGTACGCATCCATCAATTCTCTGTTGGCTTTCACGACGACCACACCGGGCTACGCAATCCTGTCCGGTGTGCTCGAAACTTTTCTGGTGGCAGTCATTACCCTGGTCATACTCAAATTGAATCGCCATCCTGAGCGCTGGGTACAGACACTGACAGCCCTGGCCGGCACGGGCTGCATACTTGGAATTCTGGCCTTGCCTTTATTTACTGGCGCGCTTCTGTTGAATACGGGAGATTTTTTGCAGGGGTTGTTTGTTATACTTTATTTAATATTAATTATCTGGAGCCTGGCCATCATGGGCCACATATTAAGACATGCACTGGATACCACGATGGGAGTGGGCGTCGTATTTGCAATCTTCTATATCCTCATTACATCGTTATTAATCGGAGCGCTCATTTCCAGGATAGTGGTTGAATGAAAATCCATATCCTGGGTATCTGCGGCACATTCATGGGCGGGATCGCGCTACTGGCGCGTGAACTGGGACATGAAGTGAGCGGATCCGATGTCAATGTCTATCCTCCGATGAGCACCCAACTCATGGAGCAGGGTATCACCCTGATTGAAGGTTATGATCCGGCCCAACTTGACCCGGCACCGGATCTTGTCATCATCGGCAATGCCATGACCCGGGGCAATCCCTGCGTGGAACATATTCTTAATGCAGGAACGCGTTATACCTCCGGTCCGCAATGGTTGCATGAGCATATATTGCAGGGGCGGCATGTGCTGGCCGTAGCCGGAACACACGGCAAAACCACCACCACCTCCATGCTGGCCTGGACTCTGGAAGTCGCCGGACTCAAACCGGGCTTTCTGGTGGGCGGCATCCCGGAAAACTTCGGCATTTCGGCAAGACTCGGTGACCCGGATTATTTTGTCATTGAGGCGGACGAATATGACACCGCCTTTTTCGATAAACGGTCAAAATTTGTCCACTATCGGCCCAAGACGCTGATCATTAACAATATCGAGTTCGATCATGCTGACATCTTCGCCGATATTGCTGCTATCAGACGTGAATTCCATCATTTGGTCAGGATCATGCCCGATCATGGCCTGATCGTGGTTTTGGCGGGTGATCCGGAGATAGCCAAGGTGCTGCAGATGGGTTGCTGGACACCGGTGGAATATTTCGGGGGCGAGGATTCCCGCTGGCAGGCCAGGCCGCTGCGGAACGATTACAGCGAATTTGAAATCCTGGTGGGTAACCAGCCGGGTGGAATCATGCGCTGGGACCTGATCGGGCAACATAATGCACATAATATCCTGGCGGTAGCTGCGGCTGCAGGACATCTGGGCCTGACTGCCGGTGAAGTTTGCGAGGCCATGTCCAGTTTCAAGAGCGTAAAGCGGCGGCTGCAACTTCTCGCCGTGATTAATGACATCACCCTCTATGATGATTTTGCCCACCACCCCACGGAAATCCGGGCCACCCTGAATGCACTGAGATCTAAAGTGGGAGAAAACAGGATCATTGCGATCATGGAACCCCGTTCCTACACCATGCGTATGGGTGTGCATGGCGATGCACTGGCGGATTCATTCAGCGATGCTGACCATATATTGTTTTTTCAACCGGAAAATATCAGTTGGGATCTCAAACAACAGACCTTCAGCCTCGGCAAGAAGCGCGAGATATTCAATGAAATTGATAATATCGTTGAGAATATGGTCAAAATGGCAAAGCCCCGCGACCATATCGTCTTCATGAGTAATGGTGGTTTTGGTGGCATCCAGCAAAAATTAATCAAGCAGTTACAGGAGCCAGGTTGAATTCTATCCCGTTGTTCCCGCTTAACACCGTCCTCTTTCCGGAAGGTGTGTTGCCCTTGCGTATTTTCGAGACACGCTACCTGGATTTGGTCAGTGAATCCTTACGTACCCAATCTGCCTTTGGTATCTGTCTGATTAGCAAAGGGCATGAGATGGGTGTGCCGGCCGAATGTCACGAGATCGGCACGTTTGCCCACATCGTAGATTGGGGGAAGGGCGATGATGGCCTGTTGGGGATTACTGTACAAGGCGGTAAACGCTTCCGTATCCTGCATACACGCATCCGCAAGAACCGGTTAATGGAAGGCGATGTCGAGATCATCGATGATAACGAGGATGAGGAATTACCGGTCGAATATCAATTGCTCTCTGATTTGTTAAGGCAGATTGCAGATAAATTCAAACTGGCCCACTTGTCCGAACACGCAAAATACCTGGATGCCAACTGGGTGGGTTGCCGGCTTGCCGAATTATTGCCGTTTGATCTTGATGAGAAACAGATGCTACTGGAACTTGATGATCCCCTGCAGCGCTTGCAGCAGATCCAGACGATGTTGCATGGATTCACAGTTGATCAATTCAACAATTAAGCAAACTCTGATTAATTTATGATTGTTATCATGATCGCGAAGCACAGCCAGGCTAGTAGGCCATCTGACACCGAACATGTCATTGCGAGCACCGGAGGTGTGTGGCAATCTGTTGTAAATGTTCATAAATTAAAGAGAGATCACTACGGCGCTTGCAGCGCCTCGTGATGACGCATTCGCATCAGATCATCTGTTCCGTAACATGTGGTTCTCACGATAACAAATATTCAGGATTTTCTTAATCTATAAACACAGTACCTTCCGGTTCTTCAATCACCGGATTTTCCAGCACGCCGATCTTTTCTATCTCTACACGTACTACATCACCGGGCTGCATATAGCCGCGTGGGTTCATTTTTACACCGACGCCGCTGCCGGTACCGGTAGCGATCAAATCACCCGGTTCCAGAGTCATCACCGTGGACAAATATTCCACGAGAAAATAACAATCGAAAATCATCTGGCTGGTATTATGCGACTGGCGTTGTTCCTTATTCACCCAGGTCCTGATATTCAGATTATGCGGATCACCAATCTCATCCGGTGTTACGATCCACGGGCCAACCGGTCCGTGCGTGTCAAATGATTTTCCCAACGTCCAGGTATGTGAGCGCATCTGCCAGTCACGTACCGACACATCATTACAGACAGTAAAACCTGCAATGACGGATTTTGCCTGTTCTTTGGCCACATGCCGGCAGCGTTTACCAATCACGATCCCCAGTTCTCCTTCATAATCCAGTTTTTCAGAAACACGCGGCCGATGAATTGCAGCTCCCGGCCCTATGACACAAGTAGTTTGTTTGTTGAAGAAGGTTGGAAATTCCGGCTGTTCCTTTCCGGTCTCTTCAATATGATCGATGTAATTAAGACTTACGCCAAAATATTTTCCCGGACGGGGCACAGGCGCAAGCAGTTCGACATCGCCAAGATCAAGGCGGTCTTTATCGGCATAAATCTTTTCAATCAGATTGGCAAGGCTTTGTTTGTCACCGGAAAGCAATGCAATCATATTATTATGATCATCAGAAGGGACAAATTGATCATCAATAACTGCACCCACTAAAATTTTATTATTATGCAAAACAGTAGCAAGTTTCATAATTGATTTTATGTATAGAAATTTCTAATTAGTCGATAGTGTCATTTCAGCTGTATGGAGAAATGACAATTTTTTTATTTTTCCAGATTATTTTGAAATCAAATCATACTCCCGATTGAGTTCAGGCAAAAGCATCAGCAGTTTTTCAGGATATATTCAACTGCAGCAAAAATGTTTGCTTCACTGTGCGTGTTCTTGTCCAACCTTTCTTCATCTCCTTTGGTATATTTCCCTGTGCGCACCAGTATGCCTTGTAATCCGGCATTTACCGCACCAATCACATCTGCCTCCACATCATCACCCACCATCACCACCTCTTCAGGTTTGCAATGCATGGCATTGACGGCGCTCATGTAGAATTCAACGGCGGGTTTGCCGATCACTGTAGCCTGTTGGCCGGTTGCAAATTCCAGTGCCTGGACGAAAGGCCCGGCATCCAGGCTGAACTGCTCGCCGTCCCTGAAATAACGATTCACACCCAAGGCGAGGAAAGTGGCGCCAGCACGAATGTACCGGAAAGCTGCGTTCATCTTATCGTAGGTAAATCCATCACCGGCGTCACCCACAAGCACAGTATTAATTTCAGAGTTTTGTTTGTATTCTGCAAATTCCGGTTCGAGATTCGGATGGATCAGTAAATACGGGATGAGATTATTTTTTCTCAGATAATCTTTAGCTGCGATGGGCGCAGTGAATAATTCATCAGGCCGGATATGAATCTGCATGTCAGCGAGTTGTTTCAGGATCGAATCTGAGGTTTTGCGTGTGGTATTGGTGATATAACGCAAGGGCAGTCCGGCATCAGCCAGTTGCTGCACGGCCTGTATTGCGCCGGGCAGTGGTTTATTCCCCACATACAGCACACCACTCAAATCCAGTAATACGCCAGATATCATAATAATAATTATAGAAGTTATAGAATGATATGCGGGGACGATGAATAGTAGGCAAGTGCCGCGAATGCATTGTTGCGTAAGGAAACTCACGAATGACACGATGATATGGTGATCACCGGGAGACAAAGCGTGAGATAAAATTTAAATATTTGTACTAATCATGTGCATGACATTACCAGGTCATGAATTTTATCTGGATGCTATGGCAGGCAATCCGGCCTGATCATCCACTGGATTTGCCAGGGATGATTTTCATCCCGTTCAAGGCACACGATACTTCCCGGCCGGTAAGTCAGGAGGGAATGATCATCTTTTCCGGTGATGAGGTAAGACACCAATTTCGCCATGAAGGGCAGATGTCCAACAATCATGGTATTGGTATCCAATCCGGAGATCGATTCTGCAAGGGGATCCACCGGATCATTCGGTGCTATTCCTTCGATTGCATCGTTTTTACCGTTATTTAGCAATGCCTTTGCCAGTATTTCCGCCGTTTGCCGGGCGCGCGTCTTGCCGCTGTGTTTAATCTGGCCAACAGATACACCCGCCTGCTGCAGATAACCCGCGACCTGTTTGACATCACGTTCGCCTTGCGTACTCAAGGGCCGCTCAGGATCAATCTCCTTTGAAACAGATGCACCATGCTGAACCAGATAGAGTTTCATGGTGGTAATTATAGGAGAAATTAAATCCGTTCTGACTCAATTATAAATTGAATTGCTACCGATTTAGGCTGCGTCAGAAGCGGTAGTTCTGGATGACAGTAGTTGCTTGAGTTCCGGGATGCAGGAGCCACAGTTGGTGCCAGCCTGTAAATATTCACCAATTTGAGTGATATTTGAGATGCCTTTTTCAAAGATAGTCCTGGTAATGGTATTGCGGCCCACGCTGAAGCAGGAACAGACTATAGGGCCGGTATCCTGTGATTTGTCTGCAGATTTTCCTGCGAGCAGGCAGGCCCGCTGGATTTTCTCGAGGGTCTTTTCCCTGAATAGACTCTGTAACCAGTTTCTGTCCGGTAATTGTGACTGGTCTTTGGCAATGAACAGACAACTTTCCAGTTTGCCGTTCCGTATATCGGCCGCACGGTAGCGGCCTATGCTGGCATCGCTGTATTCCAGCCAGTCTAAAGACTCATGATGAAACTGCATGAGTGAGTGAGCCCAATCTTGCCAGTCCTCCGGGATGTTTTTCCCGGCAAGTTCATAATGCCAGTAATTGTCACCGCGATAATTCACCCAGTAAGTATCCGGTGGCGTCATTAATGGCTCACGTGTTATCAGAAAACCTTCCCACGCCATATTTAATGGCGAGATATTGACCGGGGTATGTTTGGATTCCGGCTGGCCGGAGATCGGATCGGTGACCGGATTGACGATGCTGTTGACCCGTGCC
>Ga0209324_10003410_pt1 | contig 10939 bp, 6 predicted proteins | sample Rifsed19ft3_FD_184015 | JGI IMG/M metagenome (GOLD analysis project Ga0209324, IMG submission 184015) | Soil microbial communities from Rifle, Colorado, USA - sediment 19ft 3 (version 2) | ecosystem: Environmental > Terrestrial > Deep subsurface > Rock core/Sediment | place: Rifle, Colorado...
CTAATACTTCATCTTTAACATTATATATGTGAGCCCTTGCACTTGAATATGGAAAATCTTCTTCCTTTTTTACTATCCTTGTTCGTGTGGGGTTTTGTTCAATGTACCTTGCCACTGCCCACAAATACTTTTCTTTATCTATTATGCAGGAATGATATCTGCTTTCCCATAACCTGCCTGTTCTTTTATATTTCCTGTTTATGTACTGTGTGTAACACAATGTTACACCCTGCATCATCTTATATAGCGATTCTTCCTCTTTTGGTCTCGTTAGCAAGTGAATATGATTACTCATAAGACAGTATGCAAGGATTGGTGAGTCCCATTTATCTGTATATTTCTTGAGTAATGATAAATATTGCTCCCTGTCTTTTTTATCAAAAAAGATATTCTCTTTATTGTTACCTCTCTGGATAACATGATGTGGAAACCCTGTTGCAATTGCTCTCGCTATCCTTGGCATGAAGGGATTCTACTGAATAATTAATATTATGTCAAGAAATATGGGATGTGTCCCTAATTAATCCATTGCATATTTCCCGCGAATGCCCTTGCTGAAATCATATTCTTCAAACATGTCTTTATCCCTTGGTGCTCTCTTCATATTGTTTCCTCTCCTTTTTTGTTGCTCTTCTTGCGCTTTTTACAAAATCAAAGAAGATAAAGGCCAAACCAGATCAAACATCCTGAGAAAGCCACAATTTTTTCAAAGAAGGTCAAACGCCTACTTTTTAGAACAAAGTAAATACTGAGGGGTGATGTGAGGAAACATGCTGTAAGAAAGACCCATTTCGGCAGAACATTTTTACGCGGGGGATCCGGAAAGAGGGAGCAAAAAGGACATTCAATTTCTCCTTCTAACCTATGACCACATCGTGCACATCTTGTAATATCAAGGATCTCATCTGCCTTATCTTGATCCATTTATATAGTTTACCCCGTTAGAAGACCTTTCACCCTTCTAACGGGGACTATCTAATGTCCAATTAGGTGGGGACTTCTTAGGGCGCTTATAGAATTGAGATAATCCATGGATTCATCAAGGGCCCTCTTTACCGCCTTTTTTCCGTACAGACCAACTGCTACGTGGAAGAAATCAAAATGGGCAAGGTGCTTAAATATATATTTCCATGAATAAAATTTACCCATTGCCTTGAGACTTTCAATATGGAGGGTTTGAGGACTCATAAGGGAAGGTTTATATACAATATGATGGCCATCGTATTTGCTCCAGTCAGTATGGAGGAGCCTGCTTGATTCTTTCATCTCATGGAAGACCGGTGTGCCTGGCAAAGGAGTAAGCATCATAAACTGTATTGTATCAATGCCAAGATTTATAGCAAAGTCCGCTGTTTTCTTGAGGGTGTCAAGGTTATCTGTATCAGCGCCAAGGACAAACATCCCGTGGATCTCTATTCCATGGTCTTTTACCTTCCTGATACAATGAACAATCTCTTCAATGTTTTGTTTTTTATTATATGCCTCAAGAGTTTTTGGGTTTACTGATTCAAAACCGATATGAACTGTATCACAACCTGCATCTGCCATAAGGCGTAAAAGTTCTTCATCCTTAGCTACATCTGTTCTGACCTGAGCAGACCACTCAAAAGACATATGCTCAGAGATCTTTGCCCGGAGCAATTCTTTTGTTCGCTCCTTGTTTGCAGTAAAGTTATCGTCTACAAAAAACTTGTTCCCCTTTGAAAAAGAATTGATATGTTTTAATTCCTCCAACAGGATTCCGACGGATTTAAACCTGTATTTTCTTCCGAACATAGGGATTACAGAACAGAATCTGCAATTAAAAGGGCATCCTCTTGATGTCGAAATAGGATAAATATTAGAAGGATTCCAATGATGGACGAGCTTGAAATCAGGCAAGGGAAGTGAATCAAGGTTTTCTATAAGAGGTCTCGGAGGATTATTTATAACATAACTGTCCTTGTCTTTATAACTTAGGCCCTTTATTGAAGTAATGTCCGGGGTTCCTTTATGGAGATAACCAATGAGTTCGGGTAATGTTACATCGCCTTCTCCTCTTACAACATAATCAGCATGTTCAATTGATTCTTCTGGAAGGAAAGACGGATGAGCGCCTCCCATAACAACAGGAATTCCTTTTTTCCTGAGCCTGTCAGCAATTTTATATGCCCTCTTAGAGGTGGAGGTAATGGTGGAGACACAGGCAATATCAGAGCTTTCTATATAAGACCAATCAGGTTCGGCAATGTCTTCGATAAAGGCATTTACCTTATAACCCTGTTCTCTTAAAATTGTTGAAAGCAAAACTGCGCCGAGCCTTGGGATATGATACTTACTGAAAATATGGGGGTTCGGTGACTTTGCTTCAATAAATGAGATTTTCATGATCCTAATTATCCATTAATGCAGGTAATGTAATTAAGAGAAACATCCTTATTATTGAGGAAAGGAAGATAAATCATGTTTTAAAACTATAACATAAAGCATATATTTTTGAAAGCAGTCATATTTTTCAATGAACTCAATATAACTACCTGCCTTAAATTAGATAATTCAAGTTAAGTTAAGTTAAGCTGTAAAATAAAAAGGCAGAAGGATTTAGAACCTTATACCTATATGCCCGCCTATTCTCCAGTTGCTGAAATCTGCATTCCAATCCTCGAAATCATCAGTTAGCTGGTATTTTGCATCGACGCCAAAAAATAAGTTACTACCAACTGTGTAGTTCAGGTCCGCAAAAAATTGACCGCCGATTAACCAATCGTCTCCGCTCTTTATCCCATTTCCTGATACATCTGCTTCAACATAATTATAAGAGACCCCTGCTCCAAAGCCGACAACAAAGTTGGGATATGGTAGTACTGCGTATTTTAAGTTAAGCTCTATCGGAATGAATGTTACATCTGTTTTTACTTCATTTCCGCCTATATCTACGTTACTGTCAGGATTAGCATAGCCTACCTCTCCACCAAGGTATAGATTAGGGTAAATCCTGGCATATCCTTCAAGTCCCACATAGAAGGTATCATCTACACCAAGATTCTCTAAGTTGTTATCACTGAAGCCGATATAATCAAGTTTCAATGCTACATTTCCAGTTCCAAGGGGGGCTTTTTCAAGGGGAGGTCTTTCTTCTGCGTATGCAATCGTAGATGCCAAAACAAAAATAAAAATGAGTGAAAACAAACATAATCTTTTCATAAAATTCCCCTCCTAAAATAGTGGTTTAGTTTATCCTTCGTGTCTTAGATTTTATATCTAAGAACCTGTTCCTTACAGCGACAGAAAGTTTTGTTCTCTTTATATAATCAAAATTGTTTTATATGTCAAGTAAAATCAATTGATATGTTGGGGAATATCATTTGTGTACTATTTGTAAAAATCATTTATGGACTATTTAAGGTAAACACTTGTAATACTATTTAGAGAATGTTAAATATCGAACCTCCTTTGGATCCAATCGGATATTCGCTTACAAAACCTCCCCATTCTTGAGTCATAATATCTTGCCCTGTAATTAATAATATAGACCACTTTCAAGATCATTTTCTCTGCTCATATAAGTATATGGTTGAATGAAATTCAGGTCTAACAACACACATATAGGAAGTCAATTGTGGTGTCTGACCCCACAAACTTGACCCACAAACTTGACCATTACGCAATGCATTCCCGCCCGGCGAGTTCTTGGCAACATCGCAATAGTAACTACCACCAAATTGCTGAGATTACACTTTAATACGACTCGATCTTATGAACGTAGAGGTCGATGAGCCTGTTATCCCGAAATTTGGCTTTAATGACAGTTGTTACGTCAAAGTAATCCTGCTTTTCGTTGGGCCAGTTAGCGCGTAGTCTTTTTAGTTCTTCTTGGGTCGCTGCTCGTTGACTCAAGGCTTCATAGGTTAACCCTGAAGCGCAACGCTTGAACTTAACGGGAACAGCCTTCTTGAAGCTCTCAAGGCTCTGCCCTAGCCGGACTCCGTTTCCAGTTGCTAAAGCACCGACATCTATATTTGTCAACATGCAATTTCCATTTTGGCGAAGGGTAGAGATTCTAAAGCCCGTAATGCGTTTGAAGCCACCCATTACACCGGACTCAAAAACTAGGAACGATTCTCCTCTCGAGGAAGAATGGACATAACAGATCGTTATATCTGCTTCGTCTTCTCTACTGACTCTTGAAGACTCAGCCATACCGTAAGTCTTTCTAACTTCATCCAGAGTGGTGATGCCTACCATCGCGTTGTTAATTGAGAAGATTCGAGAAGGAACTTCAGTGGCGAGAGAAGCACTCGCGCAAAAAGCCACCGTGACTAAAGCATTTGATAGAAAGCAGGAAGTGAGTTTTTTCAAGGGACAACCCTCAGCGTTTCACCGGTCGGAATGCGTGACCGACAATCACGGGGAACAACAATACAACCCTCAGATGCGGAGTTGTCTTGAGCAGCATTGTCTCCATGAATCAAAAAGCCGCTTCTTCCGAACATATTCTTGCCTGGGTCTGGCATCAGCGGACGCGTGAAAGGACCACGACGATTGTTGGGTCCTCCCATGGTGTAGTCGCCTTGTGGCAGCGGACCAACATTCGGCTGATTTTGTGCGCTTGGTTTGTTAAGCCCTGGACCTTTACCGGCGTACCCATTGCAACTCAAATACTGCTGTCCCGTTGTGTTATTCGTACAAGTAAGACTGCCTAGGCTCTGCGAATAGACGCAGAGCAAACCAGACGGATCAATGAACATTGTCGGCCGGTTGTAGACGTACAAGTAAAAATTAATTCCACCTTTCAATCTTATCGGATCCTCGCTAATAAACCTCCCTATTTTTGAGTCATAATACCTTGCCCTGTAGTAATATAGTCCGCTCTCAGGATCGTATTCTCTGCTTGTATAAGTGAAAGGTTGAATGAAATTCGGGTCTAACATGTTGGTAATGTTTCCGAAGCTATCGTAGTTATATCTTTGCACTACGTTACCAGTAGAATCCGTGAGGGCTGTCACCGAGCCAAGTCCATCAAAGTGATAGAAGTAGCTCTGGCTGTTCTTCACCATAGCAATAGGCTCCTCTATCCCAGGGCCGTGGATATAGTGAGCTATTAGCTGATTGTTTCCATCATACTCTGCAATTATATCCTCTTCATCATATAGGTATTTGGTTATGGCCTCATTAATGTTCTTCTCTATCCTTCTCCCAAAGGGGTCATATTGGTAAGAAGCTATTAAGGTTGAGCAGTCAGGTTTAAAGCCACTAATTCCCGTGAGCCTGTTTTCAGAATCCCATGTGTATGTGGTTGTGCCACATGAGTCTACTCTGCTTGTCATGTTACCATTGGCATCATAAGTAAATGTTAGTCCATTGTAATTGAGTAGCCTGTTGGCATTGTTATAAAAGTATTCATTCCCTGAGTTATCAGTAAGCCTGTTTCCAACTTGATCATAGGTGAACTGTTCTGTTGGCGGTGCTGGATGTGTTGCCTGAAGCAGCCTGTAAATAACATCATAGGCATAGTTATGTGTTCCGGATTGTTCTGTCATGCTTGTCCTGTTTCCAACATTATTAATTAAAATCTGGGAAGCGTTCCTCCAGTGTACGCACGAACTTGCTGGCGGCGCTTCAGTCAGGTCGAGAAGCTGCCGACCCCGCAGCGTAAGCAGATAGTTCAAATCCTTGATGCTTTCCTTGAGAGGGAAAAACTGAAGAAGGGGTGACTACTCCGCCTGCTCTTTTAATTCTGCTTTCTTTGCTAACAGGTTCATCAAGACGCTAAAGCCTCTTTCAGCGTCCACAATGTGATTCTTTATGTGATCAAATTCCCAATAGATATCTACAATGCAATCGTGGACCAAATCATAGTCGCCAGGGGTCGCACTCTTAAGCTTCTCAAATAGAACAGAATACACTTCATTGAAGCTTTGATAGCAGTCACCCATACAGGCAGACAAAGCACTAATCTCAAGTTCAGAAAGTTGCTCTTTTAACAGAGCAGATTGCTCTCCAATAAGGGCTTCCCAATTCTTAATCACATTCTCTAAATCTGTCATCTTAGTACGCTGTCCCAGGAAAGAGAAAAGGATCGATCCAATCAAACCAACTACCAGTCCTTTTTTCAGCTTCATCCTCTGATATGCTTTCTGCAAAGCCAGCCCCTACGAGGCCGCGTTTAGCTACCTCTTGCTCAGCCAACTTGAGTTGCTCTTTAAAGACTCGCAGCTCATGTTCATGATGTTGTTTAGCCTGCTTCTGGCATTCATCAGCCACCGCTTTCTCGTGCTTTTCAATTTGCTTCATGAGACTCTTGATAGTTTTTCTCAAACTCTTATTCGCCATCTTTGCAAGTTGAGCGATGAATGCATCATGAGGAGCCAACCCCAGCGGATCAATCCAATTCACGGGATTATTTTGGACGTACACGTATTTGTTAATGTCCCCTGCCAACCCAATCGGATCTTCACTTATAAACCTCCCTATTCTTGAGTCATAATACCTTGCTCTGTAGTAATACGACCCTGTTTCAGGGTCATATTCCCTTCCAGTATAAGTATAAGGCTGGATGAAGTTCGGGTCTAACATGGAAACGATATTCCCAAAAGAGTCATATCCATATCTTTGAACAACACTCCCGTTGCTATCTGTAATCCCTGTCACCGAGCCAAGACCATCAAAGTGATAGAAGTAGCTCTGGCTGTTTCTCACCATAGCAATAGGCTCATCAATCCCAGGGCCATGAATGTAGTGAGCTATCAGCTGGTTGTTACCATCATACTCGGCAATGATGTCCTCTTTATCATATAGGTATCTGGTTATGGTCTCATTAATATTCTTCTCTATTCTTCTTCCAAAGGAATCATATTGGTAAGAAGCAGCTAAGGTTGAGCAGTCAGGTTTAAAGCCACTAATTCCTGTGAGCCTGTTTTCAGAATCCCATGTGTATATTGTTGTGCTACAGGAATCTACTCTACTTGTAACATTCCCGTTGGCGTCATAAGTAAATGTCACTCCATTGTAATTAAGTAGTCTGTTGGCATTGTTATAGAAGTATGAGTTACCTAAGTTATCAGTAAGCCTGTTTCCTACCTGATCATAGGTGAACTGCTCTGTTGGTGGCGCTGGATGTGTTGCCTGAATGAGTCTGTAAATAACATCATAGGCATAGTTGTGTGTTCCGGATTGTTCTGTCATGCTTGTCCTGTTTCCAACATTGTCATAGGCATAAGTGTTGGTTGATATGCTTCCGTTTATTATACTGAGAAGCCTGCTCAAGCTATCATAGGTGTAGGTGGTTGATATCTGGTTTGGAAGAGACAGTGAAGTCCTTCTTCCCAGATTGTCATAAGAATAGGTTACCTGTCCAATTGAGTTCGAAATGGTTGTTACCAGGTTTAATGGATTGTAGGCATACTGGATTATCCCTGCTGGATCTGTCATAGTCAATCTGTTTGAGTCTGCATCGTAGGTATAACTTATAGTTCTGTTTAAACTGTCTGTGACTGATGTTTTCCTGTTCAGTGCATCATAGGCAAAGGTATATGAGATATTCTGGTTAGTTGCTCCTGTCAGGTTCTTTGCAAGGTCATAGGTAAAAGTGACATCTGAGTCCCCCGGATAATCAATGGTTATGAGGCGATTATAGTCATCATAAATATAATTGGTTATGTTATTATTTGCGTCTGTTTTTGATATGAGGTTGCTCACCGTGTTGTAGGTGTAGTTTCTCTGATTTCCAAGGGCATTCGTCTCCCTGATGAGCCTGTTGATATTGTCATAGAGAAACTGGGTTGTTTGGTTCTTCGCATCTGTTACCGCCGTTAGGTTTCCAGCAGGGTCATAGGTATACGTGGTAAGATGGTTCAGACTGTCTCTTACCTGTGTGGGCCTCCATCTCTGGTCATAGGTATATGTTGTCTGATTGTTGTTTGCATCTATCACTGAGAGGAGATTCCCCATGATATTATATGTAAGAGTTGTTGTATTGCTGAGGGCATCTGTCATGGTTGAAATGTTTCCATATTGATCGTAGGTAAAGTTAGTTGGGTTACTCTGTGCATCGGTAATCTGTGTTATTAGTCCCTGTGCATTGTGGGTAAAGGTTGTTGTAGCTTCATTAGGATCGGTTATGGAGATGAGATTCCCATAGTCGTCGTAGTTGAAGTCTGTTGTATTTCCCATAGGGTCGGTAACGGATGTTATCTGACCGAAAGTAGGTTCATAGGAATAGGTGGATGTCCTTTGCACAGGTGTCCCATACGCCTCTGTCTTTGTAAGCATGTTGTTTTTAGAGTCATAGGTAAACGTTGTTACAGTTCCATTGGCATCTGTTGTTGATGTGATGTTGAGTTTATTATCATATGTAAAGGAGACACCTCCCGCTCCACATCCGCACCCAGGGCCGGAGCTGCTCAGTCCCTGTATTTCCCCTCCTGATTTGTCAATGGTATATGTGGTCACTCTTCCAAGAGTATCAGTAACAGTTGTCTCGGTGTCACTGACATAGTTGAAGGTTAGTTTTTCATTCGTTCCATCTGCAGATGCAGTAATTGCCCTTCCCTGTGCATCGTAGGTATATTTCTCTATATAGTTTCCCTTTTCGTTTTTGATACCTGTAAGATTGTAGTTGCTGAACTCATATATTTTATATTTCCCATCAGGATATGTTGTTTTATAAAGCATGTTGTAATAGTATGTATAATTTATTTCCTTCCCGTCAGGCAATGTTATTTTGCTGATTATTTGGGAAGTATTATATGTTAAAGTTATTTCTCTCCCTCCCGGGTCTGTTATCTTTGTTAGTTTATTGCTCCCGTCCCTGGTCAAAGTTATCCTGTTTCCGTTTCTGTCAACGAATGCAGAGAGATAGCCGGCTGTATTGAACTCTTCAGATGTTCCGTCTTTAAAAGTTCTCTTCAATGTGCTGTCAGGATTCTTTATCAGAGTGCTCGTCTCACCAACCGGTATGTCAGGTTCATATACATTATCTCCATTGGCATCATAGTAATAAACAATTGAGCCATCAGGATTCGCCACTTTGTACCTCTTGCTTGATAGATTGATCGCTATTGTATCGAAGATATGACGCCCTGACCGGCCATACCCTCCTCCGAGTGTTGTCTGGGCTGTCTTGCTATTATAATAGCGTGTGAAGTTGACTGGCATTATGCCCAACATTGAGAAGTCTGTTTCCCTTGTAATGACTCTTCCATTAATTACATTTACTGACCTGTTACCTGAAGGGTTACAGATACCTGAATTGGGTGCAGGACAAATATCTGTACCAGGTACAGTTGTATGATTGTCATTGTTCGCTGTTTCTTCTCTACTGAAAATGACTTCTTTTACAACTTCAGCACCTCCTCCACCCGCTATGAACTGGAGTCTATATGGTGAACCGGGATTCAAATTGAGAAGTGATCCATACATTTCTTGATAGCTGAAAGGGCAAACTTCCGTACTGCACTGTTTACGAAGTACGTTAGGAACTAGAGCACCATTAGGACGGAACATATGGACTGTAACAATGCCTTTTATGGATTGAAGCGTGGGCTTGAAAACAGCAATACCCGATATGTCAATGGGACCAAAGACAATATCATTATCTGCTGGGCTGGTGATCGTGAGTTCGGGAGTATTGTCAAGTGTTAAGGGATAAATATCTTGATCATGTCCAGTACAATCATAAGCATTGCCCGTATAGACATGTGTTCCGTGTTGATACCACCGATCGAGGGTTATACTACAGGATGCCCCTCCATTGCCGGTTCCTTGGCAAAGGAAAGATGAATCCCTATATAGGGAAACAGACCCGCTATTATTAGATCCACAAGTTTCGAATATACCCTCTACGGTAGGAACAACGCTTCCGTCTGAATTTACAGAAACAGACACTATTGCCGTGGCTGGGTAAACAGTGGATGTGTAACACGGCAGGATAGAAATGATAGCTATGAACAGAAGAAAAAAGAATGCATTTATGCTTCTATTGTTTCTCATTGCCCTATGCTCCCTTCTCTAAGGTTCTTTCAATCCATATAAAAGCAAAGGCCATGACATAAACATGTCATGGCCTAATCAATTACTTCTATTCCGAAAAGATGATCCCCTTATCATTAAACTGACTACCATGATCTCCCCCGAAGATCTCTATAGGCATCACAACTTTATCACAATCTGAGGGGGGGGTGTCAAGGAAAATTTAGATGCCAAAATAATTGATAACATTTGGCTTAAATGTTTTTTGATGATAAGGTTATCCATTAAAACATAGATATTCTGCTATAATTAAAATCAATTAAGTAATGCCAAAGGTAAAGACTTTTTATCAATGTCAGTCGTGCGGTTATACAAGCCCTAAATGGCTTGGCAAGTGCCCTGATTGTGGAGAATGGAATACACTGGTTGAAGAAAGAAAAGAAACTGTTCCCTCTCGTTTAGATCTTCCGGCTCATTTGAGAAAATCAGAACCGTTACTTCTGAGTTCAATTAAGGCTGGCTATGGAGAGAGGACTTCAACTAAGATTAAAGAACTCGATAGGGTTTTAGGTGGTGGCGTCGTCACAGGTTCGGTGGTGCTTGTTGGAGGAGATCCGGGCATAGGAAAATCTACGTTACTTTTGCAAGCCCTATCTGGCCTTTCGAGATCTGGTCGGGTGCTTTATGTTTCAGGTGAGGAGTCCCCGGAGCAGATAAAAATCAGGGCTGAAAGGCTTTCGATAAACACTGAGGAGATAGTTTTACTTTCAGAGACTTCACTCAGGGGCATTATTGACACAGCCTTAAAACTTGTACCGAAGGCAATGGTTGTGGATTCCATTCAGACTGTCTATACAGAAGAGCTTCTTTCAGCGCCTGGTTCTGTCAGCCAGGTAAGGGAGTGTGCTGCGAAACTTATGATCTTTGCCAAGAAGTCAGATATCCCCATATTTCTTGTTGGCCATGTTACTAAGGAAGGCGCTATTGCAGG
>Ga0209324_10003411_pt1 | contig 10937 bp, 15 predicted proteins | sample Rifsed19ft3_FD_184015 | JGI IMG/M metagenome (GOLD analysis project Ga0209324, IMG submission 184015) | Soil microbial communities from Rifle, Colorado, USA - sediment 19ft 3 (version 2) | ecosystem: Environmental > Terrestrial > Deep subsurface > Rock core/Sediment | place: Rifle, Colorado...
CACGGGATTTTCTTGGCGTTTTTTACGCGGTTTGGCATGGTATTAACGCATGCCAATCGTCACAAAAATAAAAGATTCTTTTATGTCCAATAATAATTCCAAATGGTATGAAAATAGCCTTGTTGAAAAGGGTAGCCTACGTGCTAAAATTGTTTACGTTCGGTTCGCACGTCGCGATCCGCGAAATAAAACTTGGGAGACTCTTATCATGTACGTCGCACTGATAAGACACATTGACAATGGGCTGTTGGCCGGTTATCAACCGCTGTCTGATCCATTGCCGGGCGACACGGTTATTGTTCTTGGGGAGACGCCCTTTGTGGCAGTTGCCGAAGCGTTCGTTCACTCGCCCGAAGTGAAGCAATTGTGCCTTGCCCTAATTGACGTTCTTGCCGTCTGTGTGAACGTTCCGCGTGAGCCGGGCCAAAGATTTCGACTGTCCAACAATTAGGCGCCCATTGATGTCGCGCCGCAACTCATCAATCGACAAGCGACTCCGTAGCGAGCTAACGCCCGTCAAGGTTGTCTGTATTGTCACACTAGTCTCTCATCCGGCGCCCAATATGGTGCATGTTACATTCCAACGCTTGAACGCTACCGGCCGATGCGTTTCGATGGAAGACGAATTTCTTACCACGCCCGAAGCAAAATCACTGTGCGACCAATTATCGTCGGCCATTGGTCGCTCTGAGTCAATCCCGGCCGACTGGTAAACAACGGAGACTAGATCATGTCAAGCCCTACATCTCTCGAAAAGGGTTTAGGTAGCGTGCGTGCTGTCAGTGTTCATTATTGTGAGTCGCTTGTCGCAAATGGGGTAGACGCAAGAGCGGTAGACACACTGGCAAAGGCCATTGAGGAGTGTTACGCCAGTGCCGAGTTGCTATGGGCACTTCGTGCCGTTATTGCGGCTTGGCACAATTCCCGCGTGTTGAGTACCGGCAGACTTTATGTTTTGGATGCCGGTGGCGAGCTACGCGACGAATACATCATAAGCACGCCAACACGCGAAGCTATGGTAGTGTTAATGTCGGATTAGCCTAATCGCCGGTACTTGTCGTACCGGTTTTTTTGTGTGCCTTAACTATGTAATGCAAAGTGAGACTAGATTATGAAAGAGGAAGCGATCATCCACCCGTCGGACCACCCAATGCCGGCCGATCCAACTGCTACCGCCAGTGTGTCTATCACACCATCGGACGTTGCCGCCTTCATGAAAGACCCATCACACCCTTCCGTTCACAATTTCGTCGGCAACAAAATGCGTATCTACCAAATGACCGCTCTCGCCACGGCCGGCGGTATCCGCAGTCGTGATATTCCGCCAGACGCGGTACTTGCCGTCAAGCATTTCTACATGCACTGGGTCGAGATGCAAAATTCGTCCACTGGCGATGCCCAAGATCAAATTCGCGTGGCGTTAATAACCGCCGACAATGAAGTTTACGGTTTTGTTTCGACAGGCGTTGCTCAGGCCGTTTTGCAAATGGTCGAAGTCTTTGGCGTCGTTCCATTTGACCCACCGTTGGAAGTGCAGGTCCGTCGCATGGAAACCCGACGCGGTATGACCATGCTAACGTTGGTTCCGGTTGTCTAGTTGCTTCGTGGCGGCCCCCGTCCGGTTTCTTCCACGCCGGGCGGGGGTTTTTATTTTGCGAGTGTAACCATTATGGCAAAAGTGTACGCTAACAAAATGACACAGACCGAATACGACGCAATCGAGTCACACGTTACACACATGCTCCGTGCATGTGAGGCTGGCGTTGCCGCAATGCGGGCTAGCGATCCGTCGTCACAATCCGGTTATGTATTGCAGCAAATCCAGTATTTTAAGAATGGCATTTCACATTACAAACACTGTTTGGCCATTGCAAAACAACGCACCGGATTAGCACGCGATGTCAACCGGCCGTGAGTTTAATCAGTATGGGCAGATTCTTGCCGGTGGTGGTGAAATAGCCATCGCCTTCGCAACGATGCGTGTTCAAGACCTGTTCAAGGTACGTGGCCGGCTTGAAAAAAAGTACGGCCCGATGCCACAGTCCGTATGGGACCGCCTGCTTGGCGTTGCCGACGACATTATTGCGTCCGGCGAGAGACTGGAAGGATTGCCAGCAGACGAGATACCGTCGCCAGATATGGTGACTCGCAATCCGTATCTGTTTGGCGACGAATGGCAAGGCAAGAGGGTGCGGTTAATTACACACTCGATTAACGAAGTGACTGGCGAACCGGTCGATTTTTGGTGGGACCTACCGGATTTGTACGAACGTCGAGAGCTAGAAGAATACTGGTCGGATCAAATGCGGGACTATACCGACCAATACGAACGGCTTCGACGTTGGTTGGCCGCTAAGCAAATGGAAACAATCGCAAAACACACAATCATAATCGCGGAGCGGCGATATTAACATGAACAAGCAATATACCGGTCACGTTCTGCAACCAAACGATAGCAATGCGTTGCCTCGTTATATCGTGGCCGTCCGAACGGAAGCCATACCGTGTCAGGCGCCCGACAGGCCGGGCCGATTCGCCAATCGTTTCCGTTTAGGTGCAGCAGTCGCGGCAAGGTATCAACGCGACAAGATGACGGCATGCGGGCAGTTTCCGTTTAATAATTCCGCACACTTTTGGGACTACTTATATTCACTTACTCGCCAGAATTACACAACTTGGCTTGTCGGTCATAACATTCTACATGATCTGCGTCGCTTGGATTTTACGACGCAGCTTACGTGTGGCAACATGGGGCTAGATTCTCCGCGACGTGTCCGCAAAACACAGTCAAGCGAATCGGAGTCCGCCCGTTCCGGCGGTATCTGTTGCATCCAACAACCCCCAACGATCATCGGGTTCCGCGTGGCATCAACGCAAGGCCGCGTTATTTGCGTAGACTTGCTTAACTGGTTTCCTGAGAATCTGGCAGACATATCTCGGCTGGCAAACTGGCAGATACGCGAAAGACCGCTCCCCCATGAATCGGTACTCGAATGGCACGAATACTCCGCGCAGATAGCTAACGCGATCCTTCATACGTTCGCCGAATTGATGGCATGGGTTAAGGACAACGATCTTGGCATGTTCAGATACACTGCTGCGGCACAGTCTATGTCGGCGTTTCGCCACAGGTTTATGCGGACAAAGGTGTTTATTCACGACAATTTAGTGTGTAAGAAATTCGAGCGTACCGCTTACTATGGCGGCCGCACAGAGTGCTATCGCATCGGTGGATTTACTCATGACGTGTGGCAGTACGACGTGCAGAGTATGTATCCGTCAATAATGGGAAAGTGTGTCGTACCGGTAAAATTACTCGATTACACGCACACGGAAAAGTACGACGTGCCCGCAGTTGATATGGACTGGCAAAATTCGATTGCCGAAGTTGTCGTGCGTACCGATGAGGCAATCCATCCGGTGCGTCGGCGTGGCTACTGCGTTTTTCCGGTTGGCGTATTCCGCACAGTTCTTGCCGGATCGGAATTGTTCAGGGCGTACCGTCGCGGCCACATCTTATCTGTGGCAAGCACGGCACGGTACGAAACGGCCATACTATTTGCGGATTTTGTTTACGAATTGTGGCATATGCGACAGCGGTATAAATCGGACGGCAACGAACTATACGATGCGTTTGCAAAAAAGATACTTAACAGCCTGTACGGAAAGTGGGCACAGCAATCTGAAGAATGGGAGCGTAGGCCGCAAATAGAAGCCCCGGCGCCTTGGTCTACATGGGCGAACTACTGTATGGGTCGGCCCGGAAAGCGAACGTTCCGTTCATTCGGTTGGGCGACTGAGGAGCTAGTCGGACGCGGTGAGATTGCGTCATCTTTTCCAGCAGTGTCGGCCTTTATCACGGCCGCCGCAAGGTGCAAGATGGACTATTTGCGACATGTTGCCGGTCAAGATAACGTGCTGTATCAGGGTAGCGATGCGATACTAGTTGACGCGGCTGGCAATGAGCGACTGTTAGCTAGCGGCGAGATAGAGCCGGGAGCAATCGGAAAGCTGCGGCTTGAATATCGTGCGGATCGGGGGCACGTTTACGGCTGCAACGATTATCTTATTGGCGACAAGCAAGTGATTGCAGGCCGGGCCGGTAAGTATGTGACCATCGACGATACGGAGTGTTTACAGCAGAAAACGTATGCACTCGCCGGGCTGTTTTCCGGCAATCCGCAAGCGGAAACGCTGGAACGGTCGCTATCGTGGCGACGGCAGAGCGAATATGCTAAGGGCTACGTTGACGCTACGGGTCGCGTATCGCCGTTGCTGCTAGACGAAGGCAATGGGCCGATTTCTGCGGACGCCGCCGCTTCGTCAACGATCAATTGAGCGTGATAATTCAGCAGTGAAGTTAGGGAATCGAATGATGAGCCATCCCATGTATCGGTTGCGAGCAGCAACGCTTGCAACGCTTCGTCAACGGATAGTCCAAACTCGGATTGCAGCCTTGCCTTTGCAGAAGTTGCGAAGGATACAGCATCGCCAACGTCGCAGCCACACTTTTTGATTGTCTTGTCTGCGGCCCGTAGCATTTGTCCCTGGCGCCTGGCGAGCGTGGCCTTTGCTGCATCGCTTGCACGTTTCGCCTGCCCCTCCAACTGCTCTAGTCGGCGGGCAGTTTTAGCAGCATCGGCATTTCGCTTTGCAGCAGCGCGGGCTTCGTCCTCAATGCGTTGCTTGTCCTCACGCATACGTTTTGCGTTCACTTTTATTTCGCAGTCTGTTATCAGATTTAGTGCGTCGGCTTCCGTATATCCAACGGCAACAAGCCTGTCGCGGAAATCCAACGCACCGATTGCTCCGCGGGCACGCCATTCGCAAAGGGTGTTTGCCGCAATCGCCTTGCCAGTCGCCTTGCGTTCGCACTCCCACCAAGCGACAAGTCTTGTTGCTCTTGCGTGTGTAATACTGTTCTCCTCAAGCGTCTTTTGTGCTTGCGGCCCATTCAAGGCTCCAAGTAAGAATTGCTCTTTGATTCCACGCTGGCAAGCAATTGCACCTTGTTTGTCAATCTTGGCGTCAATGTAGCGGACGAAAGATTCCGCACGATCAACCGCCATGCCGTATTCAACGGCATCGGCAATGGCTTTCTGTTCGTCAATTACGCCAGCTTCGTAACCGATTATGGAAGGCACGACTTTTATTGCGTAGCCCAATTGGTTGGCGAGTTTAGTTGCGCCATCGAAACTAACGCCATGCTGTGTTAGGCCACGCATGAAGCGCTCGCGTGGTATCTCTCCGCTAGTGTAGGCTTTTGCCGCGAACGATTGCTTAAAGCCAATTTCTGCATCGACCATTGCCTTTGCTACTACGTCGGCAGGCAGTCCACCATCAATCATTCGTTTGCTGCACGCTTGTCCGTCGATGGCAAACTTTAACCACAGTTTTATTGCCTTGTTTCCTACGGCGGCTTCGTCGCGGAGCCGGACGGAAAATCGTGTCAAATCGTCGGCTGTTTTATCATCGTAACCAAGATCGGAATAAGCCTGAGTTACACGCTTATCGTCGATTGCACCGATATTAAATGCGCGACGAACATCGACGCGACCCATTGGGCGGAACGAAACGGCAAGAAAGTGATTGTGCCAATATGGGAGTATATCCTGTTGAATTAGGGCGGCTTTTATGTCCCCCTCTAATCGCTCATATCCGGGCAGTTTCCGCAGTCGATGCCAGAATTGGAACAATTGACCAGGCGCCGGAATTGTCCAGTGCGAACGCCATGCGTATCTTGCGATAAGCGGATCAATACCCTGTGCAGCGGACCATTTCTTTAGTTGCTCCGCATACTTGTCGTCAAAATTAGAGTCAAGACCAAACCGCTTGACCGGGCCATCGGCCGTTTCATCGTCGGCATCGCGGACCATGAAGTGAACAATGTCGGCAAGCGTTGGAAGCGGCTTTTGTCGTTCATACAAATTGTCCGCGTCACGCTTGTGTTTGTATCCTAAACGCTGCATACCCTCGTAATATTCGCTGTCGCTGATAATTTCACGAAACCGCATCGTTATCAATTCGAGCGGGATCGGTTTTGATTCTGCTGCAAATTTGTAGGCAGTCAGTGCGTCCTCACACAGACCTGCGATTGCCCAATGATGGTCAAGCAGCTTGTCGTCAATTGAGCCGGTCAACCATGCGGCAATTGCCTTATCTGGATCAAGATGCTTACGCCGACAGATTGCGTTCATTGAGTACGATAGCGTATCAGCGAATCCAGTCAGGTCCGCACCAGTCCACTTACTGTATAGACCAATGGCCGTCATGGCCCGCAATCCGCCAGCGAACGAATCATCTTGGCAGCCCAACAAGCCGGGCAAATCATCCGCTAGGATATACGCGGAAGCAATCGGCCCGGCTGTTGCATTCTGGATTGCAGCAGCAACTGGACCAATAACCGGAATGCTGCCCAACTGTGAATAGATGGAATCCGATGTCGTGCGGATAATGTCTGTGAAATAAGCAAGCCCAACACTGCCACCAGTGCTTGCGATGAAATTAGCAAAGCTATCATCGCTTCGCAATGTATCGTAGTCACAAAGGGGGCCACCGCGCAAACTTGGGTGGCCCGGTGGGGGGCTAGGCGGCTTTGGCTGTTCCTCTTTTTTCTGACAATACCTTTCAGCCTCCGCAAACGCAATCTCCTCCGTCTCCGCAATGCTCGCCTGTGTGTAACTGCTACCAGGCGAAGGCTCCCCTTCCAGCAGCACGACAATGACGCCGGTTATACTATCACACCAGCCGACATATTTCCTTTTCTTATCAGGCTCAGGTTCGCATGGTTCGCATGTGTATTTGTCTGTGCAGCAGCATGGCTCTTCGCCACAGTTAGGACAACGTTCGCCCGGCTGCAAACCAGCCATGCTGCATTCGCTTAAGGTGTCTTCACAAGCACATCGGCTGCACGTCGCAGCGTCCTCAGTCGATAGTGTGACGCCTAGCTTTAGTTCATCGCAGCATTCGCCACACGTCTTGGCACAAATGCCGTGTTGCTTGCACAGTTTGTCTGCAATATCAGCGATACATGCGTCACTTGTATCGCACGCGGAATTGCACTCGCCGCGAACAGGTTCCTTTAGTTCGCGGAGTATCTCTGTTATCTCTCGCAAAATATCCGCGAGAGTAGAGCAGCAATCGGCCGCGATTGGGCCGGGGGCAGGTTGCGGAATTGGCGGAACGGTTGGCACTTCGTCAACCGGGCCGGGTGGCGGAGAGGCGCCACATTCGCCGCTGAAAACACGGCCAGCCGCCTTTTGCTCAGGCGTATAGTACCTAAATTTATCGCCATTTTGCTGTAGCAAAATTGGACGATGTAACGGAAACCCCGCTATGTGAGTTTCGGGGTTGACAACTGTGTATGGACAGCCTTCATAGGATTGGTCGGTATAATCGCCAGTAAAACCACCCTCTTCCCCCAAGAATCTGGACCAATCACTAAAAACACAAACAAGCGTTCCTGGCGATACGCCTTGCAGTGCTAACGCAATGTCGTTTGGGACCGTTAATTGATAATAACCGTGTAAGCAATTTACCACTATTAAGCCCCCGGCCCGAACCGTGTCTTAATCTCTTGAATGCGTTGCAATTCCGTGTCCGTTATTTCACGCATTGCGGCGCAATCCTCACCGCATGCTTCTAGGTCGGCATAGACCGGAATTAGGTCGAGATGTTTACGCTCCGCAGCGAGTAGTTCGGCGTAACGTCTTTGCGACAGCTTGATTTTAGCCATAGAAATTACCCACGCGACAGCGACGGCGGCAATAGATGCAGCACGTCCTCTGGAAGAATGTATTCGATCACGCCGGCTTCGGACGAAAATGGGTTAGAAGTTATTTGCCACGCGAGCGTAGGTAGCTCGCCGTGTTCCAGAAGCGTAAAGTGCATCCATCGAGAAACGCCAGCCTCGGTTTCCCATATGTCATAAACAACTCCGTCTTTAACGACCGAGAACATAATGTTAGCGGATACGTCGCCTTCCCAAATCGACAACCCTACGCGACAACTATTCGCACGGATAGCAACAGGGGGTACGGCAGTGCCAAGCACCCGCCGCAACCGACAGCGTATCAGCCTGTCTATGGCCCAATCGCCCGTTATTCCCGCTACACTGTTCATCTTGCAACCAAATTACGTGGGTCTAATGCTAGTACGTCTTCGGGCAAATAATACTCTACGATTGTGACAACGGTTACAATTCCGTCCGTTGTCAAATTCCATCGCAAGGTTGGCAACTCGCCGTGCGATTTAACAGTGAAGTGCAAGAATTGGAATGGTGCAACTATTTCGTTCATGGAAACAAACGCATCCGAGTTCCTGACTTGGATCAGTGCGTTTCCGGCCACGGGCGTAATCGCAAACGATACGCCAACACGCTGCCTATTGCTAGGCAGTATGTACGCAGTTTCCGGCGGAGTAATTGCCGCTATCAACCTGCAACGAATCAGCCTAGCAACGCGCCAATCACTAACGCACATAGTGACACCTATGAGATGTGGAGCACTTCGGTTACGGTAACGAAGCTAAGGCCGGTCACACCGTAAGCCCACCATTCGCGACGAACAAGATCGGCAAAATCCTTGTAGAGCACAATTATGGGGAGCGTATTCGACGTAGCAAGTACGCTGTCCTCTGGACCTGCCATTTCGCGATTGCTAACATAAGCCGTCGTTGTCACACCGAAGTTAAATATGATACTGACGCGACGAGAATCCGGCATTAGCACTTGTTGTTGGTCTGCAATGCTCCCGATAGGCAGCGGGAAAGTGACCGTCTTTATGGTGTACGGCATGGCAAAAAACAGCGGCCGACGTGAGACTAACCGCCGGCCGCTGTCACGCTGAACTAGCGACACGCGATCCGAAAACGTACCGCTAGCCGATTCGAATTAGGTCGAGATATACAACTTGTGCAGTATCGGCAGCATTGCACAGGAACTCTACGTTCGGCATTGCGTAGTTGTTAAACGATCCCCAAACGCCCAACCCACCATTGCGAAACATTTCATCTTGAATCACAACGTCGGTCGCACCGGCAACGCATCCGGGTCGCCACGGAATGTCTTGGAAAATCAGCCGTGCTGCAATGGCCGTTGTGCCGAAAGCATTTAGGCCGACGACCGCGTAGCGACCGTTCGGAAGCGTGTCCGCCCATGTAATGGCACATTGCGACCATAGAGACGCGGTAACTGTTGTCGTGCCAGTGCCACGCATCGAAAAGATGTCGCCATTTGGGATTGGGCCAATTGGGGCCAACGCCAAACCGAGCGTTGTGTACATGTTATTCGGCCCGGCCGCCGAATTAGTAACTTCAACCGCTAGCTCCTCAAGAGCCTTTGCACGCAACGGATTTTTGATCCAATTTGCCGGGCGAGTAAGTGTCGCGGGCAGTAGGGCTGCGTCGATTGGTCGAATGTGGACAGGCGAAATTTGACGGATAGACGGAGACGTAATGCGGCCGCGAAGGCCAGTAACGCCGTTCAGTTTTGCGTACACAATAAGCATATCAGACTGCGGCACTAAGTGGCCATTCTGAATCTGCATGATTCCGTCAACGATTGCAGTAGAATCAAAGTTGACGGTCGCAGTAGCGGCCGCCAGATAAGCGGATGTGTGGAACATAGAGAATTTCTCCGGTGTGATAAACACTAACGCCATTGCCGCAATTGCCGCACACGGCGTGATAGTGCTCCGTTTGGTATAGGTCAAAAAAACAACGCTCGCCAAGCATACACTTGGCGAGCGTCAAGCACTTGAGACGACACTGCGGACACTGGCAGATTCTTAACCAGCAACCATCTCCGAACCGACCATTGCCAGTTGGCCGCAAGCACGCATAACCTCTGGCGACACATCGCCGCCGGTTTCAAGGTACGACACGATCAATCCACACACGCGCTTTGCCGTGCGTGCCTGACTGATGCCCAATTTCGCAACGGGCGAAATCTCCGGGCGAGCCTTTCGGGCCGCATCCTTCGCCGCTCGGCCAGCCTGCATTGCGGCCGTATTGGGACTTCGGTTGCCACGGCCGCTAGCGGTTCCTGTTTGCTCTGACATTGTTCAGTCTCCTGCAACAATTGACATTGGCCGCCCAAAATGGGCATGGCCGATGCAATCATTGTAGCAGACAGAATCAGGATTGCAAGTGCTTTTTTCACTTATTTTTCCTCCGTTTAAATAAGAAACCCAGCCCGCCGCGAGCCTAGGGAGCGGGGCAGCAAAGCCGCTAAGCCCGACGGCGGAACCGGGCGTTGCCTCGCATCATTTCGACCGCACGATTGATGTTTTGTTCGGTGTTGCCACGAGGGGGCAGGCCGGCAACGACCGATTGAACGTGAGGGAGAAACTCGCCCATGAATCCGGCGAACTTAGGCTTTGCCGCAACGGCACCGGACGCAACACGTTGCACGCCTTTTTGGAGCATTGCGTTTTTCCAGTCCTGCAATGAGACTCTCGCAAGACCAGCCTCAGTGCGTCCCTCTTGAGCCGCACGAATGACGCCTTCGACTTGACGAGAGATTGCAGCGATTGCCAACTGAGTCGGAGCGACGGAAACGGCGTTGATGCCGTCCGTCATTTTCTTTTGCGACTGGCCTAAGCCAGCGACCCAGTTGTCGGCAGCTTGTTGTGCGTTGACCATTTTAGAGCGTTCCTTTGTGTGGAAAAACGTACAGAAAACAAGGTGAAAGAACGGGCTGATTATTATGGGGATTCAATGGGGACCACCCCCCACAAATAATCGCCAAATTGTTAAAACAGCATAGCATATTGGCATGGTATTTGCAAGGGGAGCCTGAACGAAAGTTGGGGGTAGGGTGGCATGGTAAGTGTGACGCAAATATCGTGCCAAACGGTATACGCAAAAATCGTGCCAAAATGAAAATAAAACACACCGATACCCCCCTAATGGGGCAAAGTGAGCGGGGGGCCTTGTAG
>Ga0209324_10003418_pt1 | contig 10927 bp, 10 predicted proteins | sample Rifsed19ft3_FD_184015 | JGI IMG/M metagenome (GOLD analysis project Ga0209324, IMG submission 184015) | Soil microbial communities from Rifle, Colorado, USA - sediment 19ft 3 (version 2) | ecosystem: Environmental > Terrestrial > Deep subsurface > Rock core/Sediment | place: Rifle, Colorado...
TGAAATGCTGAAAAAAGTTGTAGAGGTTAGTCCTGATCATGCAGAGGCGCATTTTGGCATGGGTAGTATTTATTTCAGACAGAACATGTTTGATGACGCCGTTAAGGAATTTACAAAGGTCACCAAGATTAAACCAGAATATGTCGAGGCATACCAGCGATTATGGCTGGCATACAAAAAACTAGGAATGAACGACAGGGCTGAGGAGGAACTCTTAAAATACAAGAAATTGATTGAAGAACGTATGCAGAATATGGGTGGAGGTTCTCCCCAGGTAGCAAAACCTGTCGCGCCGTCACCACAAAAGGAAGAACGGGTGGAAGAATCTAAACCGCCGGAAACAAAGGTGGAATCTTATCGCCCCCCCGAGACACGACCCCCAGAAACGACTGTCCCGGAGGCGAGGGTCGCTGAATCCAGACCTTCCGAAACAGAAACCAAAATGGAAAAATCAACCGTGGTACAACCGGCAGTTCCCACACAGGAAGAATCCAGGCCATCTGTCGTTGCACCAGTGCCCCCTCCTGTTATAGTCAGACCGATTGAACCAAAACAGGGAGAACCTTCCAAACCACCTCATGAAATGAAATCTGCCACAAAGCTTGAAGAATACAAGTCGCCGTATATAAAGTTGGATAAAAGTGATCCTGCCTATCAAAGTCTGTTTAAACCATTTAAAAAAATGGGTTCTGCCTTATTCCAGAGCCCTCAGAAAAAGAGTGGCACTGTGACGAAATTGCAGAGGACGTATTTTGGTAAACTGATTAAGGGTTTCTTGTACTATATTGTAGTTGTGCAAATCTGGTTATGTATTGTCGCCTCTTTTTGTATATATTTTTTAAAACCAAAGGGGAATAAATTATGAAGAGATGTCCTTATTGTGCAGAAGAAATCAAGGACGAAGCGATTAAGTGTCGTTTTTGCGGTGAATATTTAACCCCTCAAGCCGCTGATCATGGGAAGTCAGCCGCGCAGGAGAAACCAGAAGTCAAGCCGCAACAAAAGTTACAAACTCCTTCGGCTGAGAGGTCAAAGATTGAGACTAAGAAGCCTCAAAAAATGACATCACTGCCTCTGGAAAAGGGAAAGCGTCTGGAAATAAAACCTGCCGCTGTAGCCCCGGAACGGGCTGGCGTTGAAAGGAAAGAGGTAGCGGAAGCGAAAACCATTGCCCCCGGCGAAGAACCCACTCTTGCTGCTAAAAAAAAGAAAAAAGACTGGGTTTTAATAATTGCTATTATTGTCTTTGGTGTTTTGTTGCTGGTAATACAGTTCAGCAAACAGTTAGGTATCGAGGGATTCCCGTAAGGTCTATCCCGAACTCACCCATTATTACCGGAACAATGGCATATCTTTTGACTCAGAGAGGAGCGTAGTAACAATTCGAGTTACAGCCTCCGTGTCACTTCCAACGTAACGTACCTTGCTTTCCCTATCCAGTAAAACCATGGAGGGTATAGCCTGTATATGGTATAAGCTTGGAATTGCACCCAGCCAGCGCTTCCCGTCAAAAATCTGTGGCCATTCAACTGCAAACTGCTTCACAAAACCACGTAAATCTTCAATATCGTCATCAAGACTGACACCGATAAACTGAACTCCTTTATCTTTGAATTTAGTGTATAATTTTTTTGCATTTGGAAATTCCTGGATACACGGGTCACACCACGTAGCCCAGAAATTAATGATAGTAACATTCCCTTTATATTGTGCAAGGTCGATAGGTTTCCCGTCAACGGCTGCTACGTTAAAGGTCGGAGCCTCCACGCCTATCCTCAACATTCCGCTTAACTCATTGCCAAAGGAGTCGGCTGCCTCAGGCTTAATCAGTCTTAATTCAGTTACAGTTTCTTTTGCCCTTACAATATCCCCTTTTGCCAAAAGAGCCTTTGCCTTAAAATATAATGAGTTTGCCTTTAAACCGGGATCTATTCCTTCATGGCTTAACACAACATCAAAGCTTTTAACTGCTTCATCAAAATTATTCATATAAATGAAGATAGTGCCAACATAAAGCTTTGCTTTTAGTGCCTCTTCTGTGCCGGTATATTTTTCGATTAACGTATTCAGTTCTTTTAGTGCCTCTTCATAATACTTCTTTGCGTCTGCAAACTTCATTTCCGGAAGACTCACTATATTTCTTCTGATAAATTCTAACTGTTTTGCTGCAGTAGCGTCGTGCTTCAATTCCCTGGCGTGAACTGTATATCCTGCCCAGATAAAAAAAACAGATGTGATTACGGCTAAACCTAAAAGACCCCTTTTTTTCATAATGACCGGCTCCTCGTATATATTTAAAAACACCCCTTTTAACGAAATAATATCTTAATGTTAAGTATTTTTAGTAATTGCTATTCTTTAGGTTATATTACATTTTCGAAAGATGATTGATCGCTCTGATGTAATGTATGGAACAAATCAGAGAGACTAATTTGTTGATAAATATTACCATGACTTCTCCTTATAATGCAAGAGTCATTTCTTGCATTTGCTGTTTACGTGCTAACAACAAACTTTCTGTTGTCTGTGTTCCAGAAAGATGAATATATTTTCATGAAGAGGAAAAGAAATCTGGAAAATTTACATTGCAAATGTATACACTTTCGCTTTAGAATTCTAATCTATAAAAAGGTTCTTCCAACAATACTATGAGGAGTACAGAGAAAATGAAAAAAAAGACAGTGGTATCAATTCTTTCTTTTATAACGTTTATTGTGCTTTTTACCAGTAGCGTATTTGCTGATCCGCTGAAACTTGACGTAAAGGAGTACGTGCTCAAAAACGGTTTGAAATTACTTATGCTGGAAAAACATGACGTACCTATTGTTTGCCTTCGGATTAACTATAAGGTAGGTTCTGTGGATGAACGACCGGGAATTACAGGAGTTTCCCACCTCTTTGAACACATGATGTTCAAAGGGACAAAGATATTTGGGACAAAGGATTATAATGCAGAAAAACCTTTGCTCGACAGGGAAGATGAATTGGTTACGAAAATCTCTGCTGAGAAAAATAGTGGAGACGCCGCCGACAAGAAAAAGATTGAATCACTTGAAAAAGAATTGGAGGAAGTAAGAAAAAAACTCAGGGATTTGGTAGTGAAAGATGAAGTCTTTTCGTTATATTTACGGCATGGAGGTTCTGGCCTGAATGCCGCAACCGCAACCGATGGTACCTACTACTTCTGTGACCTTCCGGTAAATAAATTGGAACTGTGGGCGTTTTTAGAATCTGACAGGATGAAGAATCTTGTGCTCAGGGAATTTTATTCGGAACGGGATGTCGTTATGGAGGAAAGACGGCTCAGAACGGAGAACAGCCCATTTGGTTTGTTGGTCGAACAGTTGAATGCGGTGACCTTTATTGCACACCCGTATCGTTGGCCCACCATTGGGTGGCGGTCAGACATACAGAATATTACCAAGGCTGAAACCTCAGAATATTTTAAGAAGTACTATGCCCCCAACAACGCGGTAATCGTAGCTGTGGGGGATTTTAATCCTGCTGACATGATAAAACTCGTTGAACAGTACTTTGGCGATATCTCAAGCCAGTCTGCGCCTCCCCGGGTGAAGACCGTAGAACCGGAACAGAAAGGGGAACGGCGTGTAGAGATCGAGTTTGATTCGAATCCATATATTGCAATTTCATATCATATTCCGGAAGTCGGGCATCCAGACCTGTATGCGCTGGATGTGCTGAGTTCGCTCCTTTCAGATGGTCGGACTTCAAGACTGTATAAATCCATGATTGAAGAAAAACGGATTGCCGTCATGGCGCATGCCTATGATCAAATAGGAAAGTATCCTGATACCTTTACTTTTATTGCAGCGCCTCGTGCGCCGCATACGGTTGCAGAGATAGAGTCTGCCATTTATGACGAAATTGAAAAACTGAAAAACACCCCGCCGTCTGATTGGGAATTGCAGAAGATCAAGAATCAATTGGAAGCGGACTTTATTCGAGACCTGAATTCGGCTGCCGGGCTTGCAAATGAAATAGGGCACTTTGAAGTTCTTTCAGACTGGCGTTACATTAATACCTTTATGGATAAGATAGCGCAGGTAACTGCTGATGACGTAATGCGGGTAACAAAAAAATATTTAACGAAGAGCAATCGCACGGTGGCCATCCTGGTAAAAAAAGAAAATAACAATAAGACGAAAGAAACAAAGGAAGGCAATAATAAGCCAGAAAAAACGACAGCCACCTATTAATTTTGAATTATTTAAGTTGGTTATACGATGTATGGCATAGAGAATCCCCCTTAGAAAAGGGGGCTAGGGGGTTGTAAAATAGTCCATAAAAAACACAACCCCCTGAATCCCCCTTTGTTAAGGGGGACTTAAACGGAATAATTTAAAAATCTGAAACTTGGGAGATTTTAAAGTGAACATGCATAAATATTTTGTATTTCCTGTTGTATTCATGGCATACGTACTTTCTCTTACCTATTCCTCCAATCTTTACGCACAACCCCAGGGAGGACATGAACGCGTTGTTGCCCCATCAATTGGAAAGCCTGAATCAGAAGGGGCAAAAATCGTTTCGGGTTTCAAATTCAAGCCCCTCAATTTTGTCCCTCCGAAAGTTGATAGGGTTGTCTTAGAGAATGGTATGATTTTGTATCTATTAGAAGACCACGACTTACCCATATTTAATATCACAGCCCGTATCAAAACAGGCGCAATTTATGAACCTCAAGAAAAAGCAGGACTGGCCAGTCTGACAGGATATGTGATGAGGAGTGGTGGTACAGTATCCATGCCGGATGATAAGATGAACGAGGAACTCGAATTCATGGCGGCATCTGTGGAAACCGCCATTGATCGTGAATCCGGCAGTGCAAACCTATCCATGCTCAGGAAAGACATTGACAAGAGCCTGAAAATTTTTGCCGATGTGCTTATGAACCCCGCCTTCCCGGAAGACAAGATAAGGATGCGGAAGGACGAAGTCATTGAATCCATTCGGCGCGAGAATGATAATCCAGCACAAATCGCACAGAGGGAATTCCGCAAGATTATGTATGATAGCAAACACCCATACAGCAGAAAGGTTGAAGGGACATTGGAGTCCATTGAGAAGATTGCCAGGGATGATATGATTGCCTTCCACAAAAAGTATTTCCGTCCCAATAACATTATTCTTGGTATCTCAGGCGATTTCAATAAGGATGAAATTATCAAGAAGCTGAATACCGTATTTGCAAATTGGAAGAAAGAGGAAATTCAATTTCCTGAAGTACCCAAGGTCGATAGACGCTTTGAGAAGGCTGTGTTTTACGCGTATAAAGATATTAATCAGGCGAATGTAATCATGGGACATCTGGGAATTCACCGGAAGAGCCCCGACTATTTCCCCGTCATGATTATGAATTTTATCCTGGGCGGCGGCAGCTTTACGGCACGCATTCCAGGCAGGATACGTTCGGATGAAGGACTTGCCTATTCCGCTTACAGTGCTTTTCAAACTTCGAGAGACATTGGTATGTTCTTTGTGTCGTGTCAGACCAAGCTGGAATCGACCAATCGCGCCATCTCGATTGCACTAGAAGAAACTGAAAAAATTCGTAAGTCGCCGATTGATAAAGAGGAGTTAACACAGGCGAAAGAAACATTCATGAACCAATTTGTCTTTCGGTTTACGACCAGCGCCAGTATTGTAGGGCAAAAGGTCGATATTGAATACGAAGAACTGCCTTTGAACTATCTCGAAACTTATCTGGATAATGTGCAGTCCGTTACCCATGAAGACGTTCAGCGGGTAGCCAGGAAATATCTGCACCCCGACGAGATCAAGATTCTTGTGATTGGCGATAAGGAAAAGTTCGATAAGCCACTTGACAGTTTTGGAAAGGTTAACGTCATAGAGTTGCAATAAGCTGTGATTTCACCGCAAAGACGCAAAGAACGCAGAGAAAATAGAATTATAGTAAACGACTTAAATAAGTTGACATTATGGAAATCAAGACCGTTGTCATGGAAATACCTGAGGGCGCCAATATCATCATTGGTCAAACCCATTTTATTAAAACGGCGGAGGATTTATACGAGGTCATGGTCAATGCCGTACCAGGGATTAAATTTGGAATTGCATTTTGTGAGGCCTCAGGCCCATGTCTTGTCAGGGCTGAAGGGAACGACAGTTCTTTAAAAGAAATTGCTATTCGAAATGCCAGTAACATCGCAGCCGGCCATACATTTGTTATCCTCATCAAAGAGGCGTTTCCTGTGAACGTGTTAAACTCCATCAAGGCGTGTCCGGAGGTGTGTTCCGTTTTTTGTGCGACGGCAAATCCCGTGCAGGTCATTGTGGCAGAAACTGAACAGGGCAGGGGCATAATGGGCGTTATTGACGGCTATTGCCCTAAAGGTGTCGAGAGTGAAAAGGACGTCCAAAACCGCAAGCAGTTCCTCCGTAATATCGGGTATAAATTATAATACAACCCTAACCCGAACGAGTCGAAAGGAACGAAATCCGAAGCACAAAATCCGAAACACATTCAAATCTGTTGAAGCGAAGCGTTAGCCGCAGCTTCGTTGGGAAGTTCCCAGCCGGGGAAGACCAGAACATCTGGGTTACACTTCGGTTGTACCGGAGATTGCAGTGATGTATTTCCATTTTTCGTACTGGGATGAAAGCATAAAGCGGTATTTATCAGGGAGCGGCTTATTCGCTTCAATAAGTTTCAGTATTTCGCGTTTTTCGGTGTCAGTAAGTTTCATTCACAACATCCTTTTGTGTCTGGTCACTGGTTATTTCAGCAGGCTAACGCAAAGCTAACCGGCGAGCTACGAGGCTCGAAGCGCCGACGTAGCGAGTCAGGTTGAGCGCCGTGTTAGGCAGCATTCTGTTTAAGTTGATCAAATTGATCCTTCGTCTTTTCAAAAAACTTCGTATCCTCGTTGTATTTTTGGACAAGCCAGTCGACAAATGCTTGGCTGTATCTGGGTGAGGCATAGTTTTGTGTGTAACAGAACTTAATGTCTTTCTGTACTGAGTACACGCGACGCACACAAAGAATATCGTGCGAGGTGATAGACTTTTTGCCTGCCAGTCGCGTGTTAATCTCTCGAACAACTTCCTTTTGCCGGAATGGGTGCGTAGTGTCGATTGGTATCGCGTAGTAGGCCGGCGCATTATGATCATTCGTAAGTTGAAGCGGTACCGCACCCGATGGTCCGGTTGGTTGTGTTTCTGGTGGCAAAATGGCAATCCGTGAACCGTCCGGCGCTTCTACAACCTTCGATATGCCGTCAAGCCATGAACGCTTGATCAATTCAAGCTCCCGGTCCAGGAAAGCCCGGAGGTCATCCGAGGTTCCCGGTTCGCTCTTTGCACCATGTCTAAAGTAAACCGTTCCCAATGAAAATACGGTCTTCTGTTTCCCTTGGGTTGGCTCGTAGGTTCCGACCCGCGTAAAAACGAGAGGAATACGCGTGCTCTTTACGGTAACTGAACATATCTCGTGTCCTGCCTTTTCACACTCCGCGAATTCGAAGCCGTGAAAATGGGTTCCAGTGTACTTGTGAATTCTGTTGGTTAAATCTGCTGGATCAATGCCAAGCGCACCCGTCACGTCTGCGCCGGATGGCGTACCATCGTCATTCACTCCAATAAGGAGTGTACCTCCCCCGGAGTTAGCAAACGCAGCAATGTCCTTGATGATTTCAAGCCAGTCGCCCGGAGCGTTCACGTCAAAGGTCGACTTGAAATCGAGATCAGCCGCCTCGGTAGTTCTTTCCAGCAGAACCTTTAATGTGTCATCGCTCGACATAGTGTTGTGCTGCCTAACAATAATTAGATTGATCCGCATAGTCTGCGGAACACCGGTTTCTGACCCATACAAAACGTCTTTGAAACAGCGAATACTGTTACGATAATGCCTGTATGCTCGACCACCTGCGTCTCCTGGTATTTGTTATCTTGGCGTCTTATGCGGATCGGCATAAAAAACCTTACACCCATCCTGTGGCAGTTGTTATGTGAAACCCTATGGAAATATTTTGTAAATGTCTTTACGATGCGCTATACGTTGACAGACAACTACTTGATTATCTTTATCTATTGTGACGCCTATCCTGTAATCTCCAAAACGGATTTTATATTTGTCTGGATAACCAGTTAACCGTTCAACATATCCGAGTTCAAAAGGATTGGAAGAAGGTAATTCATTAAAAACTATCTCCTCCGCCTTCGTTTGTATTCCCTTCGGTAACTTGACGAGTTCTTTAAGAAAACGTTTTGTATATTCAATTTTCCACATGCTGTTTTAGCGATTGATAGTATTTTTTCGCGTCTTCAGATGAAAGCCGTTCATCATCTTTAACCTCGTCCATTAACTTTGCTAATCCGTAATTTTCTATAACCTCTTCCAGCCGCTCGAATTCCTCAATCGGTATCTGAACTGCAATTGGTTTTTTATTTTCATCAATTACTATTTTCTTGTGAATTTCCAACATGATAAGCCTCCTGATATTTTTTTCATGGTATTTGTCATATAACATTTACTTTTATCTTTATTCTATGATTGCCGGCATCCTATCGTATGATATAGTGGATGTCAAACAAAAATCGGCAGGATTTATGTTGAAAATATGACAATATTCCTATATAAAATGCAAAAACTTAGATTGGATTATGATAAGTTTTTTAAAACTTATTTTACTGATGATTTGCCTTGAATTGGTTCATACTGTCCCTGCTTTGTGCCTTTTTTTCAGCATCAGCCGATGCGCTCTCCAAGAAATCACTTGCTAAGAGTAACGAGTACCTCGTTGCCTGGGTGCATGTCGGATTTGCAGCGCCTTTCCTGCTGTTACTTCTTCCCTTTATAGAAATTCCCAGATTAGACATAAATTTTTTTATTGTCGTAATCATTTTACTGCCGCTGGAAATTACCGCCCTCATCTTATATACGAAGGCTATCAAATTATCTCCTTTATCCATAACATTACCTTTTTTGGCGTTGAGTCCGGTCTTTATGATCTTTACATCAAACCTCATTCTTGGAGAAAGGCTGGACAAATTCGGGATCATCGGTATATTACTTACTGCAGTTGGGGCATACTTGCTCAATATAAATACCGCAAGACAGGGGATATTAGAGCCATTTAAGGCGATACTACGGGAGCGCGGCTCCCTGTATATGGTCATCGTTGCCTTTATATACAGTATTACCTCTAACCTGGGGAAGATGGCAATATTGCACTCAAGCCCGTTATTCTTTGCCGCTGTTTATTTCCCAATTCTCTCTGCAATCCTCTTTCCTGTTTTGATGTGGAAGAATCATGGTGAAGTTAAACAATTATTTTCTCAATTTACACTATTTAGCCTGATTGGGCTGGTAGTCGCCTTTGCAGTAATTACCCACCTTTTAGCGGTAAGTATTATTGAAGTACCCTATGTCATTTCAGTGAAGCGTACGAGTCTCCTTTTCGGTATCATGTACGGCGCCATCTGGTTTAAAGAAACGAATATTAAGGAACGATTCATCGGCGGTATTATCATGATTATTGGGATAAGTATCATTACATTATTTTAAAATCCATAGAAATATTTATTGGTTTTCAACACACCCCCGGCCCCTCTTTTTAGAGGGGAGAGCAAAAGTCCCCTCTAGCAAGAGGGGATTAAGGGGTGTGTTAATGGCATGCTTACACATTCAGGGTTTCTCTTTTCAGAGGAGGTATCAAGGTGACTTGTCGAAGACAGCCTAAATTCAGTGTAATTCCGTGAGTATCAGTGGTGAAATATCATGAATAAAATTATCGAATGTGTACCAAATTTCAGCGAGGGCAGAGATGCCGGAAAAATAGCGAAGATTGTCGGTGGAATTGAGAAGGTCAAAGACGTTACATTGCTGAACGTAGAATCCGACGCAGACTATAACCGCACCGTAGCCACCTTTGCGGGTAAGCCAGAGGCAGTCAAGGATGCAGCCTTTTATGCCATCGAGATGGCTGCTGAGATCATTGATATGTCACGTCACAAAGGCGCACATCCTCGTATCGGCGCTACCGACGTCTGCCCGTTTGTTCCGGTATCCAATGTAACGATGGACGAGTGTGCCCTGATTGCGCGTACTTTGGGTAAAGAGGTCGGAGAGTGGCTTGGTATCCCTGTTTATCTTTACGGAGCGGCTGCGATTCTGCCCGAACGTCACATCCTGTCTGACATCAGAAAGGGTGAGTACGAGGGTTTGCCGGAAAAATTCAAAGACGAAAAATGGCGACCCGATTACGGCCCAAATGAGTTTAATGAAAACGTAAGAAGGACAGGCGCTACGGTAATTGGCGCACGGGAATTCCTGATTGCCTATAATGTGAATTTAGATACCCAGGATATTCAGATAGCCAATAAAATTTCTGGGATTGTAAGGGCTTCCGGAGTTGTACAGATCAATGAAAATGGTGAAAAGGTGCGTGTTCCTGGGCTTTTAAAATGTGTACAGGCGATGGGTGTTTATCTAAAGGAACATAATATTACGCAGGTCTCCATGAACCTGCAGAACTACAAGGCCACTCCGCCGCATGTGGCCTTTGAGGAGGTGAAAAAACAGGCCGGAAAATTTGGCGTGCATGTCACGGGAAGTGAAGTGGTGGGACTCATCCCAAAAGAGGCATTGCTGGCCGCAGGTCGGTTTTATACCGGGGGAACTTCGGAGGAAACACTTATCGCCGCTGCTGGGGAAAAATTGGGCTTGAGCCAGTTAAACAAATTTATTCCAGAGAAGAAGGTGATTGAGTATATGTTGGGGTTGGATTAATGCCGAAGGGAATTACTATTTTAGATCAGCATTGTCCGGTTAGGAATTTGCATGTATCGGCTTTTGTCATACCCGAATGCTTTTATCGGGTATCCAGAGTCCCGTCCATCCTAGATTCCCGCTAAAAACATGCGGGAATGACAGCTTTAGAGCAAT
>Ga0209324_10003420_pt1 | contig 10919 bp, 26 predicted proteins | sample Rifsed19ft3_FD_184015 | JGI IMG/M metagenome (GOLD analysis project Ga0209324, IMG submission 184015) | Soil microbial communities from Rifle, Colorado, USA - sediment 19ft 3 (version 2) | ecosystem: Environmental > Terrestrial > Deep subsurface > Rock core/Sediment | place: Rifle, Colorado...
TCCGATCTAGTAATACTTATACAGTACCAGTCACAGGATATTACTTTATTGGAGGAAAAATAACTTGCAGTGTTACTACAGTCGAAGCAAATAAGGAATATATTTGTATTATCAAGGTTAATGATGCTACTGCTCTAACCGGATATTCACATTCTTCTTTGGTTAAAGCTGTTACTCCAATGGTTGCTGATATTATTAAGCTGACAGTGGCAGATACTGTTAAACTTTATCTACAACATGGAGCTACGGGAAATCAAACAATATTAGCTGGATCACTCTACACTTTTTTGGCTTGTCATCTAGTATCACTGGATTAATAAGAAGTTCTTAAGGCTGAAAATTATGTGACTATGATCCTTCCTCTTTTTTGTTAAATGTGATATAATTATTAAATACATCTCAGCGGTGTACTGTATTCATCCATAGTGATTTCCTAAAAACCCTTCCTTGTGAGGGGCTTTTAGGTCTTGACAAACTTTCAGTGTTGTAGTAGAGTATCATTGTACTTTGAAATTGTAAGGCAAATTGGTTGGGGTTTGTCTTTTTTTAATATCCAAACCGCTTTAGCGGGGAGGACTAACACCAACCTGTTAGTCTTTTCCATTAAGGCGGTTTTTTAATAACAGTTGGAGAAATATGAAGAGTAGAAAGTTTGAATCAAAATTATTCACTGATCCATATATAGAGAGTCTAACACTTGAAGAGAAGTTCGTTTATATCTATTATCTTTTCAACTCAAGAGTAAATTGGTTGGGTTGTTATGAAATATCAGATAGACAAGTTATCTTTGAAGTAGGTAATGACTTAACTACGAGTAGCCTACAAAAGATTAAAAATAAGTTTACTGTCAACGGGAAAATCAGTTTTTATAAACATTACGTTATTCTTAAAAATTCCGAACACTACGATAATCATATGGGGAACATTCAACTTATGCGATCCGCTTTAAAACAATTCCTAGACCTAGAAGAAGACGTGCAAAAGGCTATGATACAGTTCAAACCACGACACGTTATTAAAGAATACCAAGATATGTTTAGTAAGCTAGGTTGTAGCCTACTCGTAATCTATGGTGTAGATGAAATACAAATACAAATACAAATACAAGGACATATAGAAGGAGAGAGTATTACAGAAGAAGAATTAAATAAAATCTCAAAGGAGATAAATTAAAATGAAAACTAAAACAAAAGCAGATTTGATTAAAGAAGCAAAAGAAAAAGGGTTAAAAGTAAAAGAGAATATGAGTAAGACCGATATTGCATTGTTACTTGTTGAATATGATTTTAAGAAACTAGAGGTAGTTGAGGAATTGGGAAAACAAGATTCTACTTTAATTCAAAATTTGAATCATTTAAAAGAAGAACTAGAATACAAGAAGTTAAATGTAATGGAAAAGGTAATGGCCATGAATCTTTTAATACATGGGTATGAATTTTATGTTCAATATAAAATAGATTGTCCAGAAGGTTGGAAATTAGATGGAAGAACATATTTTGTAGTAGATTTTTACATTCCTGATTATGAATTAGTAATAGAAACCGATGGGAAAATTCACTATACCGAAGAAAATATAATAAAAGATAGGAATAAAGATAACACTTTAATAAGTCTAGGATACCGTATTTTTAGATTTACATGGGATGACGTAATGGGAAGTAATGAAGGTTTTGATATTTTTGCATTCTTTGAAGAATTAAAGTTAAATAATATATGAACTTTTAGAGGAGAACTTATGACAACCTTACAAGAGATAGCTGACAAAGAAGGTATCAGTAGACAAGCACTATGTTAAAAACTAAAAAAGGGAAGGATTACCGGAAGGATTACCGAAAGGCTTACTACAAGACCGACAAATACAAGGATTACCGCAAGGCTTACTACAAAAAAAAAGCAGTAAAGGAGAACCTATGAAATGCCGACGGATATACTCTTAGTCTATCTTTAGAAGCGTTTAGGAGGGATAATCTGAAAAAGATATTGCAAATATTAATTGTTTTAATACTAACTTTACGGCCATTACCAATAAAGGCTACTAATACTTATACTTTCTGGGCGTTTGCAGATATTCAGCCAACAAATAGTAGCCAATGGGATGAGTGGTATTCGGTAATTGATGATATGGAGAATGTAGATTTTAATACTAGTCTTGTGGCTGGTGATATTGTTACTGATGGAGATATAGATTCTGACTACATAACATATATAAATTCGTTAGGTGGATTTGAACAAGATCAATATCTGACTGCTGGTAATCATGATTATCAAGATAATGGTAAATTAACTAATTATAATTATTATTTTGGTTCGGCGGGGTATACGGTGATTCAAGGAAACATTCTTTTCATTTTTATTAATTCGGGGAGAGATGATTATGTGACCGAGAAAAGGTTCAACTATTGGCGGAATCGAGTTATCAATAATCAGGATAAGATAATCATTACCGTGACCCATCGAGCAATTCAAAGCACTACTAGAGGATCTGGCGTAAATTATATTACGAATAGTGATCAGTTTATCGAAGTAATGGAGCAATATCATGTGGATATGTGGTTACACGGGCATATTCATCAATCATTGGAACAAACAAAAATGGTCGTCAAGAAATATGGAACAGTATTCGTGAATACTGGTTTGGCTTTACCTCAATTATATGATGAATGTTCAAGGACTCTAAATTTTATCGAAGGTAGTCCGGTGGTAGAGATGAAATTGCGTAATCACCAAGATAATATTTTTAATGATACATGGATAAAACATTATACCTTAAGTCATAATTTTAGTCTTTAAGGAGGAAAAATGTCTCAATGTGATAATGTTCTTAAAAAACTTCGAAAAGGCGGTAAAAGAGGAGTTCACTCTTTTGTTTTATATCGATCCGGTGTATGTGGAATTAGACCAGCCGCTAGAGTTCAAGATTTACAAGATCAAGGTTACGAGATTTTATCAGTTAGGGAAAAACTAGGTCACGCATGGGGTTGTAGATACTTTTTAATGGATTATAAATAGCGAAACAAGGAGGAAAAATGAAGAATATTATTAGTATTAGTGGAGGAATTTTAATTTGTTTTTTTTTAACTGGAGCTTTTATCAATTCTTATGGGGGAAATATTGATTTTATGTCTATAGTGAGGTTTTCGACACCTCTTGTTATTATTGTAGGAATAATTTACTTTTTAAGTAAACGAAAGAAATAGTAGCGATGGGGTGTCATGGATGTATAGCAGAAGAAGAACAAGGTAATGAAAGAGATAATTTTAAGGAAGCGTGTTTTGATTATGTATCACGAGAGATCGAAAAAGGGAATTTAATACCAATTAAATAATAACTTTTTAAGGAGAACCTGTGAAAAAGAAATTAACTTCAATCCTTGCATTTATTATCTTTTGGTTAAGAGGAAAAAAATGGACAACCAGAATTATTCTGAACAGCTACAAAACTTAATAAATAAAATGACGATGATGTCTTTTGAGGAACGCCGAGATCTCGTAAAAGAATTATTCTTTCGTAAAAAATATAAAACGGCGGCGGAACTTTGGAAATATCACTGGTTTTTGGCTGGTGATAAATAGTTGTTGACAACTATACTAAACTATGGTATATATAGACAAGATAAGGATTAATTATGACGATAACAACAAACAAAAAACCAATGAAACGTACACTTCTCTACCTAGAGGTAGATCAAGTGACGCAAATAGATCGAATTGCCAAAGACCGGAACAAGTTACTCGGAGTTGAATACTGGGATCGCTCCAAGATAGTCAGAGAGATATTATCTGTTAGCCTTAATAGTTTAATGTCTAAGAAGGAATAATAATGAATAAGTTTGAAAGAATACACAACAAACTAGTTCAAGACTTTCAAAAAGGCAAAAGAATTTCTACTTTAAAACTTGTTAGAGCAAAATGTTTAGAGTGTTTAGGTTATGTTTATACTGAAATTGAATTATGTAGTGATCCTAACTGTCCTTTATTCCCACTTCGATATGGAGTAAACCGTACTGGGAAAAAATATTACAAGAATTTAAAGGTAGATTTAAAAAAGAATGGGTTAGAAGACGATTAGAATATTTTGAAGTACGCACCGGATACATTTGGAAGCAATTAAAAATAACGAAAGGATCATTTATGAAGAAAGATACCTTATTTGCTGTAACCTTTATTATTTTAATGATTTTATTCACAAAATGGATATTAGCGGATTATCAAACAAGAATGATCAAACATAACAATCATTATGCTTGTGTTTACGGACACAGCGAATGTGAGGAGGAAAATGAGTAAATGGACTTCACTTGAGACTAATGACGAATATGCTATGACGGAATTGCAAGAGATAAAGGAAGAGCAACAGAAGGAAGAAGAGAGAATGTTCTATATCGAATTGATCCAGAAGATTAAGAAGGAGGTTAAAAATGATAAAACAAACTGAAAGAGAGAAGAAATTGAAGAAAGCAGTCAAAAAAGATATACGAGATTCTTGTGACGGAGACCTTTTTATCAAACAAACCAACAAAAAAGTAATGCAATACTATGGTTTATATCCGATCCGCAAAGTAATATCTGAAATTTATACCATAGAAGAAATTGAAAAAAGGAATATATGAGTTACGAATATTATTATAATAACCAATACGAACATATCGATAATTACTATAATAATTTAAAAGATCAATATGAGAGAGAGGCGGAAGAGCGAGAGGAATTATCAAATAATACGATATCTGAAAGGATACAAAATGAATAATGATTTCTTGCCGAAAGATTATAAAGAGCCGGAGTTGGTTTCTAATTATACTAAATTAGAAGAAGGAGAAACAAGATTAAGAATGTTGGAGAAGCCGCAATTGGGTTGGCAGGGATGGAAAGATGAGGTTAATGAGAAGAGTGAAAAGATTGCTAAGCCGGTGCGAATACGAAGTCAATCTGGTGAGTCTTTTCAGGTGGGGGATTTCGAAGAAGAAGTTAGGGATATCAAATTCATTTGGGTTGTTCCAGTCTATAATTATACCGAAAAAATTGTCCAGATATGGACGGTTACTCAGGCTTCGATCAGAAAACAGGTTACTACTTATCTTAGAAACAAAAAATGGGGAAATCCATTAGAATATGATTTGGCGATTACGAGGGAAGGTAGGGAGATGATGGATACTCGATATACAGTTATTCCAGAGCCTAAAGAATTGGTTGATCCCAAAATTCAAGCTGATTATTTAGCGTTGAATATTGGTTGGGAAGCATGGTGGGCGGGAGAAGACCCATTTCAGCAAAAGAAAGATGAGGGAAAAGATATAGATTTAGATAAAATACCAGTTTGAATATGGATAAAGAGATAAAAACAAGAACAAGTCGTCAAAACAGGGCTTTACACCTATATTTTACTCACTTAGCCGATGAGTTAAACAATGCCGGACTTGATATGCGCAAAACATTAAAGCCAGAAATAGATATAGCATGGAATAACAAAACCGTAAAAGAATATCTCTGGCGACCAATTATGACGGCACAATTAGGTAAGAAGTCAACCATCGAAATGACAACAAGTGATATTGATAAAGTTTTTGATGTAATTACAAAACACTTAGGGGAGAAGTTTGGCTTGGAAGTCGAATTTCCGTCAATAGAAACAATATTACTTAAAAATAAATTAGATAATTAAAGGAGGTTTTATGATTGATAAAAGTATAGTAGATAGCAAGGGTATTAATTCGAGCGAGGGTATTAATTGGAGCGAGGGTATTAATTGGAGCGAGGGTATTAATTGGAGCGAGGGTATTAATTCGAGCGAGGGTATTAATTGGAGCGAGGGTATTAATTTTAGCAAGGGTATTAATTTTAGCAAGGGTATTAATTCGAGCGAGGGTATTAATTGGAGCGAGGGTATTAATTTTAGCAAGGGTATTAATTCGAGCTTTGGCGTTTTTAATTCGCATGGAATAGATCGTGCAATTTTTACAGCAAACAAGACGGGGAAATTTACTCTTTTTGATAAAGAAGTAACAGAAGAAAGGTGGAGAGAAATTTGGGATACTCTTCATAATAAATTAAATGGTTGGTATCCAAAATTCAATAATGCTTTTGAACTTTATCTAAAAGTTGGGAATGATTGGAAGTTAGTAGATGCCTCAAAAATAAAAAGTAAACTAGAAGATTGTGAAAAACCATATGAGGCATGGAAAGATATGCCAGTAGAGGCTCAGGAATACTTAATGTCGTTACCTGAATTTAATGCGGAAATTTTTTTTGCGGTAACAGGTATAAACCTTCAAAAACAAGAAGTAGACCCAAAAGGTAAAGAGATAGAGGATAAATTAGATGGTAAGACGTATAAGGCGATAATACAATAAACATTATAATCTAAGAGATTTTATATGAACAAAAAAGAACAATGTCAATGCGGTGGCTGTTTCCCAGATGGATATAGGATATTAAGGATTTTTAGTATTCTATTTTTGCCTGAAAGATTTGCATACAGAAAATCCTTTTTTTGCATAGAAGGAATACCGATTGGATATTATATGATTTTTTTTGCTTTATTATTTTAACCCCCACCCCCAGAAATATAAAAGGAAAAATAAATGAAAACAACAATAAGACAAATGATGCAAGAAATAGAAGAATTAGAGCCAAAGAATATCCTCGAGTATATTTTTAAAGGTTCAGGATTAAATCAATATTGTAGAAAACATTTTAATCAAACAAGGAGTAAAAAAGGAGGAAAAATAAATGAAAATCGTAAAAGTTCTTGAGAAAAAGTTACAACGGTTAATTTTAAAGTGGCTATATGATTTAAAGTTGCTTGAATTTACGACATGGAAGTCGATGAGTAGTTATTGTCAATATACAAGTATTAGTTTTATGGGTAAAGAAATAAAAAGAATAAAATGGTCAGAATTAGAGATATTAAATAAACTTTAATGAAGAAGAGGTAGAATGGATAAAAGAATGGTAGAATCTTCCCGCTTCTGCCAGCTTGGCTGGCTAGTAAAGCCTACTGGCGAGCCAAGACGGCAGGAGCAGGAAAACTTATGAACAAACCCATACCAGAATCAGAAATATTAGAAGAAAAGTATTGGAATTATCGTGATAACTTTAAAAGGTCTTTGGATCAAATTAGGCTAACATCTGAAGAGCGTAGGGAGCTTGAAGATTCTTTTGATAATATGAGTATGCTTGTTACTAAATTATTACATATTTCAAAGGAAAACTTATGAATAAACAAATTCTCAAAGAACAAAAACTACAGCAGAAGTGCTACCAGCTTGAGCGGTATTTGGCTTCCCATTTGTTAGAGATTTTGCTAATGCTGGTAGTTGTGATTCAATTAGTGATGAGCTTGCAGTTGTTATGTCTTCAGATCTCGGCGAATAAAGAGCTGTATTATTTGCATAGAATGGTAGATATGAATATATATTTTCGGGTTCAATAGCTTCAAGGTCAAAGGAGAACAATGACCCAAAAATGGTATTGGGATGGAGACGTTTCTCTGTCGCAGTTGGATCGAAAATGGGCGAGAAAATCGTTTAATGCTTTCTGTCAGAAGATGAAAAAAATGAAAAAGAATAATTCACGCAATATGGTACCCCAACAAGAGATTGCTATCCGTATGGAGCAAGCGATTGAGTTATTACAGCAGGGTAAAACTAATGCAATAGTCAGGTATGCGACTCATCTGTATCCGGAGATTATTGCTATTTTGCGAAAGGTAGGCAACTTTGAAAGTCAAAAAGAAAATTCAAACTGGAAAAGGTAAAAATGAAATGAAAAATTGTTGTCATCGCTGGAGATTAGAATATATTATAAGAGCATATCAATGTTTACGGTGTGGCAAATATAGAAGATTAAAATTACCAGAAAAGATATGAAAATATTATTACCAATGGATTCAGAAATGCAGATAGGGGGAGGATTTACTTTCTATCGTAATTTGAAAAAGGGTGGCCAGAAGCTTTTCGAGTTTACCGATTGTATAACTGGTGGAGGTTGGTCTGCTTGTTTAATTGTTTCTTCATCGGTAATTAATCGAGCAACATGGGAACAGATTAAAGCCTTTCAAAAACCTATTTTTTTGCGAATTGATGGAGTGCCGGAAGATTGGCGAAATCGAGGGACTGGTTGGTCCCGATTACGTGATTTTGGAAAAGAAGCCGATTATATAATTTATCAGAGTGAATTTGTTAAAAATACAGTGGGAAAACTTCTGAATAGAAATGGAGTGGTAATATATAATGCTTGTGATACTTCTATTTTTAGATCAGATGGAGAAAGAGAAAAACCATTCGGAAATCCTTCAATACTTTGTGTGAATTGGCGGGATGAACCAAATAAAAGAGTACAAGAAGTCATTGAAAGATTTAGATATTATAAATTAGAATATCCACAGGCAACATTAACATTTATAGGAAATTATAATAAACGGCAATTCTTTTGGGATAATATGACTTGGGATTTTGGGATGTTGGATCTAAAAGTTGGAATTGATTGGCAATATTTGGGGGGAATTAATGATCCAATGAGAATGGCTAAAATTATGCGAAGTTGTAATTATATTGCTTATCCTAGTTTTGCCGATCCATGTCCGAATACTTTGATTGAGGCAATAAATTGCAACTGTAAACCGCTTTGGATTAACGATTATGGAAGTTCTAAAGAGATTATAGAAGGTAAAATAGATTGGTCATTAGATAGAATGAGTAAAGATTATGCACAATATATTGAACAACACTCTTAGGATATTTCCGGTGTCTCTAGGCTTTGGTGAAAGATTAAACATGAGTAAAGGTGCTTTGAATAATCCAATAGAAATTCTATATTTAAGAATAAGCATTAAAGAAAAGTTTTCAATTTTGAAATCAGTAATCAAACATCGAATTAATGAGAAATTTATCAAAAAGTATATACCAAATTGGTATTGGAATCGACCTATTCGGTGGTGGGAACTACTTAATATTAAACCATCAAAAATTGATTTAATTAAATATTATTTACATTGTCTTTGGGATAAAATATGAGTAAATCACGATCACAACTTATAGATTATTTGAGATGTATAGATATTACTGGCAAGACGGTACTTGATGTTGGTGCTGGTAGTAAGGAACATTGGGCGAGTAACTGGGTAAGAGGGAAGCCGAAAGAATATACAACTTGGGATATAGAAAAATTTGAAGGAGTAGATTACATATTTGATCTTAATGAGCATTTTGACGGACAACAACTTCCATGGGATAATTGGTTTAGTAATGAGATAACTTTTTGTCTTGAAGTACTTGAACATTGCTGGAATCCTATACAAGCTATCGAAAACTTATCACAATTTACAAAAGAAGTTCTATATATCTCGACCCCTTTTATTAATCCAATTCACGATTCCGTAGATTATTTGCGATATACTGAAGAATGGTATCAAATGGTGTTACCTAAATATGGATTTACTCATATAGATATTAAACGAAGAACTACCGACTCACCCTTATTATCTACTTGGTATCAAGAAGAAGGTATGAGAATGAGCCGGAATAGAATCAAGAATGGCGAAAGTTATAAATTAAAAGATATAGGATATTTTATTGAGGCCAAAAAATGATTTATAAATTCAAATATCAAAATAATTCAGTTGAACTTTTATTTAGATTAATTCTTTGGATTATTGCTAGTATTTTTATAATTCCGATTCCTTGGGTTATTAATGATTCAATTAGTTATTTTAGTAAGGGATTTAAAATGAAGGAATTTGAAAATGAAACTTAATCTTGGGGCTGGGAATGATATTTTATCCGAATATAAAAACCATGATTTAGCGAAACATCGACCAGAAATTGATTATAGCTTCGATTTGAATAATAACCAATGGTTTTATAACAATGAGAAATTTGACGAAATACGAGCATGGGATGTTATAGAACATTTGAATGATCCGATAAATTTTATGGATAATTGTTGGGAAATTCTTAACCTAAATGGTACTTTAAAGTTAAAAGCTTGTGGTTGGCAGAACCCGAATTATTGGGTTGATCCCAGCCATAAACATGCCTATGACATATTAAGTTTTGATTATTTTGATCCCGATACCGAATTGGGACAGCGATATAATTATTATACGAATAAAAAATGGAAAATTTTAAAAAAGGATTATGATCGACATTTAAATATAATTATAGAAATGAAACCAATAAAATGAAATTATCTTTAATGTTGGCTACAGTTTGTGATCCTTATATGATGGTTTTTCAGAAAAAACTATATCAGAAATATTGGAAAAATGAGGTGGATGAAATTTTATTGAACATTAATGGGCGTAATGAGCAGATCAAAGATTTTATTTATAACCTTTGGAAACCGGAATGTAAATATATCGAAAAGAATCGCATGATGCGGCAGGGAACAGCTTTTAATTATCTTTATCCTAATTTGACTGGTGATATTGTTATGACGATGGATACTGATAATTTTATTTATCGGCGAGGGGTAATCTCAGATTATAAAGTTTTAATTGAAAATAATGTTTATGATGCGATTGGATCGATCGGTAGTCATGCCTATCCTAGTCAATTATCTCAATTTATTACAAATAAATATGGGTTGGTTCGTTTAAATCCATTTATGTCTTTTTGGCGTAAAAGTATTTTCGATCAATTTGAAAAAGTTGAATGGAGTTCAATAGCATGGAAAGCTGGAGATCAATATCAGCCATTAGGGGTTATACCAATTGATGGATATGCCGAAGTAATGAGTGATCTTTCGTTACAATTTTTTTATCGAAGTAATAAAATTCTTAAAATACCAGCGACTAAATATAATGAATATGTGCATGTAGGAGGATTAAGTTCTATTTATCGCAAATTCTTTTTAGAATTAGAACACGATCAATCTGGATATCATCGTGAAGACGGAAAATCAGCAGATATATATTATCTT
>Ga0209324_10003425_pt1 | contig 10910 bp, 9 predicted proteins | sample Rifsed19ft3_FD_184015 | JGI IMG/M metagenome (GOLD analysis project Ga0209324, IMG submission 184015) | Soil microbial communities from Rifle, Colorado, USA - sediment 19ft 3 (version 2) | ecosystem: Environmental > Terrestrial > Deep subsurface > Rock core/Sediment | place: Rifle, Colorado...
TTTCGCAGCCTCCAGAGCTATGGATACCATTATTCCGATTGCCACAATATTTGCATCCTTCCCTATACGAAAGGCATAAGCCCTGCCTATCTTAAACTCATAATCATCAGGCATTACCATAGGGACCTTTACCCTGCCAAGTCTCACATAAACAGGGCCGTAATAATCTGCTATCGCGTTGATGACCTGCCTTGTCTCATTCCCATCAGACGGGACTATTACTGTCATATTCGGAAGGACCCGCATGAGAGACAGATCCTCTGTTGCCTGGTGAGAGGCACCATCTTCTCCAACAGTGACACCTCCATGCGTTGCTACAAGCTTCACATTCAGGTTCGAATAACAGATAGCCTGCCTAATCTGTTCCCACGCCCTGCCTGTTTCGAATACTGCAAATGTTGATGCAAACGGGAGCTTTCCCGAAAGTGCCAGTCCTGCTGCAGTGCCGATCATGTCCTGTTCTGCAATTCCTATATTAAAAAATCGATCAGGAAATGCCTTTGCAAATTTCTCTGTCTTTGTTGAGCCAGAAAGATCTGCATCGAGTACAACAACATCTTTCCGCCTTTTGCCGAGTTCAAGAAGCGCGTCTCCATAGGCGTCCCTTGTGGCCATTAATCCCCCCTTACTCTCCCTTAGTAAAGGGGGGAGGGGTAGATTATCTCCATATTTCTTTATATTGCTTCTTGTCTTTTTCTTATCCGCTTTTTCCAAGTTCCTTTAATGCCTTTTCGAGTTCTTCATGGGTAGGTGCCATCCCGTGATATTCTACCTTACCCTCAAAGAAAGATACTCCTTTCCCTTTAATAGTGTGGGCAATGATCATCGTCGGCTTTTCTTTTACCTTCTCTGCCTCATCAAGGCCGTTAAGTATTTCTTCCATATTGTGCCCGTCAATCTCAATAACATGCCATCCAAAGGCACTCCACTTAGATGCTACAGGCTCTATTCCCTTCACCTTTGAAACAAGGCCATCAATCTGAAGTCCGTTAAGGTCTACTATTGCGCATAGATTGTCAAGTCTGTAATGTGCGGCTGTCATTGCAGCCTCCCAGACCTGACCCTCCTGTGTTTCGCCATCACCTAAAAGGCAGTATACCCTTGAACTTAGGTTGTCTATCTTCATGCCAAGCGCTATTCCATTTGAAACAGAGAGACCCTGACCAAGGGAACCTGTAGAAATCTCAACACCGGGGAGGACCCTTGAACAAGGATGTCCCTGAAGAGGACTGCCCAATTTGCGGAGTGTCTTGAGCATGGAGATGTTGAAATAACCTGTCATGGCTAATACTGCATAAAGCAAAGGTGCAGCGTGGCCTTTAGAAAGAATGAATCTGTCCCTTTCCTTCCAGTTAGGTTCATCCGGTCTGTGACGCATCTTTGAGAAATACAGGACTGTAACAATATCAGCAGCCGATAAAGATCCACCTGTATGGCCTGAACCAGCCAGGGCAAGCATCTTCAGTATTTCCATCCTCACTAATTTTGCCTGTTTCTTCAGGAAGGTTACATCTCTTTCCCTGCAGATACCTAAATGTTTCATTTACTGAATAGCTTCTCCTTTTTTTTCTTCAGGCTTATTCTCTCCGGTATATTTCCCTTCAAGGAGATCTTTCATCATCTTTATGTGCTGTCTTGCCATCAATTTCTTTACCCTGACTTTGCAATCTAATTGTCTCACAATATTCGCATAACTGATTTTTTTGGATGTGATGATCTTACCTTTTAAATAGATACAGGTTATTATTTTCGGGTTCTTTAATCCTTTATCCTCTGTCTGAATATGATATAGGTTTCCGTTATAAGGTATATTGGTATTAAATCCAAGAAGCATAATTATTCCTTCAAAAGCCTTTCAAAACTATCTGCTATTATACAATAATAAAAAGGAAGCGGAAGGGCTTTTTCATTTTCTCTCATGGAAAAAGAAAGATACTTACAAGAACTTTCAAAATGTATACGCTGCGGGAGCTGCAAGGCCTTCTGTCCAACCTATGATGAAGATAAAACAGAAGCAATGGGAGCAAGAGGCAGGCTCGTGCTCCTCTGGGGGCTTTCCACAGGCCAGCTTAAGCCATCAGCAATCCTGATAGATCGCATCTTCAGCTGCATATTATGTGGTGCCTGTTCAGAAATGTGTCCTCCGGGAGTTGAGATTCATGAGGTTATATATCACGGGAGAAGTCTTCTCCTAAGGTCAGATGTTAACAGACGATTCCTCAGATTTTTTACGAAAATTTCTACCCAAAGGCCAGATCTGAGTTTCAGACTCCTCAGGATTGCCCAGTTCATGTTACCCCAAAAATTGAAGAGGAGAATCCTTCCTTTTTTCCCTGAACTGCCTGAAAGTCCCCTTAAAGGTGAAAGCAGGGTATTTACGAGTTCAAAAAAGAAGGGAAGGGTTGCTGTCTTCACAGGGTGTGCTATTAATTTCCTTTATCCGCATTTAGGAGAATCCCTCATTAATATTCTTCAACAACTTCATTACGAAGTAATCTTCCCCGCAGGCGAGGTCTGCTGCGGGATACCTTTAAGGACGCTCGGCCTTGAGGAAGAGGCAAAAAAACTTGCAAGGAAGAATATGGAAGCATTCAGCAGGCTCAATGTCGAGGCGATACTGAGTCTCTGTCCAACATGCACATTTGCCCTAAAGGTAGAATATCCAAGACTTATCGGTGAAGGCCTTGAAAACGTAATGGACATATCAAGTTTTTTTATTAATAAATTAGACACCTTTCACTCTTCATTTTTCACTTCTCACTCTGCAGAAGCAGTCTACCACGACCCCTGTCATCTCAGTTACGGATTAGGTGTTATAAAAGAGCCGCGAGAGATTATGAGACATATCGGCATTGATGTAATAGAAATGGAAAGAGAGGGATGCTGCGGCTTCGGTGGCATCTTTAGTCTGTCCTATCGGGAGATATCAGAGGCTCTGCTGGAGAGGCGCATGAAGGATTTGGAAAAGACAGAAGCAAAAACGATCATTACTTCCTGCCCGGGTTGTATGCTTCAGTTGAGTAAAAAGGTCAAGAACACGCCAGTATTGCATTTAGTAGAGGTCATCGAGGAGGCACTGCTTCATCAAACGTGATTCTTAGATCACGTGACAGACAAACTTTTGCATCTTTGAAAATTTTAATATAATCTAAAATATATATCTCTTTAATTGAGGAAGGAGAAAATCATGCGGGAGATGTTAAGGGTAGAAGACCTGTGGCTATCTTTGGGTGAAAAGCAGGTACTCAAGGGTGTTAACTTCTCTATGAATTATGGTGAAGTTCATATGTTATTCGGCCCAAATGGCGCTGGCAAAACATCCTTCATTATGGCCCTTATGGGTTTTCCAAGGTACAGGGTTGATCAGGGTAAAATCTATTTTAAAGGGGAAGATGTAACTGAAAGGGATATTCATGAACGTGCAAAGCTTGGTATGGGAATCTCCTTTCAGAGACCTCCTACTGTGAGAGGTGTTACCTTAAGGAAGTTCACTGAATTAATCCTAAATGGGAAAGGCAGAGAAGAGATTATGGGTATTGCAGAGAGACTCAATCTTTTGGACCATTTAGACAGGGGACTGAATGAAGGTTTTTCCGGTGGAGAGATGAAGCGCTCAGAGTTATTTCAGCTTATGGTACAGAGACCGGATCTTGTCTTTATCGATGAGCCTGAATCTGGTGTTGACCTCGAGAATATCGCTCTTGTAGGTGATGCTATTAACTCCCTCCTTGGAAAGGATAAGGTAAAGGACCCAAAGAGGGGAGCTATTATCATAACCCATACAGGGTATATCCTCGATTATGTGAATGCTGATAAAGGTTACATCATTTTTGATGGAACCTTAGTCTGTGGCGGAAACCCCAGAGATATTCTCTCGGAAATAAAGAGGTTTGGTTACAAGAGGTGTGCTGTATGTCGATAAGCAAGGCTTTCCTCTCGGACATCAGGGAAAAGGCAGAAGGGGCAAAGGAAAAGAAAGCAGCCCTCGGGCCCGATATTGACCTGTCTCGCTATAGTCACCATATTGAAAGAGGAAGAATTGAGAGCCTTGAGGGTTTACCTCAACAGGCTCGTGAGGCTGCCACCATGGCAGGGATTGATGTAAAGGAGGAAACAAGGTCAGGGTCCTACATCCAGGTTGATCACTCTGTGGTCTATGAGAGATTAAATAAGGGTTATGAGGGCAAGCTTGAAATAATGAGCACAACTGAGGCATTAAGAAGATATGACTGGCTTGAGGATTATTACTGGAAGGCTGTTCCTGTTGATCAGGATAAATACACTGCTCAGGCAGAGATTAACATGACACACGGGTATTTCATAAGGATTCTCCCGCACCAAAAACTCGATTATCCTGTGCAGGCATGTCTTCTGGTTGCAGAAAACCATGTGAGCCAGAACGTCCACAATATGATCATTGTAGAAGAGGGCGCAGAACTTCAGGTAATAACCGGCTGTGCCCTGTCAAAGAGCGATGCCGAGGGTATACATGTTGGTGTATCTGAATTCTACGTGAAGAAGGGTGGAAAACTTTTCTTTACAATGATTCATAATTGGGCTGATAACTTCCATGTACGGCCAAGAACAGGGGCAATTGTCGAAGAGGACGGCATGCTCTTCAGCACCTATGTTCTTTTGAAGCCTGTAAAGTCCATTCAGATGTTTCCTACCGTCTATCTTAGAGGAAACAGGGCGTCTGCCAAGTTCAACGCTATCCTTTATGGGCTTAAGGATTCTTATATAGATATCGGTTCAAGGGTAGTACTCGAGGGAGAGGACACAAGAGGCGAATCTATTGCAAGGGTTATAGCTGGTGATGAAAGTGTAATTTATTCAAGGGGAGACCTGATAGCTAAGACTAAGGAGTATTGTATTGCACATCTTGATTGTCGGGGCATCCTCTCTTCAACCAGAGGAAGGATCTATGCTATCCCTCAGTTGATATCTGACGGAGCTTCGAAAGCTGAGCTTTCCCATGAGGCCTCTATTGGTCCTATTGCAGAAGAACAGGTTGAGTATTTGATGTCGAGGGGAGTCTCCAGAGAAGATGCGATCTCTGTGATAACCTCTGGATTCCTCAACTTAGATATACCCTATCTTCCTCAGTTCCTTGACAGGAACATAAAGGAGGTGATAAAGGCTACAGCAAAGGAGTCGATGTAGATAACTTTCGATAAAAAGAAATTTTCTCTTGACAACATTCTCTTTTTTGCTGTATTTTTTTATTCTTAGTAAAAAATTAAATTTGAAGGGGGGGTAGAGAATTGTATGCATTAGGTACCCATCTTTTAATAGAATTAAGGGATTGTAATTCCGATATTCTGAAGAGCCTTGAGAAAGTAAAAAAAATACTTATCTCTGCAGCAAAGGAAGCCAAAGCAACAATCATAGATATTTCCTTCCACGAATTTAATCCTTTCGGAATCAGCGGCGTAGTAGTAATAGCGGAATCCCATCTCTCTATACATACATGGCCCGAGTACAGTTATGCAGCTGTGGACATCTTTACCTGTGGCGAGGTCATAGAACCGGAGCTGGCGGTCTCCTATCTCATAAAATATTTTGAATGTAAAAATCCTTCTATTGTCGAAATGAAGAGGGGACTACTGTCTCATAAAAACGAGAAGCTACCACATAAGGTTCCTTCGGCCTCGGAAAACTCCTTAGGGAATACCAAGTTTTATCAGACTACTACGAGTTAGGATTACAAAACATCTAATCTTCCCTGTTTGCAAGAACTGCAATACCAGGTAGCTCTTTTCCCTCAAGGAGCTGAAGCGCTGCCCCACCACCTGTAGAAATGAATGATATTGCATCAGACACTCCTGCCCTATGTACAGCAAGGTCTGTATCACCACCACCGACAATTGTGAGGGCATATGCATCCGCAACGGCACGCGCAACAGCAAAGGTCCCTCTTGAAAACGCATCTTCTTCGAATACACCCATCGGCCCATTCCAGAGGATAGTCTTCGCATCCTGAATAGCCTCTGAAAAGAGTCTGGCCGTTGCAGGTCCTATATCGAGTGCAGCCCACCCCTTCGGTATCTCAAGGGTGGGGATTATTTTCGTTTCTGTACTTGTCTCGATTCCTTGGGCAATCACACAGTCTACGGGAAGGTAAAACTTTATACCCATTCCTTTAAGCTTCCTCCTTATCCTCTGTGCTGTCTCAAGCATATCTTCTTCTACAAGGGAATTCCCCACCTCATACCCCATAGCTTTTATAAAGGTATATGCCATACCACCACCAATTAAGACCTTGTCAACCTTTCCAACAAGATTTTCAAGGACGTTGATCTTTCCTGAAACCTTTGCCCCACCGAGAATTGCAACAAATGGCCGTACAGGATTCTCAATCGCTCCCCTGAGGTATTCTATCTCTTTCTTTAACAGAAATCCGGCTGCTGCCGGAAGAAATTTGGGCACTCCGACAATCGAAGCATGAACCCTGTGAGCTGTCCCAAATGCATCATTAACATAAACATCTGCAAGAGATGCCAAGGCACGTGCGAACTCCTCATTGTTCTGTTCTTCCTCAGGGTGATATCTCAGATTTTCAAGGAGAACAACATCCCCTTCCTTCATCTTTGCTACGAGACTTTCTACTTGACTTCCTACACAATCAGGTATGAAGATGACATCCTTGTTCAGGAGTCTCTGGAGCCTCTTTGCCACAGGCGCAAGACTGAGTTTCGGGTCCCTCTTTCCTTTCGGTCTTCCAAAGTGCGAGGATAGGATAACCTTTGCCCCTTCATCAATAGCATAGTTTATGGTGGGAAGGGTGGACCGGATCCTCCTGTCATCAGTAACCATGAGATTGTCATCAAGGGGCACATTAAAATCAGCCCTGATAAAGACCCTCTTTCCTCTCAAGTCAAGATCTTCTATTGTGATCTTGTTGAAGATATCTTTAATCGGTACAGGGTCTATCAAATTCCTCTTTGCCATTGTCAGACCCTCTTTATAAGGTAAAGTACCAGGTCCCTGATACGCGAACTATATCCCCATTCATTATCATACCAGGCAAGAACCTTTACCATCCTACCCTCAAGTACCATTGTCAGCTTTGAATCAACGATGGCTGAATGGTTATTGCCGTTCAGATCTATAGAGACAAGGGGCTCTTCGGAATACTGGAGGATCCCCTTCATAGGTCCTTCAGCAGCCTTTTTTAATGCTCCATTTACCTCTCCCACAGTAACCTCTTTTGACACCTCAGCAACAAGGTCTACAACAGAAACATTCGGTGTGGGCACCCTGATAGCAAGGCCATTCAGCTTACCCTTCAGCTCAGGAAGCACAAGGCCGACAGCCTTTGCAGCGCCTGTTGTCGTGGGTATCATATTCATAGCAGCCGCCCGTGCCCTTCTCAAGTCTTTATGAGGAAGGTCAAGTATTCTCTGGTCGTTAGTATAGGAATGGATTGTTGTCATGAGTCCTTTTATTATCTTGAATTCGTTATGTATTACCTTTGCAACAGGTGCAAGACAGTTCGTTGTACATGAGGCATTTGAAATAATCCTATGGTTCTTAGGGTCTAATGTTTCCTCATTCACGCCCATGCATACAGTCATGTCTGGTTCTTTAGCAGGTGCTGAGATAATAACCCACTTTGCACCTGCATTTAAATGTTTTGAGGCAGAGGGCTTGTCAGTGAACCTGCCTGTTGATTCAATGACAATATCTACACCAAGGTCCTTCCAGGGGAGCTTCTCAGGTTCTGTCATAGCAAGAATTTTTATCTCTTTGCCGTCAACTTTAATGCTTTCTTCGCCAGTTTTTATGTCGGCAGCGAAAATGCCATGTACAGAGTCATATTTTAAAAGATGGGCAAGAGTCTTTGCATCAGTGAGGTCATTAATAGCCACAACCTCAAATTCTTGATATCCCTTGCTTGCCCGTAAAAAGCATCTCCCTATTCTTCCAAAACCATTAATTGCAACCCGGGTTCCCATAAAAACCTCCTCCCTAACCCCTCCTTAAGCCTCCCCTTTTAAAGGGGAGGATAGATGGGGTTAACCATTTAAAAAACTATTTATAACAATACCCGTTAAGAGTTTCGGGTAAAAATACGTTGACTTTGGTGGCATTCTCACAGAGGAAAAGGCAGCCTTTTCAACATCCTCTACACCAGTAGGATTCAGGAAAAAGGCAGCAGAGAACTCTCCGCTCCTTACTTTATCGAGAACCTTTTTTACATCCATTTCATAATCTACATCTACTGCGCTCAGTATCTTCTTTAGTATCAGGTCGTGCAGGACAACTACATCAATACCTCTGAGGGATGGATTGACTTCAGACAAGTCGCCTTCCTTACATGTTAGGAGATACCATCCGTGGTCTCTGTCCTGAAAAAAACCAAAAACGCATTTTTTACCTGAGATCTTTTTCGAAATATCAAAATCTAAAGATACAGGTTCAATATCAAAATGCTCATTTAGTCTTGCCTTAACATCTACTGGAACCTTTTTCAGCAACCTGTGGGCCGGGAGTATTGTGATACCGCTTTCTAACATATTTGCAAGAAACATCAGTACATAATTAAATGGCTCTTCTCCAGAAAAAGACGGTCTTTTCATCCTCATCTCCTTCTGGAACTCAAGAGCTGTTTCATACCTGTGGTGACCATCAGCAATGAAAATATCTTTATCTTCAAGTTCTTTCCTTATGCGCTCCACGTCCGTTTTTTCATCAATCTGCCAGAGCCTGTGTATAGCTCTGGCAGAGTTGGTTGTTTCAAGGTAAGGTTTTGTCTTTGTGATCTTTGAAAGAATAGCTGATATATCAGTTTCTGAACTTTTATAGAGCGAAAATATTGGACTTGTATTTGACTCACATATCCTCATAAGGTTCAACCTGTCCTGTTTTGGTTTGGAATAGGTGCATTCATGGGGATGGATTTTTCCTTTTTCTAACTCCTCGAGCTTTACAAGACTAAGAAATCCGACAAGGTTCTTTTCTTTCCCATCTATCTGATAAGACATTCCATAAGCGTAAAATGATGGTTTTTCGTTTCTGATAAGTATCCCTTCATTCAACCACTCCTCTAAGAATTCCCTCGCTCTTGTGTATTTGTTGTCTCTCTCGCTATCGTTGGGATGCTCTTTACCGAAATCTATTCTCACAATATTATAGGGACTCTTCCTGTATAATTCTTCCCTGTATTCTTGCGTAATAATATCATATGGAGGAGATAGAACATCCTCCATAGATACCTTAGATACATTGTAAAGGATTCCTCTGAAAGGGACTATGTCTGCCATGTTAAATGTCCCGTAGAAAAGGACTTGTTATCTTATCATGGTCAGACAGTAAATTCAAACGAGCTTGACTTTGTTTTTCATGGGAATTTATAATTTCTATCTAAAATGGGAACCTATACTACATTCCATCCCCATAAACTCAGGCGGAAACGGACTCACGGTTTTCTTGAGAGGATGAGTTCTGCTGGGGGACGTAAAGTCCTCAAGAGGAGAAGGAACAAAGGCCGTAAAAAGTTGACGGCATAGAACCTTTCCCCCTTATATAAAGACAAATGAATTCCCTTTTATCCGCCTTTTTTATCAGAGGAAAAGCCGATTCAACTTTCCTGAGGGATTGGTTTAAAAATCTTTTGAGAATATGCATGATTATAAGGATGTTTTGAAGATGGGAAAAATCCTTCTATGGATGATCCGACTGTACAGATACCTTCTGTCTCCACTTTACCCGGTGAGCTGTAGGTTTACCCCTACCTGCTCTGAATATGCGATGGAAGCAATACAGAAGTATGGTTCTATGACAGGCTTATATCTTACAGCAAGGAGGTTACTCAGATGTCATCCCTTCCATCCCGGAGGGCATGATCCTGTGAAATAAACATGGAAAAAAGAGCACTAATCGCAGTGGCGCTTGCTTTTGTAATCCTCTTTCTCTATCAGCAATTCTTTTTTGAACCTCAACCCCAGAAGGTCAAGAAACATGCAGAGGTAGAAAAGAAGGAAGAACCAGCTTCAGCAAAGGCTGTAGAAGTTATTGTGCCCCAAAAGGGAGCAAAAGAGGAAAAAGAGATAAGGGTCAACACTGAATTATATTCTGCAATATTTACAACAAGGGGCGGAACACTAAAATACTATGAGATTAAAAAACATAAAGACAAAGATGGCAAAAATGTTGTCCTCCTCAATGGCCAAGGTATCGAACCACCTCTTGCGATAGGCCCCCAGGAAGATTTCAATCTCTCGGATGCCAACTTTTACAATCCAGGAAGAGATATCACGCTCAATAAAGATAAAACGTCTGACTCCCTTGTATTTGAATATTCAGATAAGAATTCTTCAATCAGGAGGACATATACCTTCCATAATGATGCTTACAGGATTGATATCAAGGATGAGGTCTCAGGGCTTCCTGGCTACTGGATTACCATCGGCTCTGATTTTGGCATTCACGATAAGAAAGAAAGTTCTGTTCATATAGGACCTGTCCTTCTCAAAGAGACTGACAGAATAGAGTTTGATCAAAAGAAACTGAAAGAAGCAAAAAGCTATTCAGGAAGTCTTAAATGGATAGCCCAGGAGGATAAATATTTCTTTGCCTCCCTTGTGCCCCTCACTGCAATGGAAGAGGCAAAGGTCTGGAAACAGAATGATTCTCCTCTTATAGCCTTCAGGGGCAAACCCGCTACCAATAGCTTCATCCTCTATGCAGGACCAAAGGAATACGAAAAGCTAAAGGCCCTTAAGGTGGGGCTTGAACATATTGTAGATTTCGGTTTCTTTTCATTAATAGCCATACCTCTCTTCTGGACACTGAAGCTCTTCTATAACGTTCTCGGCAATTATGGCTGGGCTATTGTACTCCTTACCATAATAATCAGAATCCCCTTTATCCCCCTCGTCAACAAAAGTCAGAAATCAATGAAGAAA
>Ga0209324_10003435_pt1 | contig 10902 bp, 20 predicted proteins | sample Rifsed19ft3_FD_184015 | JGI IMG/M metagenome (GOLD analysis project Ga0209324, IMG submission 184015) | Soil microbial communities from Rifle, Colorado, USA - sediment 19ft 3 (version 2) | ecosystem: Environmental > Terrestrial > Deep subsurface > Rock core/Sediment | place: Rifle, Colorado...
TAGAATGTCAATAACGACGAGGTAAGAGGCCATCAGTCACGTATCGCCAATACGCGACGCATTTCCCGCACCGCACGGATCAAATCACGCGCTGATGTGTTCTCTGGCATTCCAAGCGCCGCACACAACTCGCCGCGCAGTGCCCGATCGCGTTCGGCTACCGTGTCCCGCAGCAGGCGAATCCGGCCAGGGCGAAACCCAGGTTCACGGCGTCAATCGACACCATTGATGTGCCTCAACTCCATGTCCGACAACCGCGCAAACTCCGGCGCGAAATTGAGAATGAATGTCTGACCAGCATCGGCCATGCGTTGTTTGAGTAGACGCGCGATAAACAGTCTTGGCGTGACTACGATCTCCTGAGTGCCGATGTCAATCATCGATCCCTCGCCCTCAGTCAGACTTGGACGCCAGATGCCGATGAGCTTATCGGCAGTCTGTTCGATTGCCGAAGCCCACTGGCAATCGCTGGCCGCCGGGATTTTGTTGTCGTAGGTATCTACTCGACGCGCCGCTTGCACACACAATACCATCGGCGCGCCGATGTACTGCGCGAGTTCCTTAGCGCGAATGATGGCCTCACCCACCTGCTCTACCCGTTCGCTGGCCCGCTCAACCGGGATGTTTTGCACGTAGTCCAGCACGATAAGCGCAGGCCGGATTTTGTAGTCATCCTCAATCGTCGCCAGCGTGCGGTAGATATTCTCAATCGTCATGCGCGGCACACGCCGGCGCCGGATCGTGCTGGCTCCCATCAGCCATACCGGGAGTAATAGGCGCTTAACAGCGCGCCGCTTTAACTCCTCCAGATCGGCCAGGCCCCAGGCGATGTCAGTCGCTGTGATGCCCCCCTCAACAGAATCGACCTGAAACATCGCTTCGATTTCCTCGACCTGTTGCTCCAGGCTCACGTAGACCACACACTCCGATTCAGCACGTCCAGCCGTCAGCAAGTCCTTACCCGCCTTGCGCGCCAGGTAAGCGGCCATCGTCGTTTTACCATGACCTGGGCGCGCGATGATCCCGACCACATCGCCGGCGCGCATCGGCACGATCACCTTATCCATGCTCGGCACGCCCCAGGTGATGCCCGGATTGACTCGAATCCGCTCGGCATACTCGATGAATTCCGAGGCCATGTCGGATGGCGTGTGTACCAGCGCGCGCAGGTCGGGTTTGTCTTTTATCATGCTATCACCACGTTGGTTAGCTTGATCACTCTACCCTTCTTTGTTTTCCATTCTCCGATTTGTTTCTTGAGACTGGATAGAGACAGAGGCTTGTCTGACCAAAACTTCTGCGCTTTTAGATCGGCATAGCACGAAACAATATCATTCGGTGTGTATCCATTCTCTGCAAGCCATTTAGCAGCATGCCCTTCTCCGCGTACCCAGTCGATTTTGTAGGAGACACAGCCTTCATACGCTTTCTGAATGTCTCTTGTGCTGAAAGATACGGAAAGCAAAGGGTGTTCATCTATATCTATTGATGTACGATCATCTGAATTGTCTTTTGCATGTAATCTATGTTCAATTGAAGACCTTATAGTTTTCCGCTTAGGTACGTTAGCGGTTTCCACTATAGCGGTTTCCGCTAAGGTGAACTTGATAGATTCTGCTATTGTTTCCAGAACTGGTCGATAGAAGCTAACGTTCCGTATTCCTACCTTGTCGATTTTGACTTCGAGCCAGCCGCCCTTAATGAGACATTTAACACACGTCTCGACAGCATGCTGATTCAAACCAATTTCGTTACGCCATTCCTTGAATGATTTGTAAAACCATCCAGCAGAGTAAGATGAGCGATCGCTCCAATATACTGATTGACTCAGGAAAAGCGCCGCACGATGACTCTTTGTGAAGACGATATAAACACGAGGAATTGTTAGGACGTTGGCCTGACCACTGATTGAGCGAATCAAGGCTATCACATCAGATTGGTTGCTCATCTTGCTCCTTTCTTTTCATTGCATCTTCTGCAAAGTATCTGCAAGTTTTCTAACGAATCAGTCCCGCCCCTTGTTCTTGGTATGATGTGATCAATGGTAAGCTTCTCTGTTGATCCGCATTTTATACACTGTCCTTCTGATTTAATGATAACGTCTGGAAGAACTTTGAGCCTTATTTCCTGCCATTGTCTATTTCTTTCATCTCTAATTTTTCCGCGTTTCCTGGCGCAGTCTCGACAAGTATCTATCTTAGTTCCGTCTGCATAAGTTTCTAGCCTTAGCTTTTCTCCGTTGTTGCCGCACGATTGACAGATTCCTATTCTTGCCATGTTACCTCAAATAAAAAGCACCTGATTCGTGTGTCGGTTGCCGATTTGGTAGCCTTGTGGGTAAAGGTGGCAAACCGGCACACGAATCAAGTGCCTTCATTTACCCACACCCGCTACCAAACGGGGATGACTTTTTATCGTCACCGCTCTAATCCTACCATACTTTTGGACAGCGTGTCAAGTCTCATCTCACCCTCGCGCTGTGCTTGATTGCTGACTCGAATTCCTTCACCGTCCCGCCGTACCGCACAAAGAAGTCATCTGGCTTGACGGGTAGTTTCACAATACGCGCCCGGCTGCCGAGACGCTTTGCGATCTGATGCGCTTGTGCTCCTGCGTCCGGGTCAAGCACCACATACACCGGCTCGCATTCCGACAATTGCTGGATGAGTTCATCGCGCGGATTCTTGCCCGGCACACCGACCACGGTCACGCGCCGCGATTCCTGGAAGTAAGACCACACGATGATTGCTTTGATTTCACCTTCAACTAGGATCGTCAAGCCGCGCGGAGTTTGCTCTGGCTCAGTGAGATACAGCGACGCAGGCAGGCCGGCCCGCTCTGGTCTATATTTGTCGTTCGGCTCCGGCGGCTTGATGAGGCGATGCCGAATGTTGACCAGCTCACCGCCGACTGCGAAAACCGGTATCGTCGCCGTGGGCGTGCTGTACTCCGCGCCATGAAACCACACGCTGCGCGAAGCACAATAGCCGAGCTTGAATCGCTCTAGCATCCAATTGACTATGCCCTTGCTGCGCCACCAACCGCGCGCATAATCGTCCATCTGCTGCTGATAGCGCAGGTAGGCTTGCTCGTGCCGGAGAAGTTCTAGCGCGTGTTCGGCCCCGCGCTTGGCTTGCTCCTCGCGCTCCTGACGCTCATATATCCACTGCTGGCGCATCTCCGGCGTGATGATAACTTGACGATTGTCGCTATCTGCGAAGTCCTGGTAGCCGCAATGCCGACACCAGCCGCGCGCCGGGTTTAGCCACATGCGAAATCGGTCAGGGAAATCATGTCCACCGTGCCCTTCATCGCCACAGCGCGGACATTCGGCGCTCCATTCTGTGCCGTGCTTGCGCACGTAAACGAGATTGCTCCAACGTCGTGATAGCTCAGGGGGTAGGGTGTCGATGTTCATTTGTTGGCTTCCTCAAACCATCGTGAGACAATCTGACGAATCGTATCCTGACTGGCGATTTGCTTCTCTTTGCCCCAAATCATACAAGAGATAGGTTGATCTGGAGCTTCACCCCAGATCACAAGGATTGTCCAATTGGGAATTGCAGACAAATGATTAAACATGATCTGCTGACCTGTCGGCACATCCTTTCCTGGTGATTTCGCTTCGATCAACAAGAAATGGCCTCTGCGCTCAACGATACCATCGACATCGGTCAATCTGATTCGGGTAGGCTCAAAACATCGATCAAGAAATCCCCAGTCCCACAGCTTATCCATGTAGATTTGTTTGTCGTGAATTGTCATCTAATCTCCTTGACGACATGCCCAAACTTTGCGAACTCCCTCACAAATCTTTTTTCATTCGGGCCAAGATATACAAACACACTGCCGTGTGTTGGCCCATTTCTGGAACCGTTGTTAGAATCAAAATTGATTCTATGATCGGTAAAGCACAAGATGTAATCCCACAGTGGATCGAACCACTGCGTTTCGATGCAGTTCGAGTTAAGAAGTATCACAGCTTCTTTTGTGATCCTGGCGCGGTATTGCTCAATCAATCGTTCAGTGAATTTCCCGGCTAGGCCCCCATAAGGGGGATTCAACCAGACGCGTCCCGGCCATGCTTGTTGTAATCCATCTGTCTCTTTGGTGTAGAACTTACCAGCCTTGACAATGCGGTTAGCCTCACGGCACGAAGCCGGATCGAGATCGATTGTCTTTAGAACTTTGCGGGCTACCTCGATGTATTCGGATGGGGTATACCATTCGTTGCTGTTGCTTTGAGTAATGAGTTGGTGATCGGCAAGGTGTTTGTGTTGATCGGGTTCCTGTTCTTTGGCAATTCTCGCGGCATTCGATACAGCGATCTCGCCGCGATCCACGGCCTGCGCCAATTCGTGGATGCCGGAAGTGAGGATGTGCTTGGCACTGCGGACGCTGCGTTCGCCCACACTGAGAAGATCGGCGGCTTTGGATTGACTGATTGGCGAAAGCGGCAAATTTGCCGCTTTCGAGAAGTTGCCCTGCTTCATATTCGCCAGCCGCGCCGCGATCATCGCGCGCTGGCTTTCGTTCAGATGGCGGCGCTTCAGATTGAGAGAGACAACAAACGCCAGGGGATCGTCGCCAGCATACTCCACAAACTTAGGTTCAACACCAGCTAATTCACAAGCGATATATCTATTGCGGCCATCGAGGATTTTTCCAGCGTGGAGGACAATTGATTCATGGAGACCGTTCGCGCGGATGTCATCTGCCAGATCGGACAACTCCGATTCCGACATGAGGGGAAATATATCTGACAACTCATGAAACTCTGGCATAACAAAACTCCCGTTCTCTCTGCGAGTGGTCAGGCGGTCAAGGGTGCGATGTGGCTATCGCGTTACCTGTACCACCCGCAGACAAAACGGGAGCACCCCTTGACCTTTGATTGTTCTCTCGTGCGCCTGCTCTAACCGGGTGCCAACCGGTCGCGCGCCGCAGTTACATCCTACCACTTTCAGCGCCGCTTGTCAATTTGTTTTCGGTTTGCGTCTGCGCGCGCATGCTCCAACCGGACCCGCCGCCGCGCCTTCTTCGCCTGAATCCACACTTGATACTGCTCGTGAGTTGCTTTGTAAAGCGGATACGGGCAGTCCTGATCGTGCGGAAAGCCTTTCTCAGCGCCGCAGAGGCAGATATTCATCTTCCCCGTCTTTCATATCGCGCCCGGACCCGCTTTAGCCATGCGCCCATGAGCGGCGCGAAGAGCGCTGAGAATCCGCACCAGCAGGCCAGGAGGATGCCGAGATCAACGGGTTGCATAGCGACGCTCATTGGGCTTGATGGCCTGGCCCATCATGTGTAGCTCCAGCCGTTCGCCGGTCCACCCGCGCACCACGTCGTTACATCGCCCGCTGCATGCCGGCACGTTAATACGCCGGGGACGGTCAAAGGCAACCAGGCGATAGGATACGCTGAGCGGCTTACCGCAATTAGCGCAGGTCATACGGATTCGCCTTCCACGGCTGCCAATAACGCGCGCCATGAATCGGGTATCGCTTCGTCGGCCCCGGCGCGTAATCCATATCATGTTCTTCAATGTACTGCCGCAACTCGCCCAGGCTGCACTCCAGGACGAATGCGATCAAGCGCAGGCTGGTGCGCTTCTGGAGCATGGCGACGATTGCGGTGTGATGTGGTTCGAGATTCACGATTGCCTACCTAATCTCCACTCCCAACGATCTCCCCCGTGCGACCACGAGGATTTACATACACCCCAACAACTTCTCCACACAAACGACAGGCCCATCGACGAAAAGTTCCATCAGGCCGTTGGACGAGTGACACAAAGTAGTGTGATGTCCGCTTTTCACAGTGCTCACAATACAGTTTGAGAATCATTGCTGTCTCCTCTTTTGACAAATGTGCGGTCGGGAATCGAACCCGATAGCGGCTGACCAGTTGCGTCTAATCCGTTGCGCATGCGTGTCGCTTGCTGCCCCACCACGCCGCCGCACATCCGATCCGCGCTGCCGTCGAGCTGCCTCAGCAGCAAGCCTCTGCACGCCCGGTGCAGTCCAGATGCCGAGTCACGCGCAGCGCAGATCGATTGTTAAACGCCCTGCCCACAGCGTCCCGTCGAGGTCGGCCACAACGTTACTGCTCATGTGTGGTTTAAGACGCATCGCAAGTGTGTCCTCGTCACGCCGGCGCAGTGGGAGCGCCGGCTATTCGGTTGTTAGCGGCGCTTGTGCGCCGAATATACCTCCTTTGCCTCGTCAATGACCATCTCACGGAGGATGTTCATCACGATACCATCAAGCGCCTTCTCCGCGCGTTCCAGTCGCCGAAACATTGCGTCCGCGACGGACTCAGAAACGTTCGGTCCCGGCTCGACGAAATCGTTGACGACTCCCGCCGCATCCAAAATCTGTTGTGCCTGATTGAATGACATTTTCACGTTAGCGCCTCCAGAACCGCCACAACCGACGCGGCGGAAGATGACTGAGAAGCAACAGCAGGCCGAATGGGTCGCTGATGACGAACCTGAATTCCGAGTCGATGGTCATTCTTACTTCTTCCTGAACGTCATGGCGTGGCAGTCATCCGTCACGCCCCAGAATTGTCCCGGTGCTGGCTCGAACTCAACCGTCAGTTGAGCTATGTTCCCCGCAATGCCGCCCATGATTTTGACAGCCTGCGCGGGCGAACCGTCGGGACGAAACGTGACCGTGATGACGTTGCCGCTTATGTCCTCGATTTGCATCGCCGCCTTCATGCCGCCTCCTCACCAGTTGTTGTCACACCATGCACAGCAGAGATTACCGCCCTTGCCGTGTCCTCATCGACGTAGCTGGCACTAACCCGGATGTTGTTTGGCGGCCCCCACAACAGTTGGCACAAAATCATGCCTGGCCTGCCGGTCGCAGCCGCGATTCTGACTTTATCGAAAAGCGGCCTGACGATTTCCGCCTGATGCTCATCCAGCGTAAAAACAACCTCTGCTTTCATGCCGCCTCCTACCAGTTCAGCAGGTCTTCCGGCTCGTTCTCGCGCAACTGCTGCGCCACATCCTGAAATTCTGGTCGCTCATCTTGCTCCAACTTCGACGCGACCACATCCAAGACTTCACGGCGCAGGGCTTGAATCTTGTCCTCGATGGCTTTCACCTCATCCGACTGAAAAGCATCGAGCGCGCGCTCACACGCCTGAGCGGAGTTCTCGAACATAGCATCGAGATCGGCCTCATCCGGCAGGCCGGAAACCTCATACCGCAGGAGCGTGATGTTTTTGCGCAATGCTTCGGGCCAATCGTCAGCCGTGCGCCACCGCTGTTCCATCCGCTCGCGCGATTCCTGCCGTGCCCGTTCTTGTTCGCGCCGTGCATCGTCCAGGCGACGCTCATCGGATTCCCGGCAACGATCAAGTTCGTCTTGCAGGTATCGTTCCCGGTCGGTTTCGGTTACTGCGTTGTAGCGCATCATGCCTCCTCTGACCCGGTCTCAATCGCGTGCCGCTGCCCGACCTGTTCGAGCATGGCGCGGATGTTCTCGACCGTGATCTCCACGTAGCCCTCGGCCAACGCCGAGGCTAGGATGTGATTGTAGTCCGCGCGGCCGTCCTTGCCCGCATAGCGCGTGTACCGCTTCGCCCACTCGTCAGCGGCGGTGCGAAATGCCTTATCAGCGCCGCCCTTCACCTTCGCCAGCTTGCGCGGCTTGACGGGTGTCGGTTCCGCGCTTGGCACAGCTTCCGATTCGGGAGCGGGCTGATCGTGCCCGTCGCCTTCGCCGTTCTCGTCCTCGTCATAGTCGCTCAGGTCGGCCAGGTTCGGCCCGCCGGATTTGGGCGCGTCAATGACCTGCTGCGCCACCGGAGCAGGCAAGGCGAAGGCGCGCATCTGATCGATCTTCGCGGCGACCCAGGTCGGATCGGCCTCGATGCTGATGAGCCACTTCTCGCGGCGGGCGCGTTTGCCGCCCGTGCCGGACGGTGTGCTGATCATGTGTGGTTTGCGCGATAAGACCAGCGGGATCCCGGCGATGTGACCTCCGTTCAAATCTCGAATTGCCCGGAGTTGGTTGCTGATATTTTTGATGTCGTTAATTGACTCAGTATGAACGACAAGGTAAGCCAGGCGTTTCAGTTGCGGGATGACCACGCTCAGGCGGCCCGTTGGTTTACAGCGCAAGTCCTTATCTGCAAAATCTTTCAGTCTGCACAGTGCGGGCTGTCCTGTTGCTATCTCGATCCAATTCTGCACGACGATATCCCCAGTCTGAGGATTGATAGCATATACGATATGTTCGCCGTCGCAGCGGTGATTCATCGCACCGGCGGTATACGCCTCGCGCCAGGCATCCCACACGAGGCTGATCTCGTCGAACGGGAGAATCACGACGATGCCATTTGGCTTGTCACCATACAGCGCGGCGAAATCCTGCTCAGCCTGCTTCTCGGCAGCATCAAATTCGACGCGGAACCAGTGCAAGTCTTTGGGAAAATATCCCTTACCCTTCGTTTCGTCCTTTGGCTCGCCCTTGCGGATGTTGCCGATCTGGGGGAAGGCCATGTTCCGATCCGTAAGTCCCTTGATTGTCATCAGAAAATCCCTCCGTCGTCTCTTCCAAGTGCTCTCCGACCGTAGGCTAGAATTTCTTCCGGCGTTCGATGGTCGGTCAGTCCAAGCATCTCTGCAAAGTCGGACTTTCGGTATAGCGTCTTGAATTCCTGGAGCCGGAGCGACGACTCCTGGCGTGAGCGTGTCGCCGTCTCGAAGCGATGAAAGCCTGCGTGCTCGCGGCCATACACGCCGCACTCAACTGACCAGGCCCCGTCGTAGCATCGCTCAACAAGCGATTGCCAGCACACAGAACACACGTAATCGCGGAGAATCCAATTCGCGCTCATGGGGGTAGTGGGCCTATCCGCCGTACCGCGCTGCGACAGCTTCATCATGCGCCGCCTGTGCGCCGTATTGCTCCAGAGCATCCTCGGCGCGTTCGGCGGGCGTGAATTCCCGGCAGTAGGCCATCACCGCGTCAATGTCCTCAGCAGTGACGGCGCGCCCGCCACGCAGAGCGGTGCGCGACTTCAGAACGAAGCGCAGAAATTCGTCGCGCTGCAGCTCCAGGTCGCGCTGCTTGGCTTCGAGCACTTCGATCCGGCGCTCGGCCTGGCGCAGGCGCGGCAGGGGCACGGTGGGGATGAGGGTTTCGGGGTCGATGTTGTATTCCATGATTGCCTCGCTCAATTATTGACCAGACTGACGCCTATCCGAAGACTACCGATACTTTCCGCACACACCGCACCAGGCCCAGTCGAGTTGACACTCGCAGACCGGGCAATACTCATACGTCTCTGTCACGTGCGCCTCTTTCAGTGGCGCGCGTAGCTCATTCCACAGGCGCTCGCGCTGGTCGCGGGCCTCGTAAGGCAGGGCTTCCACTGCTCGGATTACGTCGCCGTAGGAGTCCATTTCGTCCTCGCGCCGTCACGGGCGCACCCGGCGGCGGTGCCGCAACTCGCTCATCCGGTCAGAAAATTGGCGAACGCATTGTCAGCGCGGATCAGAGATTTGGCGTATCGCAGATCGGGATGATCTGTCGCATGCTCGACCGCATCACTGACAGCTTTCGCCCAAGTCTTGATCCCTGCGCTGAGAGGAGGCATCGGTAATTCGTGCTCGAACGCATACCTGCTTGCAGCATTTGCTAGTGCCATGAGTTTGGAGTCCATCTCATCTCCGCGCTATTCGGGCGCACCCGGCGGCGATGCTCTGCCGCAATTCAGACGATCTATCTCGCAGCCAATCCGCTGCCTCTCTGGAATCATACCCGCTGATCACGATCTCAATATAAATCCGTGGAGAAATCCTATCGTGAATTCCCGTGGAGGCAACGAATGAGGTGCTCGGGAATCTCTCTTTCATCTCCGCGCACAAATCACTACCCCATTCAAAAACTGCCTCACAGGCAGGATGGCCTATATCCCAATCTGGCTCAGCAAATATCAGGGGAGTGGGATATAGGCATATCGTTGTTCGGCGGTTTTCCGGCGATTCGTAGAAGAGGCCATGAGGTCTGTTTATCATCTGATATTTGCGGTCAAACTAGGCTATCTGCCGTACGCGCTTGGGGCTGAGGAATTCAATGTGGCTTAAGCTATCGGTGATCATGACTAACTCATCGCCCTCGATCACTTTGGTGCCAACGACCGTCCACAACTTGGATGTGGGGCCGCCTGCGAGAGCCAGCTTGAATGACTTCCCTGTGAGATCGGTGGGGGAAACATCGTAGAATCCCTGAAGCCTCTCCAGGGTCGCCGATGATACCGCGCCGAGTTCCTCCTTCGTGATTTCGTTTTGGCACTTCTGGTATTTAGTCATCTTCTCTGCTCCTCTCTCAATCTCACAGGTATTTTACTCCAAATCGACCGCGCTTGTCTAGTAGTTTGTTAGAAAAATTCGTTAGAACGAGGTGACGGTTTGTAATTATCGGCGGGCGGGGAGACATAATGAGTGACACTTGACACGTATGATATAATGAAGGCATGAAAGCAATCAAAGCAGAGAAAGCAGAACCAGCGGTTTTTACACGTATACATGCGCTGCCGTATCGACGGTTACGCATTGATGCCGCGCGGAGAAGCATGACGGCAGGTAAGTTCCTCAATTCGCTGCTGGAACACTCAGCCGCCTATCGCGCTGCACTCGCGGCATACGACGAAAACCCGCCACGAAAGAAATGAAGATGGAAGCGCAGTTTCGATGCCCATCCTGCGGCTCTCTGCTCCGCGTTCGTGATGTCTCTGCGCCAGCGGAACATGACGCACCCGCTGGATTCCGATCCGTCTCAATGCGTGAGATGCAATTCGGCGATGCTGCGCCGAGCCTGTCACAAGTGCATGAGAAATCCACGCCGGCACGCGAGCCGACTGTGGCCGGCGATGTGCGAG
>Ga0209324_10003441_pt1 | contig 10890 bp, 11 predicted proteins | sample Rifsed19ft3_FD_184015 | JGI IMG/M metagenome (GOLD analysis project Ga0209324, IMG submission 184015) | Soil microbial communities from Rifle, Colorado, USA - sediment 19ft 3 (version 2) | ecosystem: Environmental > Terrestrial > Deep subsurface > Rock core/Sediment | place: Rifle, Colorado...
TCCACGTTCTATTGCCTTTGTGACTTCGTTGGTACCTTTCTTTACTTTACCACTCTGATGAGACACTCTAAGTGCCTCATAGATTGGACTGACCAAGTCAGCAGGTACTTGAAACTTTACATAATAGGGCTTAGCCACATGTATCACCCAAAGGGATCATTTCCATCCCTAGAGTGCTTTCAATTGGTTTTAAAAGTGTTATCTGACAAGAATTGATTTTATTTTTTCCATATATTTTGTAAACAAAACGTCAAGATTTTCCTGCGAGTCGGATTCTGCATAAATTCTGACTATTGGCTCGGTTCCACTTGGTCGTACCATCACCCAATTTAATTTGTTAAATATGATTTTGATGCCATCGGTTGTATCTTTTTTGTGATCTTCCTTCTTGAGCATTTGAATTATCTTTGTAGCATCATCTTTAGTACATTCTACTTTACCTTTTGTTGTAAATGAAGACGGTAAAAGTGCTAGTTCGTCAGATATGGATTTTTTAGAAGCGGCAAGTAAATCTAATACTATTCCCATAGTCATGGCACCATCACGAACTTGATTATGTTTTCCATACATGAACCCACCGTTTTCTTCAAATCCTATCAATGCTTTTGTAGATACCATTTCACGTGAAACTTCAACACTGCCTACTTTTGTTCTGATCACTTTTGAATTTGAGCCTGCAGCAATATCTTCAATTCGTGACGTTGAATTCATTGTTGTTACAACTTTGGATTTTGGATTTTTTTCTAAGAGGAATCGTGAAAGAAGTAATGCAGATCTATCACCAGTCAAAATTTCTCCTGTGTTATCACAGAAGATACTTCTATCGCCGTCACCGTCAAATGCAACGCCAAGATCTGCTTTAGATTCAATAACAGTCTTTGAAAGAACGTGTAGGTTTTGTGGAGTTGGCTCAGAACCTCTTCCTGGAAAAGAACCATCAATGTTTTCATTAATTGTTATCACTTCACACCCAAGTTCCCTACAAAGTTGAGGAGCTGCGACTGCTTGTGCACCATTACCTAGATCTAACACTATTCTGAATTTTCTTGATTTTATTTTCTGTGTATTAACTTGAGATTTTATACCTTTCAGATACGTTTCAACTGTGTTTTCTATCTTTTTTGTGATTCCCAATTTTTGTGTAGCTAATTTCCAATTTTTTTTAAAGTAAATTTCTTCGACTTTGAGTTCATCATCTCTTGAAATTTCTACCCCGTCTTTTGCAGTTGGTTTTATTCCATTGTATTGTGGGGGGTTGTGTGATGCGGTGATCATTATTCCACCTTGATAACCAAGATTTTTTGTAGAATATTGTAAACAGGGAGTAGGAATCAATCCTGCTATTGCACAATCAAACCCTGCTGAATTTAATGAAGAACAAACAATTTTCGAAACTATAATACTTGATTCTCGTCCATCATATCCTACAAGGATTGGTCCTTTTCTGAAATAGGTTGCAAGAGACAATGTAATTTCAGATGCAAAATCTAGTGTGAATGTTTCTCCAAAAATTCCCCTAATTCCGTTGGTTCCAAATAGTTTTGCCATTTTGCTAGTCTATCAACAATAGATAAATTTGTCTTAAAAGGCATGGTGCATGCGGGAGTTGCCAAGCCTGGTCAAAGGCGCAGGGCTTAGGACCCTGTCTTTTAGGAGTTCGTGGGTTCAAATCCCACCTCCCGCACTTATTTTATAATGCAGAGCTGTTGCTCTTTGTGATTAGCAAAGTGAACATTGCAAAAGTCCTTTGAACATTCATAACAGTGCCAACCTCCAATTGTAGAACACACAGAACAAATTCTCACAGGATTGTTATGATCATAACTATTACCTCTACTACGAGTTTTGTTTGAACCCTTGGTTCTATCCATTATTTTCCCTCATCTGGTGTAAAATTAAAAAATTCAGATTCTTCATTCACTCACGCATTATAGAATTTGATTGCATGTTGCATACACACATTATCTAAGTACGAGGTATTCTAAATGGTTATTTAAGCATTAATAAAGTACGATCTTCAAACAAATTCAGAATGAATAAAACAATTGTAGAGATTACTGTGGTAGGAAAGGATCATGAGGGAGTAGTTGCTGGTTTTACTAATTTCATATTTCAAAGAGGTGGCAACATTGAGAAAATAAATCAAAATGTGGTCAAGGGATTGTTTGGAATGTATCTTGAAGCATCATTTACACAAAAAATTGACATAAAAAAATTTGATCGTGAAGTGGAAGAATTAGCAAAACGCTTGAAGATGGAAGTTAATACGCATCATGAAGCTATTCTTAGAAAAAAAGTAGCTGTACTTGTAACAAAAGAATCTCATTGTCTTGAAGCAATTTTGGATGCCAGATCAAAAAATCAACTAAAAGGAGAGGTTAGTGTAATAATAGGCACAGAAAACACACTTTCCCTATTTGCAAGAAAAGCAAAAATTCCATTTGTATTAGTAGATGATGCGGATCAATCAAAAGCAGAAGAAAAGATCCTTGTCATAGTAAAACGATACAATGCAGACTTGATAGTTCTAGCAAGATACATGCGTATTTTGTCTCCAAATTTTGTTTGGAGATATCCAAATAGAATTATTAACATACATCCATCATTGTTACCTGCATTTCCAGGTGCTTTTGCATATATGCAAGCGTATGAGCGCGGTGCGAAGATAGTTGGATGTACTGCACACTATGTTACTGAAGATTTGGATCAGGGACCAATAATCTTTCAAGATGCTTTTGTAATTGATACTAATGAAACAGTTGAATCATTGAAAAAGAAAGGTCAAAAAATAGAAGCGAAAACTTTGTTGGAAGCAGTACAGATGCATCTTGAGAGGCGACTTGAGGTTTACTGGGGCAAAGTTCACGTCAAATCTAAGCGATCTAGATGACAGATACAATCCATCTCCAAGATCCTTATCTTAGGAAACTGATAAAAACTAAAAAACAAACTGCTCTCATCCCAGTAGGTTCTATCGAACAGCATGGTCCACATTTACCAATCTCAACAGATTCAGATATAGTATCAGAGATTGCGCAGAGAATTTCAAAAAAGACAGATTTTTTGATGCTCCCTACGATAAACTATGGAGTTTCATTTGAACATTCTCCTTTTTTTAATGTGAGTGTTACAAAAGCAACACTACATAAAGTTCTAGTAGAATTGTGTATCTCGTTATGGAAAAATAAAATTAAAACTATCGTAATTCTTAACGGGCACCACGGAAACCAATCTGCGTTGTATAACATCCCTAAAAAAGTACGTAGTCTTTCAAAAGGAAAAGTACAGGTTTTTGTATTTTCTTACTGGCACTTTATGAAAAGAGATTTTGATCATGCGGGATTTGTGGAGACCTCACTTATGCTTGCAATATCAAAAAAAGTTAAGATGAAAAAAGCCGTGAAGGGTTTTACTGCTAATAGACTTTCTACAAAACAAAAATTACAAGTAAACAAACTTGCTGCAAAATCTTTCATTTCTGTAACAAGAAATGGAGTATGGGGTGATCCTAGAAATGCTACTGCAAAAGAAGGCAATAAAATTTTGTCAGAAATTGTACAAACTTTTCTAAAAGAGTCAAACTTGCCTTACTGACAAAACCCGAAAATTACACCAATGAAATTTTAATATATACCCTCGATACAGATGGTAATAAGTGAAATAAATGTCAGTAGACATGGCAGTAAAAGTACTGGATGAGAGCCTCAACAAAGTTGTCCTTATCAAACTAAAGGGCGGCAAAGTGATTAGAGGTAACTTACATGGTTTTGACCAACACATGAATCTGCTACTCGACTCATCAGAAGAGATCCCTTCTGAGGGCGAAACAAAGAGTCTTGGAACCATAGTTGTTCGTGGAGACAATGTGGTAATCATATCTCCACCGCCAAAGTGATAGTGCATGACTAAAGGTACAACGTCAATGGGTGGCTATACCAAAAAGCATCCTCACATCAGATGCAGGAGATGTGGAAAAAATTCTTTCCATGCACGACATAAACGCTGTGCTAGTTGTGGATATCCAGATTCTAGAATTAGAAAATATACTTGGATCAAATGGTATACATAAATGCAAGAATTAGTACTCGTTCTTGGTTCTGTTGCAGGAGCTTGTACCGCGGTTGCAATAGATAAAATTCCAAAACGTAAAAACGACAAATTTGTTTTAAGAGCAAATCCAGTAATAAAGAGTCAGATTCAGTCATTGGAAATAGAAAAGGATATTCTTACAAAAACTATATCTAGGTTATATCAAAACGAATCGGAACTTTCAAAAATTCAACGTGACAAGCTTTTACTCAGATACCAAAATCAGCTTGGACTTGTTATAGCAAAAATTGAAAAACTTGAAGCTGCAAGTAAGCATCCCGACATTGGACCATTAGGCGATGGTTTGGTTACATTAATGGATCAAAAGCTTTCTCAGTTAGATAAAAGATTAGATGAAATCTCTTCCAAAATAACAGTAGCTGCCATTACTCTACCTCAGACAATACAACCGGAGTCAATCAAAGTCGCTGTAGAAAAACCTGAGATAAAGAAAATAGAAACAAAGGTTGATCCCTTAAAGGAAAAGATCTATATTCCAATGCCACCCGTCGAAATTCCAGTTACTGAATATCATAGATCAGTAGAGATTATTACACTTACAGAAATTCCAAACAAGATGCCAGAATTTCCTCTAGAATTTGTAAAACCATCTCCTATTGTTCCACCAAAACAAGTCAAGGAGGAAATAATAACAGAACACTACATCGATATAGAAAAACCAAGAATTAGAGAAGTTGAACAAATTATAGAGATACCAAAACCTGAACCAATTCAACCTCCTGTTGAAAAGAAGATCCAGATTCCATCAGCAGTAAAGATTCCAGAAGATGAAAAATTGGAAGACGATGACAAAGATATCGATAAGATAAAAAATGAGATAATGAAGGCCCTCTCCAAACTTGAGCAAGTAGAGGTAGAATAATTGACAGTGGATGATGCCATAAAGGCATTGTCAAGTGATATACTAAAACTTGTAAATGATAATTATGTTTTAGGACTTGGAAGTGGAAGAGCTGCAACTGCATTAGTCAGGTCACTTTCATCACATCTGAAAGAAAAAAACATCAGAGTAAAAGCAGTGCCTACCTCATTACAAATTAAATTAGAAGCTGAAAAAGGCGGCATCTCCATAATCGAAGCAGATCAAATAGAACACATCGACATTGTTTTTGATGGGGCAGATCAAATTGATGAAGAAAGAAACATGATAAAAGGCGGCGGTGGGGCACTTTTACGAGAAAAGATTCTCATAAACGTTGCAAAAAAAGTGGTTATTGTAGCAGATGAATCTAAATTTGTAAAAAAACTAAATCGTAGTGTACCAATTGAGGTACATCCATTTGCTCGAAATATAGCCGCAAAACAGATACAAAAGTACGGTGGCAAACCTGTTCTTCGTACCATAGAACGCGGCTACCCGTTTGTTACAGAAAATGGAAACATAATTTTAGATAGTGATTTTGGCGAGATACTGAATCCAGAAGAACTAGCTGAAAAGATCATTCAAATTCCAGGCGTCATAGAAGTCGGCATCTTTACAAGAAAACCAGATATCATTTACAAAGTAAAAGAGAATGGCAAATTCGATGTGTTAAGCTAAAACAGGTCTTGCAATAAATTTTCCGTATCCTTGTTTGCCTATCACTTTGAAATCTTCTGCCACAACTTCACCTCTTACAAGTGTCTTAACAGGCCAGCCTCTTAGGTTCCATCCATCATATACAGTATAATCTGAAAACCCATCAAGAAGGTGACTTGATACCTTGTTTTCTTTTTTTAGATCCACTAGAACAATATCGGCATCAGAATCTTTTTGTATAATTCCCTTTTTGGGAAACATTCCAAATATCTTAGATGCCTTCAGGCTAGTTAGTTCCACTAGTTGCGGTAGCGTAATTCTGCCCTTGTTTATTCCCTCACTCATCAATATAGGCAACATGGTTCCTATGCCTGGAAAACCTGCAAGAGCCCCCCAGACATCATTTCCTCCAAGCTTTAGTTTGAGTTGATTTGCAACATGATCTGTTCCTATTGAATCAACTGTTCCAGACTTAACTTCGTTCCATATTGCATCAACATCATTTGAACTTCTTAAAGGTGGCATTACTTTTGCAAGATATCCTTTCTGAGATTCAAATGATAATGTAAGATAATGTGGACATGTTTCAACATAGATTTTTGTGCCATTCATTTTTTCTTCACGTATTGCATTCATAGCACCCTGTGAACCAATATGAACAAAGTATAGAGTACAACCGACTTTTTTTGCAATTTTAGAAACAGTTCTTATGGCTTTTACCTCAGATTCGATAGATCTGCTTTCAGACCATGCACCTAGACCATCTTTATTTTTTTCTTTTGCTTCCCTTATTCCACATGAGCACATCTGGTAATCCTCTGCATGAACCAAAACAGGACAACCAAGAGATGCTGCAGTTGAAACTATTTTTTCAACCATTTCAGAGTTAATTTCAACTTTTTCTTCATGTAATGAATTTGTTCTTGGTTCCATGTCCATGTAAACATGTCCCACATCTTCGCCAAGATTCATGTAGAGTTTGAATGAAGTAATTCCTTTTTTTGAGCAGTATTCCATTTCATTAATTTGATCTTTTTGTAGAATTGATGCATGTATTGTGTAATCAATATAATGAAATTTTGAGCTTTCATCAAGATGTAAATCGAGGAGTTTTTTGTAAGAACCACTTAGTCTAAGCATTCTCATCATTGTTGTTACACCGCCGATTGCAGCAACTCTCGATTCAGTCACTGCAGCTTTTTCAATAGGAGAATAAACACCATAATGTACATGTGGATCTATTACTCCGGGGATTGAAACTAGTCCTCTTGCATTAATTTTTACACTACACTGAGGAATTTCATTTGTCAGATTAACAATTTTCCCCTCATCAATCACAATATTTTTTTCAACGATTCCTGTGGGTAGAACTACATGTGAATCAATAATGACAGTGTCAAAAGTCATTAGTGTTTTTCTCAGAAACCTAGTATTATTCTTTAAGTAAATGAATAAAAACAGAGAAGATTCTCGGTATGAAAAGGGCCAGTAGTCTAGTGGTAGTGATGCCGCGTTCGCAACGCGGATGTCGGGGGTTCAAATCCCCCCTGGTCCACTATATTCCCAAAAAACAATATAGCTAGTAGAAGTAATCAGAACTATGAAGGTGTTTAATGGAAAATCTGCTGCAGAAGAATACATGTCAAGTCACACATTGACGTTTTCTACTCCTGATATGACACTTACAAGATTTGCATTCTGGTTAGGCGATATTATACCAGATCCAAAAAATCCTGGTCAAACAATGCTTAGAATAATGGCTTATGTGGAAGAGAAAGATTTTGCACCAGTACCAATTATCGATGACGAGTTCGTTCCAACTGGTGCTATAAGATCTAGTGGTGGAATTTATGGTAGTCTTAAAACGGAATCAGGTTCTTCAACAAAGTTTTGTTCAGAATGCGGAAATAAGATTTCACAAAATGCTAAATTCTGTACAGAGTGCGGTGCTACTCAAGACTAGTTCTAGTAAAATTTTATTTTGTATAATTTATGCAAAAATTATTTTTTGATTATTGAAGTTTATTTCCACATTTAGTGCAGAATTTTGCATGTGGTCTTATTGAAGCACCGCAAGATGTACAACTTGGGCCCGTGGATTTTTGAGGTAACAAAGATGGATCTGGTGTTGGTAAAGCTCCAGTAGCACTAAATGCAGCGGCAGAAATAATTTGAGGTGGACGTCCAGGCATCTGAGCAGTAGGAGACATGGTTTGTGAAGGTGAAGTCATGCCAAATCCTGTCATACCAACAGAGGTGGAACCCATAGCTGTTGTACGAGTAGTTCCACCAGCCATTCTATTAAGTGATTTTTTCAATTCAAAAATTACTTTCACAGCAAGAAACTCCAATGCAGAATATGCTACTACATAATCACCAAGTTTTTCAAAAAATTCCTTCTCAGATAGTTTTCCTTGTTTGTATAACGTATTAGCGTCAAGAAAAGATTCGTAATATCCCTGTGAATCGTTTAGAAGACTTTGTAGCTTGTCAAATAAAAGATTTAGAGTATCTACTTCTCCAAAGGACATACAAAAAGTTCCTTAAGCCGTTATTAATTATTTTAGATTGAAAAATGAGAGGTTTAGTTTTACTATACCTAGATCTTCTTTAGAGCGTTTTCTATCATGTTTTTGTACGAGTCTTTTGAAGCTGCTCCTACTTGTTGCGCAATTATCTCACCTTTAGTGAATATAGCAAGGGTAGGAATGCTGAATATGTTATATTTTGATGCTACTTCGCCACTTTCATCTACGTTTACTTTGACGAAATTTACTTTGCCAGAATATTCTCCAGCTAGTTCTTCTACAACTGGTCCGACCATCCTGCATGGACCGCACCATTCTGCCCAAAAGTCTACAAAGACAGGCAGTTGTGATTCCATCACTTCAGTTTGCCATGTTTTTGTGTTTACTGCTTTCGCGTTAGCCATTTTTATCAGAAATAATTAATCTAGACATCCCTAAATATGTTGATTGGTATAAGGCGTGTTCTTTACCAACGACTTCTTAGACCGTAATAATTTCTGGGACCATGTCTTCGATCTCCATAGCTTGGTCTATTTTCATGTTTATTCTCTCTATTCTCATTTCTACTATCCTGTCTATCAGATCTATTATCCTGTCTACTACCCGATCTATTATCCTGTCTACCTCTGCCATATCCTCTTCCACCACTATATCCGCCACTTCTATATCCGCCACTTCTATATCCGCCACTTCTATATCCGCCACTTCTATGACCAACTTCTCGTTTTAACGGATCTGGGATCTTAACTTCAATTCCAAGTTGTTTATTCAGATCGGTTATTGGCACTTTAGTTTGATTTACAATGTTTTTGAAGTCTCCAATTGAAGAGTAAGAAACTAGTGTAATTGCTCTTCCTTTTCCGCCCGCTCTTGCGGTTCTTCCGATCCTATGGAAGTATACCAAATCCTGATTTGGAACATCATAGTTTATGACAAGTGCAACCTCTGGTACATCTATTCCTCTTGCAGCCACATCAGTTGCAACAAGGATGTCTACCTTGCCCTTTTTGAATAGATACATTGCTTTGTCTCTTCTAAATTGAGACATATCACCTTGAATTGATACTACGTTAAAGTTTGCTTGGGTAAGCTCATGTGCAACTCGTCTTGTTCTATCTTTTGTAGAACAGAAAACGATAGTTTGTCCAGTCCTGTTTTCTTTTATGAATTTGAATAAAAAGTCAGTCTTTTCTTTATCACGAATGACAAGGAATGCTTGATCTATTCCTTCTCCGCTTAGATCGTCTGCATCAATGAGGATCTGTTGTGGATTTTTCATGTATTTTTCGGCTAGTCTAAGAATTTCAGCAGGTATTGTTGCAGAAAATAAAGATGCAATTCTTTCTTCTGGAACTAGGTCAAGAATGAATTTTATATCATCAATAAATCCCATGTCAAGCATTGTATCAGCTTCGTCTAGTACAACATATTTTATGTCGTTTAATTCAATTGAACCACGTTTTAGATGATCAATTAATCTACCTGGTGTTGCTACAACAATTTCTACTCCCCTTTCAAGATCGCGGAATTGTACACTGATACTTTGTCCACCATAAATAGTGGTATTTCTAACGCCCGTGTGTTTGGCAAACTTGCTTATTTCACCAGAAATTTGAACTGCAAGTTCCCTTGTTGGAGCAAGGATTAATGCTTGTATTCCGCCTTTGGGTACAACATTTTGCAATATTGGTAATGCAAATGCAGCTGTTTTACCAGTACCAGTGTGTGCTTGACCAATTACATCCTGTCCTGAAAGTATAACAGGTATAGCTGCTGCTTGTATTGGAAATGGTGCTTGGAAATTTAATTCTTTTAATCCATCCAATATGGATTTTTTAATTCCTAATTCTTCAAATGTTGTCAATTTCTCTCATCTTTCTTAAGCAATGACAGAGAAAGCTCATTGCTTATTCCGTCATTATTTTCGATGTTTTAACTCAGTTTTTTGCCTCTAATAACCCTTTCCAAAATATTACAAAAAAATCATCGTGTTATTAGAAATTATATAATTTCTTGTTACCAAACAGTTGTATAAGACGTAATTTTTTTGTAATATTTACACCGGAATACATACTTAAATGACTTTTTTATAGACCTAAACTATGAGTGCAGAACTTCGATTGAAAAAACTAAGAGGGTCTGGAGGATATGTCATGGCATCTGTTACTGATGATCAACAAAGAAAAGGAAATCTTGGTGGGCCTGATCTCTTTCTAGCTCCAGTTGGAAGAATTGATGCAGAGAAGATTTCAAAATATTTTTGCAATACTTGTGAAAAAGACTTTGAAGGAAGTCCTAGAATAGATTATGAAAGCCCAAATGAACTAGTTGCAGACAACCTTATGCTTTTAGAAAAAGGACAATACGTCTGTACTAACTGTGGTTCGGTTCTTGCAGAATACAGAAGTTTTAGCAAACCAAATGAGAATGCAGAAGTTGGTTTAGCAAGACCACAAACACTTGCAAGTCAAATTCTTGGCGAATCTCCTACAGATTATCAATCTTCACAACAAACCTATTCAACGCCAGTATTAACATCATCAAGCGTTACTACATTTAATTCCATAACAGGTCTCGCTGTTTATGATTCTGAAGCACGAAAGATTGGAACTGTAAAACAGATAGGCATACAAACTGGGCAGCCAGGAATTGTTTTAGTTGTTACAAAAAATGATGGAAGTGACGTTGTAATAAAGTGGGAAGAAATTAAGAAAATAGGAGAGATAGTTCTTT
>Ga0209324_10003449_pt1 | contig 10880 bp, 8 predicted proteins | sample Rifsed19ft3_FD_184015 | JGI IMG/M metagenome (GOLD analysis project Ga0209324, IMG submission 184015) | Soil microbial communities from Rifle, Colorado, USA - sediment 19ft 3 (version 2) | ecosystem: Environmental > Terrestrial > Deep subsurface > Rock core/Sediment | place: Rifle, Colorado...
GAGGATCTTCTCCGTCTCGTAAGAAGGTAACGGCGAAATCGTCTCAGAGCCGACCGGCCAGGTGCGAGCAATGAAGGCAGGAGAAGGAATGGGAGGCAGGACATGTAACAAGCGAATCTCAACCTTTGGGGGGAGAGAGAATCCTGCCAGGTATTCCAGCGCACGCTGACTGGAGCGGGAACCATCGGTGATCAACAAGACCCGCTGTATCCCAGAATAGGGGGCGCGCACCACCAATACCGGCCAGGTGGCGTACTCTACCACCTGCTGAACCACACCTCCCAGCATGATGCCCAGGGTGGCGCGCAATCCCTTGGCGCCCAAGACCATCAAATCCGGAGGATGTTGATCGGCATATTGAGTGAGCTCCTCTGACGGATAGCCGGTGAGTAATTCAGCTGACACTTGCAACCCTTTAGTTTCGATCATCTCCTTGGATTGATCAAGGGCAGATTCCAGGGCGGCGTGGCCAGAGGCATCGCGGGGAATCAGCACTGCCAGGAGGGTGATCGTGCTCCCATTTGGCAGCGGTAAATCATATAAAAACTGCGTGGCTGCCAGGGAATGTTCTGAGCCATCCACTGCTAACAGGATGTTCAATTTACGTAGTTGTCTTAAACTCACCATGCTTCACCTCCTTCCAGGATCATCGTCTGGGTTTTCTGGGCCAAATCATCGGGGTCTTTGCCTTGTAATCCAGGTATTCTGGACCGAAGCGGATCTCCAACTCGCGCTCTTCGTATACCTTAATAAACACCAGGATGGCCGGGCCGACTGCCACCAGCAACCATACCAGGAACAATCCTGACTGAAGCCAAAGCCCCAGGCCTACCAGGAAAGCGAGGGCACTCAGGATCATTGGGTTGCGCGTCCAGGCATACAACCAGTCGGTAACTACCATGCGGGTCAGTGCCACAGCGAACGGCGCGCCCAACCCTTTGACGGCCAGGTTGAAGACGATCAGCATGACGGCCAGACCACTGAGCGCCATCAGCCCCAGGCCTAGCCAGGGTGGGAACGAGATTTGCCCGGTGGTCGAGACCTGACCAAAACGGACGGCAGCCAGGATGGCGGAACCAAAGAAAATCGCTAAGAGGTAGTGGACTAAGGAATTAACCCACTCTGCCCGTTCAACGGTTGGCTGGTGATCCAGCAACCAGCGGCCAGTGAAGACAAGTGGGAAGAGGGCCAATGTGCCGCCGATCGCGATCGCCAAGCTAACCGGCGGGGTTAATTCCTGGCCAGCCAGCCACAGCCAGATGACCCAGGTGAGAACGAGGCCGAAGAGGTTCAAAAGCAATCGCTTCATATTTCACCTCCTGCTTAGGGCCTTCACCATTACTATAGCAAATTATTGGGTGGAACGCAAGTATTCTTAAGATTTGTATTTGTCATACCACCGGTTGGCGAAATTAAAAAAATTGGTGCTATTTCTTGCGTGGAAACCAGGGGATAAATTCGCTGGTCGTTTCGACGTACTCTTTGTACCCCGGTTTCTCTTCCTTCAAGGTTTTTTCAAGTAAAGTCACACCCGATACGTGCATGAGCAAGGTGGTCATGATGATTGGGCTGAAAATCGTCCACCAATTGCCGGTCGCCAACGCAATAAGATAATATGCCCACCACTGGGTTGCGTCGCCGAAATAGTTGGGATGACGCGTGTAGCGCCAGACACCCGTTTGAAGCAGCTTCCCCTTATTGGCCAGGTTAGTTTTAAAACGTGCCAACTGCCAATCGCCCACTGCTTCAAAGAAAAAGCCGATCAGCCAGAACATTATTGCGAGGTTGTCGAGCCAGATAAGATGATCCGGCCGTGAGCTGATTTGCACAGCAAGCAAGGGAGCCGCCACAATCCAGAGAATGACACCTTGCAGGAAAAAAACTTTGAGGAAACTGCGCCACCACCACTCCGCGCCGGCTTCTCTCCGCCATACCTGATAGCGAAAATCTTCGGGTTTACCCCAATTGCGCCTGAGTATGTGAAGCGACAAACGCAGTCCCCAAATCGTCACGAGTACATTGAGTAACAATTTGCGCGTTAAGAAATCCTCAGGGGTAAGCAGGAATGCAACCCAGGTGGTGATGACGAATCCCGTGCCCCAAAAAATGTCAACGATGCTCGAATCCTTCAGCACCAGGCTGACCAGCCACAGCAACGTCATCAGTCCAAGAATGACGAGGCCTAACGTAAGATAGATCGGCAAAAAGTCCATATTTCTCTATTGATAGAAAAAATTGTCCATCTGAAATTCACGGCGCACAACACTGGCCACCGGAACATCATACCCTTGACGGGATAACGCCCCGGGCATATCGCTGCGTGGAAACACACCAACCACTGCGTTCCCTTCCACCACCGGAAAATCAATCTTTGAACCGCTGAGGATTAATCCTACAATTCTAGGTTTGGGTTAAAATTTTTATAGTAGGTGATTTGAATTAGACCAGAGATGCCTATTAGAAGAGTGATGCGCTTTGGGATGATATTGAGCGGCGTTAATCCCCTGCTGATAGCGCCAAAGCGCGTTGGGTCAGGTTGCGAATCATACCTGAGAAGATCATCCGATGAATAGGGTACAAAAGATACCAGTACGCTAGGCCTAACAGTCCTTTGGGAGCAAAAAAAGCAGTTTGCACCAGTCGAGTTTGCTCCCCCTGAACGGAATGGGTTTCAAATTGGAGCCAGGCGCAACCTGGGAGCTTCATCTCTGCCCGTAAGAGCAGACACTTATCAGGTTCCACTGCCTCCACGCGCCAGAAATCAATCGCATCCCCTATTCGAATCGCCTCTGGGTCGCGCCGCCCACGACGCAATCCTACTCCACCGACTAAACGGTCAATCCACCCGCGCAAACGCCAGGTCCAGTTTAGATACAGCCAGCCAGTCTGCCCACCCAAACGGCTGATCATCTTGAAAATTGTAGCAGGAGGGGTGGAAACAATCTGCTGCCTGCGTTCGATGATCATCCCTTCTTGGGTTGATAACACTACGGGAATGATATCTCCCTGGCTGTTAACCAGCGCGTCTCTCCAGGAGGTTTCGATATGGCGAGCTTCTAAATCGGCTAAAGCCAGCGAGACAGCAGATTGGTAATCCATAGGCTGCAGCTGGGGAAACAGATCACGCGCGACAGCCTCACGCACAATGACTTCATTTCGCAATCCATCAATGAGAGGGCGAGCAATACTCGCCGGAATGGGTGTGACCAGGTGAACCCAATACGAAGAAAGTCGAGGGGTGAGCACAGGAACTGATAACAACATACGGCGCAGACCACGCACCCGTGCATATTCGAGCATCATGGCTCCATAGGTTATTACGTCGGTTCCGCCAATTTCAATGATCCTGCCGGCGCTATCTGGTGTTTGTAGGGTAGCAACCAGGTAACCGAGCACATCATCTATAGCGATGGGCTGCACACGGGTGAAAACCCAACGGGGACAAATCATCACCGGTACACGTTCGGTCAAATAACGGATCATTTCAAATGAAATGCTGCCTGAACCAACCACAATAGCTGCCCGAAATTCGGTGACAGGCACCCCCGATTCCTTGAGAGCTTGCCCTGTTTGTTGGCGTGAACGTAAATGGTTGGAAAGGTCTGATTTTGGGTCGCCTAGCCCGCCCAGGTAAATGATCCGCTCAACGCCATTGGCGCGGGCAGCGTTCCCGAAATTTCGAGCGGCCTGAAGGTCGCGTTGCTGAAAATCTTCTTTCCCGCTCATACTATGAACAAGATAATAAGCTGCGGTAACGCCCGACATCACGGTAAGCAGCGATTCAGGATCCAGCACATCTCCTTCAACCACTTCCACCTGATTGAGCCAGGCGCGGCCTTGCAAGCGATTTCTATCTCGAACCAAGACACGAATTCGATAACCGGCCTCGGTAAGCTGAGGCACCAAACGCCCTCCGATATAACCGGTTACGCCAGTTACCAGCACGAGTATATCTTTCATTGCGACTTCCCTTTGAGGTGATCAAAATCCGATCTAAAAAAGATATATCCAGGGATTAACCTGATCGATGATCACATATTGTACATATAATTATAACATATTGTATAGTATAATTAGATAGTATTCGGATAAATTTGAGCAAGAGATCGGAGAAATAGTGATTTTCTATGGTACGCCGGAGACGGATCCTCAGATACTGCGTGCGCTCCCCGGCCCGGTGCTGGGTATCTTTGGCGGAGCAGATAATTCTATCCCTGTCGAGGATGTTCGCGCTTTCGACGCCGCGCTAGACCAGGCTGGTATTCCCAATGAGATTACTATATTCGCGGGTCAGCCGCATGCCTTTGTAACGGATATTGAGTCCATCCGCTCCGGAGGCGTGCAAGCGCAGGCCTGGTCGCAAATGCTCGAATTCCTCGAGAAGAACCTCAAATCGGGGGAAATGAACTCCTCATTCCGAAAGGTTCGGGGAAGCTTGGAAATTAACCGCGATCAGTGACACCCCCAGATCACGCAGCTTAGCGATCAGGCCGTACAAAGCTGCCTGGTCCTTCACTTCACCGCTCAGAATGGTTTCATTCTCACCGTACAAAATCTCAAAGCCCTCGAACCATTCTGACCAATGTGTGTCAATACATCCTTTGATGCGGATCTCAACCTTTTGCATAGCTGTCTATTTCCCTCTCATCTTCTCGCGGGTTGAAACCTGGTTGATCCTGGCACTCTATTGCGGGGCGTGATCTGCTCAGCGCTTAATCACCCGGCTGCCTGTCACGGGATCGATCTTCGGTCCCCAAGGAACTCCGCGACTATCCAGGGATGCTTCACTCGGCGGGACTTGGGGCGACATCAGGGACTGAATTCTCCGCTGGAACAGCGTCGGCGCGCTTGGCTCTACGCCCCTGGGTCACTGCCCAGACAGTGATCACCACGAATCCAGCAATCGCCAACCAGCCTACCAGGTCGCCGATGACCGGGTAGAAGGTCGGCACGCCATGCGTGGGTACCTGGGCGACGATGACCCGCTCGCCGGCTGTGAAATGGTCCATCGCTGCCAGGACGCGGCCATAGGGGTCGGCGACGATCGATAGCCCGTTATCGGCCACGCGCACTACCGAGACGCCGTTTTCAATGGCGCGCAGGACAGCCATGTGGGCATGCACTGGATCGATATCCCGCAAATCCATGCTGGGGGATAACAGGATGTCCGTGCCGTTGCGGCCGGCCTGAAGCACTGTTCCGGGGAAATCGGTATCCCAACAGATCACACCAGAGAGCACGCCATAGGGGGTTTCAGCCGTGCGCAAGTTCCCATCACCGTTGACCCGATTGCCTTCGAAGCCGACGCCTCCATATTTGTAATGTTCCAGCACCATCTCGCCGTTGGGGTCAAAAATGAGCAGCTTGGCCTCATATGGGGACTCATCCGCGTAAAAGGCCATTAGAGAGATGGCCAGGTAAATCCCTTCCTGCTGGGCTACTTCCTGGGCGCGGGCAATCAATGCCGGCTCGTCCTCCTTAGCCACCGGGGCAGCGTGTTCCGGCCAGACGACGATCTTCGCTCCAGACCGGGCTTCCTGGATCGTCTCGTCAAAGTAAAGCGGGTAGCGGGCGGCAGCCATTTCGCGGAAGGCAGCCCGATCTTCATTCAGGGCGTGGAATAATTCTTTTTGCGACGCGCGGAAGTCCACCGCGGTGAAACCAGCCACGCGTACGGTCTCGGCTGGCGGCGGAGCAAACCACAGGCGCACCTGGCCGTAGAGCAGTACTAAAAACATAATGCCGGTATAGAGGGCTACGCCGCGCTGGATCTTTTGCCAGGCGAAATCGCGCTCCCAAGCCCAGTTAACGACTGACGCAAACCAGCTCATCAGGAATGACAAGCCCAACATCCCGGTCAGGGAAGCCAGTTGCAGGAAGGCCAGATTGCCGTATTGTGAATAGGCGATCGAGCCAAAACTGCCCAGAGGGTTGGTGAAGGAGTTGATGAACTCCAGAGCAGTAAAGACCAATGGGTAAACCAGTGTGGCCGCGAAGCCGCGCAGGCGCGATACCAATAACCGGTCAGCAAGGTAGGCCAGGTTGACGATGATCGCCGAACCGATGACGATGCCGATGCGCAGCTGTCCAAGGAAAGCAGGTAAAGCGACGGCCACCGCAACGCCCGTGGTCACGGCCAGCAACAGATAGCCCAACCAGACTCGCCGCTGTGTGCGCATGAAGCGTATGGCGAAGATAGGACCGAGCCAAGCGGCCAGGGGGATGATCCACTTCCCGATGGTGAGGGCAAATATACCCAGCACCATAGACAAAAAAAGCCACAGATACGACCAGCGGTCAGCCTGTGGATACGTCACTTGTTTGGTATTTATCATCTCGACTCTCCAATCCCTACTCTCAATCAATGAGCGCCCGGCGAGTTTGCGGTATCTTACTATACTATTCCGGTTATTTGCGGTTGAGGCTGATGCCCCAAAAAAGGACACCCAGGCCTATCAAGAAGAAGCCGATCCCAACTGGTCCTGTCCAAAAAAGAGCTAATCCTATATCCATGGCTACTCACTCCTTTCTTTTGATTGGCTCGCCGGGCACTCTCTGCCAGCTGCCAGAACCAGACTGCCTGGCAGCTAAGCATCATTAGTTTAGCAACCAGGCAGCTGCCTGTCATCTACCGAAGGATAGATCAAGGGGGTTTATTTGGGTGTTTATGTGAATGGGTTAGACCAGTTCCAGCTCTTTGGCGCGGACTACGGCTTGTGTCCGATTTCCAACCCCCAACTTGCCGTAGATATTGTGAACGTGGGTCTTTATGGTTCCCGGACTCAGATACAACGATGCTGCAATTTCTCGGTTGGACAGTCCTGCCGCCACCAGCCGCAGGACCTCGAGTTCGCGCTCGCTGAGCGGTTCGACCATAAGCCAACCGCCAGGAGCCGGCACCTTTAGCTCGCGCGGGGGTTGCTTCCCTATGACTGCCAGGATCTGTCCAACGTATTCAGGATGTACACCTCGCCGGGCCGCTTCCTGGAGCAGGGGTATCAGGGCTTCTCCAGCGTCTGCAAACGTGCGGATAAACCCTTCGGTTTGAGCTCTTTTCAGCGCCTCTGCCAAGAATTCGATCCCGGTTTCCTTGTTTCCCGAGGCAAGCGACTGCAGCACGCGTACTGCAATCGTTCCATAAACCCAACCGGCGCGGTCTGCTATCTCGAACTTAGCAGCTAACTGCCTAGCAGCCCGCATCCTGTGACCCCGAGCGATCAGCAGGCGCTCCCTGGCAAGGCCTAGAAAGCGGGTGAAAGGAAGGGCATCCACATCAAGGCTTATTTGTTCTGCCCACTTTTGAGCTTCTTCCAGGTCTCCCTGAGCCAGGGCGATCTCCACCTGGCAGGCCAGGCTACGGGCACGCGTCGGCGCAGGAATATTTCGAGCCTGGACAAGTTCCTGAGTTTTGCGCAGCGCTTCGAGCGTGGCTTGCCTATTCCCCAGCGCACACTCCAGGCGCGCCAGCAGCATGTACCCTGCGACTTGAAATTCGATGTTTCCGCTCTCCTCGCTGATTGCAATTCCTTGCTGAAGATGCTCTCTGGCAGCCTTCAAATCGTTCCACTCATAATGCAAAGCCCCCAGGTCGAGCTGGGCAAGGGCCAAGATAAGGACCTGACCACCTTGTTGGATCGCTCCTTGGAATGTTTGCGCAGCCTGGTGTAAATCACCGCGCACCGCCATCACCCGGCCGAGAAAAACCACGCCAGTCAGTTGTACGTAAATATTCCCAGATTCGAGTGCGGCACGCTGGGCTTCGACCAGCGCTTGGGTTGCCTCTCCCATCTGCCCTGTGTGCCAGTAGGCGATGCCCAGGTTGACTTCCAGGATTGCATGCGTGGCCAAATCCGTCTCTGGCAAGAGCGATAAGGCGCGTTGGGATAGCTCGATCGTGCGCGGCACGTCACCGCGCCCACGCGCCAGGTAGGCCTGCGCTGTGGCAATCGCACCCAAGAGCGGTCGATTGCCCGCGGCAAGCTGCTCGGCATGCTCCAGCAGGGATTCAGCCGCCTCGCTCTCTCCGGATAGGATCAGCGGCCAGCTATATTCCTGGCACAGCCTGGGATCGGCGCGGATAAACGTCTCGGGAAATCGCTTGAACCAAGCCAACAAGGTGACAACTTCACCGAGATTCAGCATCGTTCCGCTGAGATTGTGGATCAGTGCTCCCGCCCGTTCCCAATCTCTCGCGGCCAGGGCATGCTGCACAGCTTCGGTCTGGAAGCTATGCACCTCAAGCCATTCGCTGGCGCGCTGGTGAAGGCGCGCCTCCAGCGTGTCTCCCTGCATGCGCAGGCGGTGGTGCAGCAGCTCCCCAAAGAGGTGGTGGTAGCGATACCACTCCCGAGATTGGTCCAGCGGCACGATAAAGAGATTCGATCGCTCGAGCGCTTCCAGTAAATTTTGGCTGTCAATCCTTCCAACCACTGCATCGCACAGCTCACCGCTCAGCCGGTCGAGAATAGAAGTCTTGATCAGGAAATCCTGCGTGTCAGCGGGTTGCCTAGAAAAGACCTCTTCAAAAAGGTAATCCAAAACATAGCGATTGCTGCCGGTAAAGGACTCAACGAAATCGTGCTGGTTTGAATATCCCTGCATGGAGAAAGCTGCCAGTTGCAGGCCTACCACCCACCCTTCGCTGCGCCGCCATAACGCCTCGATGTCGGCTTGGGCCAGATCGAGCCCCATGATCTGGCGAAAAAATTCAGCCGTCTCGCTGAGGGTGAAGCTTAAATTCTCCTGGCGGACCTCGCCCGCCTGCCCGCGCGAGCGGAGCCGGGTAATTGGCAGTAATGGGTCTTCCCGTGTCAGGATGACTTGGTGCATCTGGCTTGGCTGGTGTTCCAGGAAAAAGCTAACCATGTGGTGAACCAGCGGGTTTTGGATGATGTGGTAGTCATCCAACACGAGGATAAATGGGTAAGCCACAATCGCCAGGTCATTAATCAGGGCGGTGATCAAAGTCTCTGCCGGTGGAGGCTGCGGAGACTGGAGCATAGCCTGGGTGGCATTGCCGCTGTCTGCGTGTATCTGTCTTAATGCGGCGAGCAAACCGGCCATAAAACGCGCTGGGTCATTGTCGCCTTCATCCAGCGACAGCCACGCCGTCCGGTACTGGACACCCGCTAACCATACCGCCACCAGGGTGGTCTTGCCGAATCCCGCCGGGGCGGAAACCAGGGTCAATTTACGCGCAAAACGATCCGCTAGCGAGAGATCGTCGTTCAACTGGTCGATCAGGCGCTGCCGGACGACCAATTTGCCCCGGGTGACCGGTATGTTCAGCTTGGTTTTCAGCAGCAGGTGTTCCATCTTTCTGGGTCAATTATATGTCTGAACAATGAAAAAGGAAAATCGCCTGGTTGCCAGCTGGCGATCCAGAACTATGGCTTTATTTCAAATTCCACAACCACCATGCGGTGGTCAGAGGCCAGCGAATCGGGCACCCAGGCTTGGACAGGCTGTAAGCCTCGGATCCAGACGAAATCGATGCGCTTAACCGGCTGGATGGCCGGGTCAGTCAGCAGCGGTGGGTCGATCTCAAGGAAGATAAACGGATCGACAAAGCCAGCCGCTTCGACTGTCTGGGCAACTTGGCTGCCCGGTTCGGCGTTGAAATCACCGCCGAATGTGGCCGGCGTCTGGTTCCCGATGAAATCCAGCGCTTCGCGGATCTGGGTCTGCGTGTCCTCGTCCTTCAACCCCATCCAGATGCCATAAGCATCCAATGCTTGACCGCCGACCTTGAGATGGGCATGCACGATCCCGGTCTGCTCTTGCACGCTGGTTAGCCAGCGCCAATCAGTGTATTCGGCCTGACCGCGATACAATAGGGCGATGCCGGTCAGGTGTTCGACCGCGGGGAGATAGGCAACGTTCATACGCAACCGTCTAGCGAGATAGAGAGCGTCGTCCACGCCGTAGCTGGTCATGCGACCGGTATCCACCTCTTGCAGGGCGACGATGTCAGCGCCTTCCCGCTCGATCGTCTGGGCGATCTCTTCCAGGGTGAAGTGCCAATAGGTATCGTAACCGTAATGGATATTATAAGTCGCCACGCGCAACCTGCCAGTCACGGGCAGCGGATCGACCGGGCGCGGCCAGACGGCGGCCACCGTAAGCACTAGCGCCACAGCTCCCCCAATAAAAAACCAGGTCGGCCTGCCATTTGGCTCGGGGGAGATCTTTGTCAGGGTTGGTGGGGCGAGGACACCCAACCCGATGGCGAGCGCCGCCACCAGATACACGACCCACCCCAGCCCGCGCATAAATGGCAGAACATAAGGATAAGTGAAGGCGAAAGCGTTGAAGAAATTTAGCAGGAGGAAGAAAAGCAACCCCAGCGCCAGCCACGGCCCTGGGGACCTGGGCCGTTCGGAGTCCCTGTCGAACAAGCAGGCAAGGCCGGCAAGGACCACCCCTTGTGCGACCAACAGCGCCAGGGCCGCCCCAAGACCTTTAATAAAGTAACCTGCCAACAAGGTCAAGACGAGAATTCCACCCAGGCTAAGCCGGACAGCCAGGCGCGGGTGTGCAATACGGATCAAGCGCAACCGCACGGCAGGCCAGAGAGGAAGCAAAGTGAGCACTAACAACAAGGGGGCCAGGAGCGGGTACGACCACCCGCTCCAGCGGGCGATCGCGTTGGGCAGAGAGAGCAGGGAAGTCTCCAGGAAGAGAACGCCTCCAATCGCCAGGCCCCACCCGATGCCAGGGGCTCCAAGGGTCGTCTGGCCGGTGAAACCCCGCTGGCTAAGCCAGACCGCAAGAACGACAATTATCACTGCCCAGGCGATCTGGGCTGGCAGCCAACCGGGCCGTAATGTCACGTCATACGTCTGGCCAATCACACGGACCAGTTGATCGAAGGCCAACGC
>Ga0209324_10003451_pt1 | contig 10876 bp, 10 predicted proteins | sample Rifsed19ft3_FD_184015 | JGI IMG/M metagenome (GOLD analysis project Ga0209324, IMG submission 184015) | Soil microbial communities from Rifle, Colorado, USA - sediment 19ft 3 (version 2) | ecosystem: Environmental > Terrestrial > Deep subsurface > Rock core/Sediment | place: Rifle, Colorado...
GTCATGTGTATGACAGGTATGTGTTGTTTTGCCAGTGCCACTCATTCCGAAAATAAGCATGCCATATTTTCTGATACGACCATCGCTCCCTTTTGCCTTTAAAATCTTTGAACCCGCATGGAGACCGAGCATTCCCTGCTGTTTGGCATTCCACATGGCCATTCTTAAGAAACCCTTCTTGGACTCGCCATAATAGTCACTTCCCAGTACAATAGTAGTACTAATCTCCGGGAAGACCAGTATTTGCCGCTCAGTTTCCTGCCATTCTGGAATATAAACAATATACTGTTTGGGTTCCCCGTCAGCTCTAACAGGGAAGAGAGTCGCCCATGTCATATAGGCAAGCCGAATCATCTCGGGTCTCTGGATGGAGACAAAGAAGTTGCAATTCGGTGAAAATTCGTCATTATTTCCCATCATTCGATTGATTCTCACAAAAGGCGCTCGTTTGATATACTCCTCAACCGAAGCCAGGGTATTAGGAAGATTGTTCATAATCTCGGTTTGTTGAGGGTTCAGCGTCTTGAGACGAACTGCATCACTTCCTACATACACAGTTACCTTCGCACTGCGGTTCTTGACGGTGGAATGAACGGCTACGTTCCCGAATTTTGTAAACGCGGCAAACCTCTCAGCGCTGCGTCGCAATGTCCAGTCCGTAGAATTTATGACATTTGGAGCGCCGCTAAAGTATTTTACGATTCGATTTACTACTTCAAATTCTTTCATGTGCAATGATGTTGTTGATGACATGAAGAATCCCCTTCACTGATTATAATGTGTGCTTATAGAGTATCCTCAAACGAAAACTAAAATTACCACATTATAGTAAATAAAATAAATTATGCAAATGAAATTTATTCTTAAAGTGTTCCTTAATTTATGAAGGTTTCAGGAGGGCAGTTTGATTGGACAATCTCAGCCCAAAAATTTCGTAATTATACTGAATTATCAGAAAAATCAGTAAAAATATTTGATATGAAACAGGTTAGATTGGAATCATGCTGTATTACTGATCTATTGTTAATAATGGTAAATTTGCATATACCCTACAAATAGAGTCGGCGAGTTTATCGGGGTCGTGCCGGAGCAGGTCCTGCTTTTCCCAGAGGACGCGCTTTTGGTTTAAGTCTTCAACTAGATCGGCCTTTTTGACGTTTACTTTCGGATTATAGACGCCTTCGTCCATCAAAACAACCTCGGCGCCTTCCTTTTGGTATTTGTCGAGGATATCCTTGCGAGGGATGTTGTTATTCACAATAACGTAATCCAATACACCAGCTCCAAGATATTTTGTAACAGCTTTTATATGGTCGGAAACTTTGTAATGGTCAGTTTGACCTGGTTGGGTGACAATGTTGCAGACGTATATCTTGGTTGCCTTGCTGTTTCGAATGGCATTCCGAATCCCCGAAACTAATAGATTTGTTATAAGGCTTGTATAAAGACTTCCAGGTCCTATAACGATAATGTCAGCTTTTAAAATTTCTTCTACAGCCTCCGGGAATGGTGGCACATCATTGGATTTCAGGAAGACATTTTTTATTGGTGACTTTCCAACGGTACGCACGTTAAATTCTTCTTCTACATAAGTATTATCTTCCAGTTCTGCACAAATATGAGTATTGGCAAGGGTGGAAGGCAGTACCTTTCCCCGAATATGTAATATCTTGCTGGCCTTTTTAATGGCCTGTTCGAAACTGCCCGTAATATCAGTCAAAGCAGCCATCAGTAAATTTCCGAGGCTCATGCCGTCCAGTGAACCTTTGTTGAATCTGTATTGAAACAATTGGTACAGTTCCTGTTCCTGTTCTTCCGTTTCAGAAAGCGCTACAAGGCAGTTTCTTGCATCTCCTGGTGGTAGTATTCCAAACTCTTCTCTCAGCACACCAGAACTCCGGCCGGAATCAGTAACCGTTACCACCGCAGTAAGATGTTTACTGTAAGTTTTCGAGCCTTCCAGCATGATGGGAAGCCCTGTGCCGCCTCCAATGGCAAGTACCTTAAGTCTGTCGGGAGTTTTTCCTATATTCTGGAGCTGGAGAATCGTGGTGATTTGGAAGATGCGCTTGATTTTATAATCTGGTTTGTCACAGTCATTCACCGCAGGTTCATTCTTAAACCTTCCATGCAACATTTGGATGGTGGTCATACCCAGTGATTTTGCAATCCGGAGTTCTTCCCGCACCCTATCGCCCACCATGACGGCTTCTCCGAAGTTAATATCATGTCTTCCAACAAGGTCGCGCATACAATCCTCCAAGGGAAGACCTATTTCCTGATCGCTGATTACAATTTCATCAAAGTACGGTTTTAAGCCGAGGATGTTTATCTTTTTTTCCTGCCGTTCGTGAACACCTACCGTAAGCAGAAAAAGTTTGCAGCCCTTTTCCTTTAATTCTTTGAGCGTTGAAATGACGTAAGGAAATGGTTTTATCTCAGAGACTTCACTGCTATTGTATGCCTTGTACGCAATGGTTACCAATGTAGTATCCGCATTGTACTTGCTCACGATTTCATTAAATATGAGGTGATACGGTCCATACTTTTCAGTGAGTTCCTTTTGCAACTGATAGACCGCTTCTTCTGAGCACGGCAGTCCCGCCTCAACCAGCGCCTTAGCTGCACGCCTCCTGGATGCATCGATAAGTGAACCTGTACAGTCGTACAATGTGTCATCCAAATCAAAGATAACAGCTTTTATTTTCATAAGTAAAATATCCTCACATTAGCAAATGTGTCATTCTTCTCAATTTATTTACCAGTAAATGCGCCTGTCGTGTTGGTTCGGGGATACGGTATCCGCAACATGTTTTCAAGGCAATACGTATTGCAAAGGTTAAGTTTGTTTTGTGACCCGGAGATACAAAGACAGGCCTTGTATTTCTTTTTGTTCTCAGAACAGCCCCAACGGTTTTATTTTCATAGATAAGTTTCGAGTATGCTCCTGCGGTATTTTCCACACTGCTGTATTCACCTACCAGCCGGCTTTTTGCACACCCAATAGATGGTTTATCGAGGATAAGTCCCATATGCGATGCCAGGCCAAAACGGCGGGGATGGGCAATTCCCTGTCCGTCAAAAAGGACAATATCCGGATTGTTTTTCAGTTTGCGAAATGCCCTGAGCAGGATTGGCGCCTCACGGAAGGAGAGGAGTCCAGGAATATAAGGGAATCTCGCCTTGCCCGCAACCGTTGCCTCCTCAATCATTTCTAAATGTTTGTTTAGCTTAAATACAACCACACCTGCATAAAAACGGTCGCTGTGTTTGTCGTAAGAAACATCAGCGCCTGCTATAGTCTGAATTTTCCCTGTATATTTTTCGAAGGTTAATAAGTCTCTTAACGTTTCCTGTATCTGAACCGCCTTTTTATAATTTACACGCCATGAATGTAATTGCTTAATTTCCATCTGAGAACACCACACCCTGACGAGCAGGAAAACAGAAGTCTGGGTTAGTCATTATTCAAGTTATTCCGTTTAAGTCCCCCTTAACAAAGGGGGATTCAGGGGGTTGTGTTTTTTCTGGGCTATCCCCGTTTTCACGAGGACAAGTTTACAACCCACTAGCACCCTTTTCTAAGGGGGATTTCTTCGCTGGTTCAATCGTCCTCGATTGAACCTAAACATTGGGCTTTTCCATGGCTGATATTCATTTAAAGCCCATAGCCCGGTTCAAAATATTTGGTTCAATCTGCAAGATTGAACCAGCCACGACACAACCTGAGACCCGCATAAATAAAATGAAAATTCCTATACGATCAAGTTACTTGAGTTTCATGGGTTTATCGAGTTAAACCTGCTAACTCAAGAAACCTTACCGACTCAATAAACCCAAGTAACTAAACGAAGTTGTTATGGGGCTTCTAACTCTTCAATCTTTGGTAAGTCTTTAATATCTTTTAATCCGAAATATTCAAGAAACCTTTTTGTAGTACCGTAAAGTAAAGGATGTCCCAAGGATTCGTCCCTCCCTACAACCTTAACAAGGTCTTTTTCCATGAGCAACCGAATGATTTGACCTGACTGCACTCCGCGTATGGATTCTACATCTGCCCGCAAGATAGGCTGTTTGTAAGCAATCATTGCAAGGGTCTCAAGGGCTGCCTGTGAGAGTTTTGTCTCTCCAGATTTTTTCCTTAATTTTACGATCCATTCGTAATATTCTGGTTTTGTAAATAACTGGTAGCCGCCTGCAATTTCTTCAATTTGAAACGCTCTTCCCTGTGTTTCGTAATCATTTTTGAGCTGTGTGATAGCCTCAAGAACTTGGGCGCTATCTATATCTCCAATAATATCTACCAGCTTGCGGAGTGTAATTGGTTCTTCGGCGGCAAATATTAATGATTCAATGATTGGTTTAACTTTGTCAATTTTTTCCATGTGTCAAAACACCGTTGGTTTATACAAACTATTTAATTTCCCAGGCCGGAGGGTGAACTGTACTTTTGATTTTATCAATAGCGTCCTGTACGGCCTTGATCACAGCCTTTGTAGAAATAGTAGCGCCTGTGATGGCCACAATCTTTTCAGCGTCTTTTACCTTCGATACAACAAGTTGATTGTAGGTTTTCCGTTTAAATTGATCCTGAAACCATGGTTGAGCCTTGTTTTTTGCTTTCTTTGATAACCCAAATTTTTTAATTCTTTCAGGCTCCTTGAGGAGCGGTAATTCCCAGGATTCATCGCTAGCCCAGTCAATTGATTTCAATTCCCTGCCATAGATGAGACTCCATAAGGTGGTGGTGCTTTCGATCTCGGTCATCTTTGTTCCAAGACCGGGAGTTTCATTTTGTGCAAGGATATTGATTCCAAGTATCTTTTCGAGATTGGGATCAATTCCCACCATGACTTTAATCTTGCTTGAATATCCCTGAGACTCTCCGCTGGCTGCATAACCAACAAGTTGACCTCCCTTGTTCAAACCCTTATAGACACGATCCTGGTCAGGGTTATTCGTCTGTGAGATTTCCACCGGGAGCCCTTCCAAACCGGGAAGCACCATATACAAAGCCTCTGTGCGAACGGCTAATTCTTTCTTTTTGATCGTGCCTTTCGTGAGCATAAAAGTCGACGATACGCCTATAGAGGCCAGAAGCGAAACGATAGTCAGGATAATCGTGTATTTCGCCTTCTTTTGCATCTTAAGCTTTCTTTCCCTTGGTACCGTAAAGTCGCGGTTTTGTGAATCGGTCAATAAGAGGCGTTGCCGTATTCATGAGCAATATGGAATAGCATACACCTTCCGGATAACCAGAATAAAAACGAATCAATGCCGTTAGAATACCACAGCCAATAGCAAAAATGATTAATCCCCGTTTTGTTAGAGGAGAGGTAACCATGTCGGTAGACATAAAGAATGCACCCAGGAATAGTCCTCCTGCAAAGATATGGTAAAAAGGATTCTTAATCCACGGCGTTGCTACCTGTGGAGGTAAAATTAAGACCATAACAAAAACCGTAGCGATATAATACGCAGGAGCATACCATTTGATGTGACGTTTGTAAATCAGATACATCCCCCCCAGCAATAGAGCGATAGCTGAGGTCTCCCCGATACAGCCAGGGATGTTCCCCACAAATAACTGTGCAAGATGGTATGTTTCTGCCCCTGCTTCTTTTGCCAGTGGTGTTGCCCTTGTTACGGCATCTACCAGTTTACCTTCAGCATCTATCTGTGCTATGTTGTGAATGAGCTTGTGCATTCCGTGTTGAGTTAACGTACGCCAATCGGAATTGATAACTGCAGGATAGGCTACCTGTAAGAAAGCGCGCGCTGCCAGGGCAGGATTCCAGATATTGTTTCCCAACCCGCCAAAAGCGTGTTTTGCAATGGCAACAGCAAAGAACGAACCCACCACAGGGATATACCAGGGAACACTTGGCGGCAGTGTGTATGCCAATAAAATCCCTGTGACAACGGCGCTGCCGTCTTTAATGGTGTTTAAAACAGGAAGTTTTCGCAACAGTAAAATAAATACTTCGGTAATAACAGCTGTTATGCAGCTTAAAATAATAACATAAAGGCAGTAAAATCCAAACGTAAAAACACCGGCAATTCCGGCAGGAATCAAAGAAAGTACCACAGCCCACATAATCGTGGGAATACTCTCCGTATCCCGAATATGAGGGGATGCGCTGACAATTAAAGTGTTGTTACTTTGCGTTTGATTCGACGTGGAAGCTTTTTCTTGCATATTTTTAACTACAGATGTTTATACTTAATCCCTTCTAAATTTACATCTACACTTTTACCTTTTGTTTGGCGATCTCAGCCTTTGCAAACTTAATGAGATGCACGATGGGTCTTTTCGATGGGCAGATATAACTGCAACAACCACATTCCTTACATTCCATAACGTTATTTTCGATTGCCAGATTGAACTCCTTTGCCTCGCACATGATACTCAATTCGCTGGGATTTAGCCCGTAAGGACAGCTATCAATACAACGACCACATCGGATACATGCGTGCGATTGCCACTGCCGTGCGTCTTTTAACACTAAAATTCCGCCAGTCCCCTTGACGGTGACGGCCGCATCTATATTGCCCTGTGCAATGCCCATCATGGGACCGCCAAAGATAATTTTATTGATAGCTGCTGTAGCCTTTGCCTCTTCTAACAATTGTTTGATTGGTGTCCCCAAACGCACCAAAAAGTTTTGTGGATTTTCTACGCCATTACCGGTAACAGTGACCAACCTCTCGATTAATGGTTTTTTGAATTTCACTGCTTCATAGACGGCAAAGACCGTCCCTACATTAATTACAATAGCACCCACCTCTAATGGCAGTTGTGTGGGTTTGAATTCACGGTTTAGTAATGCCTTTATGAGTTGATGTTCTGCTCCTTGCGGGTACTTTACTTCCATCAAGTCTATTTTAATCTGAGGTTCATTTGATAAAACATCTTTGAATAGGTTATAAACGTCCTCTTTGTTTGCTTCGATGCCGATGTGTGCCCTTTTACATCCAAGGCACTTCATTATAAACTTCAAGCCCTGGATAATTTCATGAGGTTTATCCAGCATAAGCCAATAATCACAGGTGAGATAGGGCTCGCATTCGGTGCCGTTCATAACAACCGTGTCAATTACCTTGTCTTTTGGCGGGGTAAGTTTTACGTGGGTTGGAAAGGTAGCGCCGCCAAGTCCGACAATTCCAGCCGACTGGATGCGCTGTTTGATTTCGTCAGGTGAGATGTGGTCAATATCGAAATTCTCATTCACACCTTCTATCCAAGAATCGTCCTCCGTTCTTTCTATAATGACAGCAGGGGACTTTATTCCTGTGATTGGGTGCGGCCAGGGTGCAACGTCTACAACCTTGCCTGAAATCGAGGCGTGCACGTTTGCAGAAACAAATCCCTGTGCTTCACCAACCAGTTGGCCTTTTTTTACCATATCTCCTTCTTTTACAATCGGCTTGCAGGGTGCGCCGATGTGCTGACTCATAAACAAATAAACGGCCTTTGGAAGCGGAGCAGATACCTCTCTCTTCCCCTTCGTAAGGAGTTTTCCATCATCTTCAGGATGTATACCACCGACAAAGGTTTTTAATCTTGATTTAACAAGGGTCGACATGGTAAAAACTTTTAAAGATTATCGATTGCGTTTAAAGAATTATAAATCCTACTGTGAAAATCCCCCTGAGTCCCCTTTAACGAAAGGGGACTCAGGGGGATTTTTAATACTTTTACTGTAAAACTATGAGAGCTTATCGCAAAGCACGATCAATCTGGCGTATAGCCTGTTTAAGACGAAGTTCATTCTCTACGATCGCCAACCGCAGGTATCCCTCGCCATTTTCTCCAAAAGCTGCACCAGGGGCAACGGAAACCTCGGCTTCATTCATAAGTTTATAGGCAAAATCTACGGAACCCATAGATCGCCATTTTTCAGGGATAGGCGCCCACACAAACATGGATGCCTTTGGTTTCTTGACATTCCATCTGATACGGTTCAGACCATCGCAAAGCACATCCCTTCTGTTTTGGTAAATTCCTGCCTGCGCTTTCGTATATTTGTTGGATTCTCTGAGTGCGATAATTGAGGCAATTTGTACTGGTTGAAATATACCGTAATCATAATATCCTTTAACCTTTGCCAGGGTACCGACGAGGTCTTTGTTTCCCACGCAAAATCCCAATCTCCAGCCAGCCATATTAAATGATTTAGACATAGTGTTGAATTCTACGCCAATATCTTTAGCACCCTTGACCTGTAAGAAGCTGGGAGGCTTGAAACCGTCGAATGCGATTTCACAATAGGCAAAATCATGGACGATAATAATATTATATTTCTTGGCAAATGCCACAATCTCTTCAAAAAAACCTATTTCAACGGTAGCGGCAGTGGGATTATGGGGAAAATTCAGAATGATTATTTTGGGCCGTGGGATAAGGCTTTTGGCCGTATTCATTAAGTTTGGTAAAAACTTTTCGTCTTCTGTGAGCGGCACGCTTATTACGTTGCCACCAGCAAGATTTACGGCATGAATGTGAATGGGAAATGCCGGATTAGGAACTAAGGCAGTTTCTCCGGGATCTAGTAATCCCAGGCACAGGTGAGATATCCCTTCTTTTGATCCGATGGTGCAAACTACTTCTTTTTCCGGATCGAGGGTTACATTAAACTGCTTTTCGTAATATTTGGCAACTTCACGCTTGAGATTGAACAAACCGGTGGCAGAAACGGTATATCTGTGATTTCTTGGATCCTGTACAGCCTCGCATAATTTTTGAATGATCGGTTGGGGTGTAGGATCATTTGGGTTCCCCATGCCAAGATCAATAATGTCGATATTATTGCGCCGTTTTTCGTATTTTAGGGCATTTAACCTCCCAAATAGGTAAGGAGGCAACTGCTTAACCCTGTTGGCAATATTAATTACAAAATCTTCGGGCATTATGTCTTTTCTTTAGAATCGAATTGTATTATTTACAAAAAAACCTTTTTGGATTTAACTACTTATTAAGCTGATAAAAAGTTGTTAGAGAATTTAATCGGTAGTCAGACTTTTCGTGATCGAAGCATTTTCTATAAGGCTAATCAGCCAAGCACCCAGTCTTTCTTTGTAATGCTGGTTCCTGGCAATCTTTTCCAACTCTCCCCGAACAGCCTTGAAACCCTTGTTACTTGAGGCCTTTTTATCAGTGATTTTAATAATATGGTAACCATAATCTGTCTTGATAATATCACTAAGTTCACCGACCTTTAAATGTGCGACCTGCGCTCCGATACCATCCTTTGGGCTAAAAGGCTGCATCTTGCCGCCCCGTACTGCTGAGGCTCGATCGATAGATTCGTTTTTTGCCAGGGTAGGAAAATCGGCGCCTGATTTTAATTTTTTGAGCGCCTCTTCTGCCTCCCTGCGTGTTTTGAAGACGATCTGGCTGGCCTCGATCTTTTCACCATATACCTCGTCGTATATTTTTTGTAGTTCTTCTTCCGTGATGGTAATTGTTTTTTCTATAGCCTTTTCGGCAAGGAGTTCAACCTCGGACTGTTTCCTCATCTTTTTGGATAACTTTTCCTCAAGTTGGGCAAGACTGCTATCAACCTTGGCTAATTCCTTCTCAAGATCCGCCTTGTCTTTTATTTGATAGGCACGCATTAAACTTTCGATTTCAGTGTTAATGAGTTTTTTTAGATGTGCTTCTATTTCCGCACTTGTGACGGAGATTCCTTCTTTTTTTGCTGATTGGTAGATCAGTGTTCTTCGTATAAGCACATCTAGTGCATCTTCTCCGTACGTATCAGTCAATAGGTTATAAAGTTCCTCCCTGGTGATTTTTTGTCCGTTTACAATTGCTACGACGTTTTTATCGGTGATAATTTTCGGTTCGTCTTTTATGGGTTTGGTAGTATTTTTCACTTCCCCAAAGATTGTTTGGTTAAAAAACAATCCTGCAGAAATTGTTATAGTAAAAAGAGTAACACATACATAAGTTTTCATTATAGTCCACATTTCTATTAAAAAGAGTTATAGTAATACGAAAAAATGTATAACATTGATTTTGAATTATATCACAGTTAAAATTACAGTGTCAATGTTTTTTGGTTTAATATGCATGGCGGAGGGTATGAAGTGACGGCGATTATACTTGCAGGTGGGAAAAACCGAAGAATGGGCTCGAATAAAGCATTTCTTAAGTATGGCTCTACAACATTCATCGAACATCAGTTAATGATGCTTCGTAAAATTTTTGATGAAATCATCCTGTCTGCTAATGATGCGAAAGCCTACGCCAGCTTGAAATTACCGATTGTATCCGATATAGTACCAGGAAAAGGTCCACTGAGTGGTATTTGTGCCGGACTGAAACGCGCTACAAGTTCTCATGCTTTTGTTATTGCCTGTGATATGCCCTTTATTAATGAAAAGCTAATTCTTTACCTCAAAAGTCAGATAAACGGTTATGATATAGTTGTACCAAAGACGAGTCGCGGGCTGGAGCCTATGCATGCCTTTTATTCCAAAAATTGTATACAGCCGATGTATCGCTGCCTTGAGGAAGGGAGATTGAGGATCATTGACTCTTTCTCAGATGTAAAAGTGAAGATCGTCGATGAAAAGGAATTCGCGGGATTGGATGCATCTATGCTATCCCTTATCAACCTGAATACTCCCGAGGAATACAAAAAATATTGTAATAGCGATTAATATGTTCAATTGTATAAGAAAATTATGAGTTTATTACCTGATCTGTTTATACAAAATTGTGGTCAATTGCTGACGGCTGCTGGTGCATCTCAAATGCCTAAAACATTGCAAGGTATGAATGATATCGGGATTATTTTGGATGGCGCTGTTGCTATAAAAGATGGGAATATTATTGACGTTGGAACGACCAGGCAACTTGGAAAAAAGT
>Ga0209324_10003453_pt1 | contig 10871 bp, 6 predicted proteins | sample Rifsed19ft3_FD_184015 | JGI IMG/M metagenome (GOLD analysis project Ga0209324, IMG submission 184015) | Soil microbial communities from Rifle, Colorado, USA - sediment 19ft 3 (version 2) | ecosystem: Environmental > Terrestrial > Deep subsurface > Rock core/Sediment | place: Rifle, Colorado...
GCAGGAGGAAGCAACAGAGAGCGAGAGGCAGAAGACCTTACAGCGTGAGCTTGAGTGGATAAGGATGTCTCCGAAGGGACGTCATGCAAAATCAAAGGCCCGTATCACTTCCTATGAGGAACTGCTCCGTCAGGATACTGATAAGGGATTAAAAGAGATGGAGATATACATACCTCCTGGTCCGAGACTTGGTAATGTTGTCATTGAGGCCAGTAATGTAAGCAAGGCATTCGGTGACAATATCCTTATGGATGGTATGACATTCTCCCTTCCTCCTGGCGGCATTGTAGGGATCATCGGACCGAACGGTGCAGGAAAGACCACGCTTTTCCGGATGATTACCGGTCAGGAAAAGCCTGACTCAGGGACATTCAGGATAGGAGAGACGGTAAAGCTCGCATATGTTGACCAGAGCCGCAATGACCTTGACCCGAATAAGACGATATGGGAGGTTATCACGGACGGGCTGGAGGTAGTTCCACTTGGAAAGAGGCAGATTAACTCCCGTGCCTATGTCGCCCGCTTCAATTTCTCAGGCAGTGACCAGCAGAAAAAGGTCTCGATGCTCTCCGGAGGCGAGAGAAACCGCGTCCATCTGTCCCGTATGCTGAAGGAAGAGGCCAATGTCCTTTTGCTTGATGAACCGACCAATGACCTGGACGTAAACACCATGCGTGCACTTGAAGAGGCACTGGAAAATTTTGCAGGCTGTGCCGTAGTCATCAGCCATGACCGCTGGTTTCTCGACCGCATCGCCACACATATGCTTGCCTTTGAGGGTGAGAGCAGGGTGGCCTGGTTCGAGGGAAACTACTCTGAATATGAGGCAGACAGAAAGGCCCGCCTCGGCGCTGCAGCAGATCAGCCACACCGTATTAAGTACAGGCACCTGACCAGAGGGTGATAAGCCGGACACCTCAACTTATGAAAACATTAATAGTCGCTTCGGCTGCATCTTCTTTTGTAAATGTATGATGGCTTTTGCTCAAAGATGGATAGATGACCGAAGAGCGTGTGAAGAAATAGTCTATGCGGATGAATCTTCTCAACCCATCCATGTTTAAACATTCTCTTTTGGCGCTCCGTAAAAAAAGGAGAGGTCTGTTGCATATCCCCCCTCACAAGAAAAAATTCTATTGACAGCAAAATCTCATGTTGTTACTGTAACCATCAACCAATTCCTAGTGCGCGGCACAAACGGAGGTACCGAACCGCTGACCCAGCACGATAATGAGTACCATAAGACGCAAATGGCTGAGCCTGAAGAGGTTATCGGGGTAGTATTCTCCGAATCAATGGCGTATTATACGGATCGGAAACCGATGTTCCGTAGATTATGCGGATCAATCAAATTATTGTTAGGTGATGCACATGGCTATATCAATAATGCTCGATTTCCTTAAGTTCTTTCTGCCGTTGGCAGGAGCTGCGGTTGCGTGGGTCTTGAATGAGCGCGGTAAGCGCATTGCCGATGAGTACAATAGAAAGGAACAGAAGTACACTGCATTAATTGAAAGCCTTCAAGGTTTTTACTCTCATATGGCTGGAAAGCCACGCGGCCATGAACTTAAAGAACAGTTTCTATTCGAACTCAACAAATGTTGGCTTTACTGCCCTGACGAAGTTATACGTAAGGCGTACTCATTCCTTGAGAAGGTGCATACGGACGGCAAATACTCTGACGAAATAAAGGAACGCTCAGTTGGCGAGTTAATTCTTGCGATTAGACAGGATCTCCTTTCAAGGCAGCCTGTTCGAGCAACGACACTGACTTCAGCAAACTTTAAACACTTAAAGGTAAATTAAATGCGTCATCTAACCAACGGCTTCACCCGATGTTCCCGCGGCCTCATGTCCTTCTGCATTCGGTTTTTGGTCGCATGGGTGAGCCTTATACGTTGAGCCGACAAGAGGAGCAAGTAAGACTGTAAAGGGGACAGATTTATTTTGGGGATAAATAAATCTGTCCCCCTTTTCTTCAGACAAGGGATGGATATGGATAAAAAAGAAAAATTGGAAATGTTACAGCAATTGACTGAAAAAGAACTAACCCAGAGAATTCTAATTCTACTATATGAATCAATGGGTTGCAAAAGTATCAGATATTCGCACCGTAAGCTGGAGTTTGGCAAAGATATAGTTTATTACAAAGAGGATGAGTATGGGAACCATGTATTTACAGGTATTCAAGCAAAAAAAACAAGAATAATTACAAGTGATGTCAATACCATATTCCGCCAAATCAGTGAAGCTTTTGGAGAACCCTTTACTGATTTAAGTAATGGTAAGAAAATGGAACTGGATAAATTCATTTTAGTAACGATTAATGAATTTTCTGAGGAAGCAAAGGATTCCCTCTGGGCTTCTTTGAGAGGCGCTCACTTGAATAAACTTGTCACATGTTTAGAGGGTAACCAACTCATTAATCTTATTGATAAATATTTACCTTCAGCCTTTTGGAATGAATATAATTATTTTAGCAAGTATTTCAATTCATTGCGATTGGAGTTTGAGACAATCAAAGACGTAACAGCATTTGGTCAGAAAAAACCAGTTCCCCTGGAAGATATTTATGTTTCATTGAAGTTAATTAATAAAGTTAGAAAACACGAGATTCCAAATGAGAAGGGACGAAATATATTTATAGAAGAATTTATAGAGAGAGATAAGAAAATAGACATGAATCATGCCTTAGAAATAGGGAAGATTATAAATTCTGAGAATGCAATTAAAGAATATCAGAGACTAGTTATAGTAGGTGCTCCGGGATCTGGAAAAACCACTTTACTGAAACATCTTGCTCTTAAATCCTGCAAAGAAAATATTGAAAAACTGGAGAGAACCTGTATCCCTATCCCTGTAACCCTGTCAGAGTTTTTTGAAAGTGGCAAGGAGTTGGGTGAATATATTTATGATGTGTTTAAGAAATACCATTTCCCCCAAGCAAAAAAAATTATTGAAAATGATTTAAAAAAGGGAAGTTGCAGGCTTCTTCTGGACGGTTTTGATGAACTTGTAACCAAAAAGGCGCAGGATATGGTTACAAGAAAAATTCGGAAATTTGCAGACAGATATCCAAAGGCTCAGATCATTGTCACTGCAAGAATTGCTGGTTACCACGACGAATTAAAAGAGTTCACTAAATTGGAACTCATGGAGTTCGATAGCAAACAGATAGAGCTTTTTATAAAAAATTGGTTCGGCAAGATCAATTTTCAAAAAGCACAGTTAATGTCCAAGGCTATTAGGGAAAATGAGCATATAAAAGCAATCGCCCAGAATCCTCTAATGCTTGCAATCATTGCAATTATTCATGAAGAAGATAGAGAACTACCCCAAAGAAGGGTAGAATTATATGAACGTTGCGTAGATGTATTACTGAATAAATGGGATGTGCAGAAGAAAATAAAGAATTCTTATTTTGCTGAGAAGAAAGAGTATATCCTAAAGAAATTAGCCTTCTATGGTCACATAAACAACAAGAAAATCTTTACCCAGAAAGAAATTGTGGCAGAGATATATAAATATTCAAAGAGGATAGGATTGGGGAAGAAAGACGCGACACCATTCCTGGAAGAAATATCTCAGAGGAGCAATCTTCTGCGGCTAATATCAAGAAACCATTATGATTTTCTACACTTATCATTTCAGGAATATTTCACCGCACTTGAACTGAATGATCAGAAAGATGGGGTTTCTACGGTTATTAAACACTTATTTAAGCCGTGGTGGGAAGAACCTATACTTCTCTATGCAGGAATACGCAAAGATGCATCTGAACTCATAAAAAGGATAAACAAAGAAGTTCCAGAGGATATATTCTACAGCAATCTTATATTAGTGGGAAGATGTTCCGCAGATGCAGGTTTCACAGAGCCAACTCTAAAAGAGAACATTATTGATGACCTTTGGTCCCTTTATCAGACCACAGAATTCACTTCTCTTAGGGAAAGAGCAATAGCAGTGCTTTCATCTATAAAGCCAGATAAATTAATTAAGCAACTCATTAGAGACTTGGAGCACAAGAAAAGTGGAATCAGAAAAGAGGCTGCGATTGCGCTCGGGAAAATAGTGAGCGAGAAGCCTATTGAACCATTAATTAATACCTTAAATAGGGATAAAGACAGCGAAGTTCGGAGTGCAGCTGCCTTTGCGCTTGGAAAAGCAGGGAGCGAGAAGGCTATTGAGCCATTAATCAATACCTTAAATAGGGACAAAGACAGCGAAGTTCGGAGTGCGGCTGCCTTTGCGCTTGGAAAAGCAGGGAGTGAGAAGGCTATTGAGCCATTAATTAATGCCTTAAATAGAGACAAAGACAATTCCGTTTGTAGTGGGGCCGCATCCTCACTCGGAGAGATAGGGAGCGAGAAGGCTATAGAAGTACTTTTTAATGACTTAACTAAAGTAGATAAATACGGAGGATATGTTCCAGGGAATACTCTTTATGCACTATCAAGGATGAGAAGTAAAAAGGTAATCGATGTGCTTTTATTTAACCTTATTAATAGCAAAGATTATTGGCGTCAATATATGGCAGTTCTTGTACTAGAAGAAATAGGAGAGGAGGCTGATAAGGCTATAGAACCATTAGTCAATATATTAAATACTATTGAAGACAATAAAATCAGAGGGGAAGCCGCTTCTGCACTTGGTAAGGTAGGGGGTGAGAAGGTTATCGAACTGTTAATTAATACATTAAAGATTGATAAGGACAGCAAAGTCAGGCAAAGTGCAGCATTTGGCCTTGGCAAGATAGGAAGTGAAAAGGCAATAAAGCCTTTGAGCAATGCTTTTATTTATAACAGGGATATCTATGTTCAGAGGGCAGCAATATTGGCGCTTGCTTGGATAGGAAGTAAGGAGTCTATAAAACTGTTGAGCAAAGCGTTAACCACGAATATAGACCAATATATCCGACGTAGTGCGGCAGAAGGCTTGGGAAGTGTAGGAGGCAAAAAGGCTGTCGACCTGTTAATCAATACATTAGCTCTTGATAAAAACAATGATGTCCGAGCTGAAGCAGCAAATGCACTCCGGATAATAGGAAACAAAAAGGCTGAAGAACCATTAATAAAGGCAATAACTTTTGATAAAGACAGTGATGTTCGAGTAATGGCGCTCGTTGCCCTTGCAAAAATAGGAGGGAAGAATGCAATCAAAGCAATAAAAAATTCTTTAAAAGATAGGGGTGAATCTTGGGGAGTGAAAGGGAAAGGAAAGGAGAAAGTAAAAGATATAGCTTTCATCTCGCTTGAAGAAATTAGTAAAAGAATCCAGAAAAGAATTACCGGATGATTAATTCGAATGGCCACAGGGTCAGGTCTTGTTTTTTGATGTTTCTATCTTTATCCCTGCTTCTCTTTTCCTACCCTAATTCTAAGGACAGCACATCTAATTCTATTCAGTCTGCTGTCAAGCGTTAGGGCCAATTATGTATGATGTCCCCAGAATTGTGTCCCACTGATTCCGCTCAAGTGTGACCACCCATTCCGGTGAGTTTGACCACTTCATATTATCAATCCACTTAGATCATATCAAGTTAATTGTGATTTCTTCTTCCTCATGGATCTGACTGCCTATGATTGTAGTGTATATCCCGTTTCTATTCTCGAGTATTGCAAGTTTGACATTAGAGTCTTCGATAACATAGAATTATATGGTCTCTTAATACATTAGCACTGCCTTGGGTATAGTGAAGTGAAGTAAGGAGGCGCAGTAACTAAAGACAAGCAATCTCTGAGAATATCATGACAATGAATAAGAATGCAGCAGAAACCACTCTTAATCAATTAGCCTTTTTCAAACGATACAACATCTCTGAGGAGGAATTCGCCAAATCTAAAACCGAGTGGAAAGAACTTGTAAGGATCTATACTCATCACTCGAAAAATATAAAGAATCTAGAGACTACAGCGACTTCGATCATAGAGCGTCTGCGTCAGGTAAAAGAAGTACATTCACTAAAGATGCGTATTAAGGATCCTGAACATGTAATGGAGAAGATCATCAGAAAGCGCTGTGAGAAGCCAGACCTTGAAATAACTGTGGACAGCTACCAAGAGCACATAACAGACTTAATAGGTATTCGTGCCTTACATCTATTCAAGGATGAATGGAAACCAATTCATAACTATTTAATAGAAACTTGGGATCTACAAGAAACACCAATAGCATATATTCGCGCAGGTGATCCAGAAGGACTCCAAGACCTTTTTAAAGAAAGTCTCTGTGATGTTCGCACCCATCCATTTGGATATAGAAGCGTACATTATCTCATTAAATCTCAACCAACTAAACAACTTGCGTTAGCTGAGTTACAGGTCAGAACATTATTTGAGGAAGGGTGGAGTGAGATCGACCATCAAATCCGGTATCCTTATGCACTCAACGATACATTAATCTCGGAATATATTAAAATTTTTAACCGTCTTGCTGGAAGTGCGGACGAGATGGGTTCTTTCATTAAGATTTTACAACAGCATATCAGGACTCAGCATGATGCATATTCAGACGCCCTTGCCTCGCTCGCTGAAAAGGAAAACAAAATAAAAGAAATGATTTCTAAACTTGAAATTACCCAGGCCCAGAAGCTGGACCTTGAGAAAAAAGTTGAGGAATTGTCGAAATCATCTCAAATGATTCCATTAGGGACAGCTATGCAAGGTCTGGTGTATCCAGGTAGCTTGTATGATTACGTATCTGATAGGGGGACATTCTTCTCCAAAGTAACCATTGGTTGCAATAAAAAGGTGTGTGTTTCTTGCGGGGAAATATTTGATGATGACTCATCGTTCGTTCTCAATAATAAGTGTCCTAAATGTCGTCTTGACCTCGGATAATACCTGGAATAGGCTGGAAGAATCTGTATAGAATTTAAAGGATTAAGACGGGATCCAGAACCTTAAGAGATTGCAGTAGATTATCGAGATTGAGATAGAAACAAGAGGCAGTACTGATGCTCGCATATATAGATGAGACAGGAAATACAGGGGCAAACCTATTCGACCCTAATCAACCAATATTTATGACCGCAGCCTTGATGACCCAAACAAACTTTGATGTCCTATACAAGGGCAAACTAAAAAGGTTAGCAAAAAAACTGGGTGTTGAGGAAATACATGCTAATGAACTGGGTTTAGAAAAAATAGATGAAATTGCTTTGGATATTCTGGGGATTTTTGAAAAAGCGATTCCAAGATTTTTTATGTCCCGTATTATAAAGATTGATCATGCTGTAATAAAACTTGTAGATACCATATTCGATTCAGGAGAGAATTTATCTGTTCCATGGCATGCTTATAATTTAAAACCTCTCCGCCTCTTACTCGTTCTTAAAATAGTCTACCTCCTTGATGAAGAGATAGTGAAAATATTTTGGGAAAGCCTTATGGAACGAAATATTGAACGAGCATATAATAAATTTCAGGAGGTACTTTCCAAACTCCTTCCCCGTATAGATATATTACCTGATGAACGATCAAGAGAGCTGATAAGGGAGGCAATGCAATGGGCATTGGATAATCCAGAGGCAATACACTTGCACTTAATTCGTAAGCAAAAAGATGGACACTTACCAAATTTAGCTGCATTTCCATCCCTTTTAAGTGGAATTGAGAAAACATCTAAATACTGGAAACGCCCTGTTCGAGAGATTAAACATGATCGGCAAAGTCAGTTTGAGGCCACATTGAAAGAGTGGCATGAAATTACTTCTAATGCAAGCCCGGAACCCCTAAATTTGCCGTTAGGGGAAAAACTTGTACTTCGCAGTGTTTTTGGGAGCAAATTTATTATTTCCAGCGCTGCTGAAAGTGCTGGAATTCAAATAATTGATATTATTCTTTGGCTTCTTAAAAAGGCATATAATGTTGAACCATTACCACATAACTGTGTTGATCTTATAAAATACGTATCTCGAAGAGGTGAAGAGCATGAAGTGTCTCTGGAAAGTATATCAGGATATCTATCAAAATTCATGCCTCAATTAGATGCTGCTCCAATATCTGAAGAGCAGATGGCCAAAGCTCATGAACTTTTAGGGTTAGTCGAAGAAAATAGGCAAGAGAAAATGCTACAATATTCAGAGCAAAAATTGTTGTCACCTCAAAAGTAGCTGAGATTGCTGATCCCATAATGAAGAATTTCCCTGTATTTATGTAGGATAATATCAGTTCCCATATGATATTTGAGCAACGACAGAATTTTCGTTGACACAAAAATATAGTATAGCTATTCTATCCTCAGAAAAGAAAGTTTCTCTTCATATTGTGAGCAGGAAAGAAAATCAATAAGGAAACGGGTAAAATATTTCATGACAACATCATCTACTTATCCATTAATTAAGCCTCTTTTTCCTTCTGAGGAAGAATCTGTTGACCTTGAAGGAATAATTTATAAGAACAGTATAGATATTGATCCTGGAGCGCAACCTTCTGATTCTGCGGAACAACAGGCCGCATTAAACAAAATAGAATCCATTGACCGTAAGCTATCCCTGCATTTCCACAACAAAATAAAAGTACAATCAACGTTGACCCGTCAGCTTGTAAGTTTTCAGGCCAACAAGCCCCGGCCTGCTTACCGGTGGTATAAGTATAAAGAGGCATTTTCAGCCTCTCTAATAGAATATATTTTTTCAAAGTATGGAATTACATCAGGTAAGGTGTTTGACCCATTTGCAGGGAGTGGTACGGCCTTGTTTGCTGCGAGTGAGGCTGGAATAAATGCTGAAGGCATTGAACTCCTTCCTATAGGCCAACAGATCATTCTATCCAGAAGGTGTATGGAAAGAGAGTTTTCGAGAACAGACTTTGCCACACTCAGAAAGTGGATTAAAGATCGCCCATGGGAACTTTCTGCAACAAGGGAAACCCTTCTCAAGTTACGCATTACAGATGGTGCTTACCCAAAGGAGACGATTGAATCAGTTGAACGGTATATAAGTACCTATCAGCATGAAAATGAACGTGTCCAATTAGTGTTACGCTTTGCCTTATTGTGTGTATTGGAATCTATTAGTTTTACACGCAAGGACGGTCAGTATCTACGCTGGGATTACCGTTCAGGTCGCCGGCAAGGGGTAAAACCTTTTGATAAAGGGAAAATTATTAAATTTGATAAAGCGATATGTGACAAATTAGAAGAAATTCATCAGGATTTACAAGGTGGCAATGTGTCTGGAGAATTGTTTCCACCCAGGATTTTGCATGGCAATATCTACCTGTTTAAAGGTTCTTGCCTCGATGTGATGCCGACATTACCGGATAATTCATATGATGCTATTGTAACATCACCACCTTACTGTAATCGTTACGATTACACAAGAACGTATGCATTGGAATTGGCATTGCTTGGAGTTGGAGAACAGGAGATAGCAAGGCTAAGACAGGAGATGCTTAGCTGTACTGTAGAAAACAGGGCAAAGGACTTGTTGAAAATCAACCCTGACTGGACAAACGCTATAGCAGCCGCAGACGACCAGGAGTTGTTGCAGGCTATTTTGCAATACCTCGAAAACGAAAAGGTAGAAGGCCGGTTGAACAATAACGGTATTCCAAGGATGGTAAGAGGGTATTTCTATGAAATGGCCTGCGTCATTGCCGAGTGTGCCCGTATAATGAAATCAGGTGTACCCTTGTTTATGGTCAATGATAACGTTCGTTATGCCGGTGCGAACATATCAGTTGATATGATCCTTTCGGGTATTGCAGAACAGCTTGGATTTCATGTTGAAAATATCCTTGTACTGCCAAACGGCAAAGGTAACAGCAGCCAGCAGATGGGAAAACATGGGCGGACTTCCTTGAGGAAATGTGTTTATGTCTGGCGAAAGATATAGTGACAAAAAATAAACCGTATAAGAAACATTTGTTAAACAGTTCCGGCCTTGTAACGACCTATGAAGAGATTAGGGCTGGTTTCGTTGCTCTGGCTCTTGAAAAGAACCGCAGGGCTACACCTTTTGTCGAACAGGCAAGATCGTTGAAATATGCTGTATCCCAGGCCAGGGTTCCAGCTGATTTGCTCAATATCGGAAACATTCAACCAGCCTTACTTACGGCAGCAGGTGTATCTGACAAGGCAATGGCATATCTATTGCCACAAGACAAGGTGGCGGCGATTCAGGAATTGATTGCAAAATACCTTGAACCTTCAGGGCCGGCCTTTATTGAAGAATTGGTTTTTAGATTTCTCTTGACCAGAGGGGATACGCTGGGCGGTTCCATGCGTAACATAGGTGGCGCAATGGCAGTCCGCAAATTGACGCGTGCAGCTATTGCCAATTTGAGTCTTGCTAAGACGCCGTATCAATGGCTTCACTCCGATAGTAGAGAATGGATGCCGGGGAAAGAAGAAGATGCAGACATAGAGCTGTATCTTACAGGACTTAGCTGGTCAAACAAGAGAAAACCCCGCACAATGATTTATAATCGTACCGTACCATTTGTAAAGAAGAATATAGACCTCTGTCTATTAAATTGTAGTCCGCAGGAATTGTCCTCGGCATTTAAAAACCCTTCCCTCTACATTGCCCTCGGAGAGCTTAAGGGCGGTATTGATCCTGCAGGAGCTGATGAGCACTGGAAGACAGCAAGGACATCCCTTACACGTATACGAAAGGCTTTTTCCGATAAAGGGCATTCACCCTATATTTTCTTTGTTGGTGCTGCAATTGAAAACAGCATGGCTGAAGAAATTTGGCACCAATTGGAGAACGGTACCTTAAATAACGCAGCTAATTTGACTGATGTGAACCAGGTTGCTTCTTTATGTGGTTGGTTGTGCAGTTTATAATGACCTGGACGTAAACACTATGCTTGCCTTTGAGGGTGAGAGCAGGGTGGTCTGGTTCGAGGGCAACTACTCAACCA
>Ga0209324_10003454_pt1 | contig 10869 bp, 5 predicted proteins | sample Rifsed19ft3_FD_184015 | JGI IMG/M metagenome (GOLD analysis project Ga0209324, IMG submission 184015) | Soil microbial communities from Rifle, Colorado, USA - sediment 19ft 3 (version 2) | ecosystem: Environmental > Terrestrial > Deep subsurface > Rock core/Sediment | place: Rifle, Colorado...
CGGACGCCTTCGAACCCGAGGATCGCCAGGGCCGCCTGCACGCCCTTCGTCTGGAGGTAGAACTCGCGGATGCGGGCCTGGGCGGGGGACGTCGACGCATCCGCATCGATGTCGAACCTCCGGTGGTCCGAGATCTCGATGATCTTCCAGGGCGCGATGAACGCCTTCAACCCCGTCTACCGGATCGGGGACCAGATCGAGGAGGCCCTGGAGGCCCACCTCGACCTCACGCCCGAGGAGCGGGACAAGCGGATCCAGGAGCTCTTCTCCCTCGTCGGGATGCGGCCGGAGCGGGCGAAGGGATATCCGCACGAATTCAGCGGTGGGATGAAGCAGCGCGCGATGATCGCGATGGCCCTCGCCTGCAAGCCGGACCTCGTCATCGCGGACGAGCCGACGACCGCGCTCGACGTGATCATGCAGGACCGCATCCTCGCGGAGATCCGGGACCTCCAGCAGGAGCTGAACCTCTCGATGATCATCATCACGCACGACATCAGCGTCGTCGCGGAGGTCTCCGATCGGATCGTAATCATGTACGCGGGCGAGATCGTGGAGGAAGGGCCCATCATCGCGGTCTTCGAGAGGCCCGCGCACCCGTACGCGATCGGCCTCCTAGGCGCGTTCCCGAGCGTGAAGGGGCCGAAGAAGAAGCTCGAGGCGATCCCCGGGTCCCCGCCGGACCTCGTGAACCCGCCCCCGGGCTGCCGCTTCCACCCGCGATGCCGCTTCGCCCAGGACATCTGTCAGCGGGTCGTGCCGCAGCTCGTCGAGGTGGACAAGGGCCACTCCGCCAGGTGTCACTTCGCGAAGGAGATCTTCACGGGGGTGATGGCCTGAAGGACAACGGAGCGGTGTGGGACGTCCGAGGGCTCCGCAAGCTCTTCCCGTTGAAATCCGGGATCCTCGGATCCCTCCTGGGCAGGGAGCAGTATGTCCACGCGGTCGACGGGATCTCGTTCAAGATCAAGAAGGGGGAGATCCTCGGCATCGTCGGGGAGAGCGGCTGCGGCAAGTCGACGACGGGGCGCCTCCTCGTCCGGCTCGAGGATCCGACGGAAGGCTCAATGCTCTTCCACGGGGACGACATCGCTGCTCTCAAGGGCAGCACACTACGGGACTTCCGCCGCCGGGTGCAGATGATCTTCCAGGACCCGTACGAATCCCTCAATCCTCGCTTCACGGTGATGGACGCGGTCGCGGAACCGCTCATCGTCCACGGGGTCACGGACTCCATCGAGGCGCGCGAGGATCTCGTCGCGAGGGCGCTCGAGCACGCGGAGCTCCATCCCGCCGCGGATTTCGAGTACCGGTATCCTCACGAGCTGTCCGGCGGGCAGAGGCAGCGAGTCGCGATCGCGCGCGCGATCGTCCTGCAGCCGGAGTTCATCGTCGCGGACGAGCCTGTCTCCATGCTCGACGTCTCCATCCGCGCGGGGGTCATGAACCTCCTCCTGCGCCTGCGGGACGAGTTCCACCTCACCCTCGTCTTCATCTCCCATGACGTCGGGGTGACGAGGTACATGAGCGACCGGATCGCCGTCATGTACCTCGGCCGGATCGTCGAGCTCGCGTCGGCGGAAGAGGTCATCCAGAATCCCCTCCACCCGTACACGCAGGCCCTCCTGACCTCCGTCCCCGTGCCGGATCCGAAGTTCCAGCGGGGGCGGGCGAAGATCATGGGCGAGCTCCCGAGCCCGATCGATCTCCCGAGCGGCTGCACGTTCCATCCCCGCTGTCCCTACGTCCAGGAGATCTGCCGCACGACGAAGCCGGAGCTGCGGGAGATCACGCCCGGTCACTTCGCGGAGTGCCACTTCGCCGGCGAGGTCGGCATCGCGGGGAGCCCGGAGATGGCGTCCGCCCCGACGATGTCGGCCGAACCGGAGGCGCGCGCGACATGAGCTGGCACAGGCGCTTCGCCGCCGTGGCCCTCGTCGTCCTCGCGGTGTCCGGCACGATCCTCTGGGCCCACATCGTGGACCGCTACGTCGCCGCGAGCGACGCCCGGGCGACGTTCTGGCAGAACGTGGGGATCGTCGAGGTCCGCGTGCCGACCGTCACGTCCCCCGACCAGGAGGTCCCGGTCGGCGTGCGGTTCTACTTCGGGAACCCCTCCGGGATTGCCCTCGAGATCATCCAGATCTCGTACCGGTTCTACATGGACAACCTCACGGATAGCCGGCCGCTCCCGGACAAGGCGGACGACATCTTCGTCGCTGCGGGCGGCTACTTCCCGACGACGAACCCGGCCGTCGTGGGATCGCGCTCCTCCCTCGACCTGTGGACGAACCTTACCGTGCGCGGGGCGACGCAGCCGGAGGCGATCGAGCGCCTCAACATGACCTTTAACGAGAACTACTACCCAATCATCGACGCGGACGTCGTGTACCGGATCCATGGCACGACGATCGTGGACCGCGTCCTGGGGATCTTCTTCCAGCCGAGCACGGGGGTTCCGCCGAGTGATTGAACGCCTCCGCCGGACCCTCGCCGACGCGTTCTTCATCGTCCTGGCGGCCATCGCGATGGGCACCTTCGTCGGTGCGGCGAACTTTACGGATTACGGCCCCCTCGTAGCCCTCGATGTGGGCACGGTCATCATTGGCGTGTCCCTCGTCGCCGGAGTCGCGCTCGGCCTCCGCATGCCGGACGCAGAGCCGCAGACGGTCGTCCTCCAGGCCTTCGCGAGCGGCCTCGGCGCCATCGCGATCGTGATGGTGACGATCTTCGCGCCGATCCTCGCCGGAGTGGTCCCGAGCCTCGAAGTCCTCGGCTCATCGGGTTCCGCCCGAATCGCGTTCCTCTTCACGGCCCTGTTCATCGTCCCGATCCACGTGGTCGGGAACGTCATCGGCTACGCGCTGTCGGACTTCCTCGCGCCGTCCCGGTTCGGCGGCGGTCGCGACACCGCGGGACGATGAATCTCGGGCTGCAATCGCAGCGCGGGCCGGGGGTTCGATGGCCGTCCTAGCTGGAACTATTCTCGTTTTGTTATAATATTGAGACAACTTTCGTAATAAAGGCGTTCTATCTGGAGAAACGGGCGACCATTCGCCATGAGCTTTTCCGAAACGATCCGAGACCGCGGACGCCCGGGAGCGTGATCAGGACTCGGCCGCGCCTTCTGGATAATTTATTTATACGGTGCGAATCATGACCGGCCGTTTCGATTAGGGGTTGGAGAGGGAGTCGAATGTTCGAAACCACCGCTCGAAGACTACTGAGTGTCCTCGTCGTCGGGCTCGTGATGCTGAGCGCCTTTGTCGTCCTCGGGACGTCGGTCCGTGGCGCTTCGGCATCGCTCGCCCCGACGAGCGGGACCGTGGAGCAGCCCTTCGCTGCCGAATCACCTGTAACGGATGCCACGCAGAGCGAGGCTCGCGACAATCTTTGGAGTCTCAAACTCGACGCATCCTTGAGGGAGGTCGCGGCGAAGGGGACGAAAGACCTCCGAGACATTATCGTTTACACGGAAAACATGCCGGAACTCGCACCGCTTCTTGACAAGTATGGCGTGCGCGAGCTCCCCGAGGCCATCCGTGGCGAGACGGTCCGCGATGTGACCCGCACGACCCGCGCGGTCGGTGACGGGATCATCTCGACCCGCGTGACGGTCCCGACCTACGCGATCGCGGAGATCGCGAAGCTGCCGGGAGTCCTCGGCATCGAGCAGGCGCCGGTGGCGCGCACGGCCGATTTCACGAACATCGATCTCACAGAGGCGCGTGAGCGCTTCCGAGCCTTCCGCGAAGAGGCTGCCGCCTCCGAAACTCCTCTCCCGACGGACTGGGGCATCGTGAGGGCCCACCACGTCGTCGACGATAGCGGGAACTATCCCATGGACTACGACGGGTCGGGCGTGAACGTGGCCGTCCAGGACTGGGGTGTCGACTTCGCGCACCCGAACCTGGCGGGCCAGTACGCAACGGTGACGGACTCCCTGTCCCCGTACTACCAATTCCCGATCATGCACAGCCAGATGTCCCTCTGGAACAACCTCGAACTCTTCACGGCGACGAGCGACTTCGACCGCCTGCCGTATCCGATCTTCTTCTCCTTCGGAACGGCCAGTTGGTTCTCCGACACTTCGTACCAGGCGACGGCGGACGCCGCGGGGACCCTCACGTACGCCACGGGCGTCACGTACGGCTTCTTCCAGCAGACGAAGAGGGTGGCCCCCCAGTGGACCTCCTGCCCGAGTGCCGGGAGCCTGATCTCTCGGACGTACTACGTGGGCGATGCAGCCGACCCGCTCATGGTCCCGAGTGCAAGCGGCATCTACCACCTCGGAGTGAACAAGGACTACTATCTCGAGGGGATCTGGTGCGAGCGCGTCGGGATCCTCGTCGCTGACACGACGACGGCCGGTGTCTACGACACCGTCATCGTCGACATGAACGACAACGACGACTTCACGGACGACACATGGCTCACGATCACCGGGAACCCCGTGGCCGCATGGGATGCCGATGGAGACGGCGTGAGCGACCTCTCTGGCGGGATCCTGTACTTCGTCGGGAACCAGCTCACATCCGTCACGGATGAGCCGGTCATCGCCGCCGCCACCGGGACCGAGACGGGCGCAGCCCTCGCGAACGGTTGGATCGAGACGGACGTGGAAGGGTTCAACCTCTTCACCGCGACGATGGCACTCGACGGGATGTACTGGCCGAGCTCCGGCGAAGACATCTGGGAATCTGTCATCGACGACACGACGGGGCTTGGGGACGAGACGGGTACCATGAGCCAGCTCACGGCCGGGTTCAACCTCATGACGGGAGCCGCCGTTGACACGCTAACCCTTCTTGCAGACTACGATCTTGACCTCGTCTATGATATCTACAACAGTTCCGGCTCCCTCGTCGAGGATACCGACTACTCGATCGACCTGGACACGGGCGAGATCACGTGGCTCACGGACTTCCCCGACGGGGACTTCGTCGAGATCATCTACGAATTCCTCACGTGGACCCTAGACTACAACACGGGCGACATCACGTTTGACGCCCCGCCCATCGCAGGCGCCGCGGTCACGGCGACCTACAACTCGGGCCTGCCTGTGCCGTATGCGGACATCACCGCTGCGCGCCAGGGCTGGGACCTCTTCGTCCCGGGACCGGGCGACCTCGTGGCCTTCCACGGCGCCTTCGCCGACGGACAGGAGCACGGCACATGGGTGTCAACGAACCTCGCCGGTGTCCCCTTCGGGAACCTCTTCGGAATCTTCGACATCTACGGGACGGCACCCGGCGCGAAGATCATCGGCGTGGACCTCCCGACGTCCTTCGACGTGGCGGAGTTGTTCCACTTCTCCTCCGTCGGGTACGACGGTATCGCCGGAACGGGCGACGAGGCAAACATCGTGACGAACAGCTGGGGTTACACCTCACCCCAGGAGACCGGGTTCACGTTCATCGAGCGGTACCTGTACGACCTGACGACGAATGTCGTGCCGGATCTCACGATCCTGTTCGCCGCCGGTAACAACGGCCCGGGCTTCTCGACCTCCACGCCGCCGAACACGGCGCCGGGCGTCATCACCGTCGGCGCGGGCACGCTGATGAACTATCGCTGGCTGTTAGGCTCGGACCTCGGTGAGGGCTGGTACGATTGGCCATTCCTCGGCGAGGGCGCGTTCGGCGTCGGTCCGTACGGCGACATGGTGGACTTCTCGAGCAAGGGCCCGAGCCTCATCGGCGCGCCAGAACCCGACGTGATTGCCGCGGGAGCCTTCGGCTTCGGCGGCCGTCCGCTCAACTCGGCCTGCATCGATTTCTACGGTGCCGATGTCTCGAACTGCACGGGCCTCGACTCGTTCGATCTCTGGAGCGGGACCTCCATGTCGACACCGGTTGCTGCAGGGATTGTGGCGCTGATCTACGAGGCCTATGGAGACACGGCGGGCGCCTGGCCCACCTCCGACGTGGCGCGAGGGATCCTCATGTCCTCGGCGGACGACCACGGGTTCGACCCGCTTCAGCAAGGGGCGGGATGGGTCAACGGGACCGCCGCGGTCGAGCTCGCGACGAGCACCGCAGGCTTCCGCGTCTCTCCGACTTCCCTGACGCCAGGGACGTATGGCGGCGTCCACCGCCCCGCGTTCGTGAACTTCATGCGGCCCGGGGACACGTACATGGAGACCCTCACGGTCCACAACACGGCCTCCGCCGCGACGTTCTCGATCGGCGACGCCTACTACACGCGCGTCGGCCCGAACTACGAGTTCGACTGGGACTTCACGAATCCGGTCGCCGAATTGCGCATCCTGAAGCCGGACGGACTCTACGCGGCGGATGGCTCGACCGTCATCGATCTGGAGGATTTCACGGCACGTTGGAACGGCGCGACATTCATCCGCGTCACGATTGAGCGCGACCCAGCCGCAACCGCGGCAAGTCCGGCCACCGGGTTCGAGATGTTCGACTGGTACGATCTGAACGGAAACGGGACCTTCGATCCTGTGGCACCGGCGTCGCCGCTGAACATTGGCCTCTTCGAGCGGAACCGATACTCGTTCTGGGGCTTCGAGGGCGACCGCTGGAGCAATGCAGGGGACGTTTACGATCCTGCGAACCGGGTCCATGACGGCCTCGTCCTGCGGATCCGCGATTTCAACGGGGTCGCGGGGCTCGTCCACGTCACCGTGGAGTTCTACGGTAAGGCGAACTGGGGCTGGGCAAACGCCGAGCTCGCGACCGGCTTGAACGTCGGCGCGGACGCGTCCGGGACCTTCGATGTGACCTTCTCGGTCCCCGCGGGAACGCAGGCGGGGATGTACGAGGGGGCCGTCTGGGTCGAGACTGGTGGACACACGGTCATCGTGCCCGTCGTGATCACAGTCCCGGCGGCCTCGGGCCAGCCCGTCCACCTCGGTGGAGGCACGCCTGCCACGACGCTCTACGACAACAACGGCGTGCTCCAAGGGCAAGGACCCGGGAACTGGCGGCAGATCGGCGACTCGCGCCTCTTCTGGTACGACTTCACCGCTCTCGCTGCTGCGAACCGTCGCCTGATCTATAACCTCCTCCTGAACTCCGCACCGTCGGAAGGCGAAATCACGGTCTACCAGCTCGTGCCCGACGCGTCCTGGACAGACGACGCGATCTACGGGCCCGGGACGATGGTCGAGATCGCCACGACGAAGGAGGTCGCCGGCGCCTCCGACACCTTGTACCTCAACAAGGAGTTCCTGCACTCGGACGTCCTGAGCGGCGTCTTCGCGGTCCAGGTGAAGGCCATGCGGTCCGTCGCATCGGACGAGCCCTTTTCCCTCGACATCGGGATCATGGAGACGACGCCGGACGAGGCACGAATCTCGACGAACCAGTTGGCGGGCTCGGTGCCTGTCTCCGTCACGTCGAGCGTGTCGCTGCAGGACGGCCTCGACGCCGCGGTCACAGAACAGATTGTCGAGCTGACGGAAGACCTCGCGGTCGACTCCTACCCGTACCCGGGTGGCTCGTTCATCCAGTACCTGTTCGACGCCCCGAACACGTACGAGACCGTCATCCCGGCGGGGACGATCGCGGCCACGTACTCCGCCTTCTTCCACAGCGGCGCGAGCGACGTGGACTTCGGCCTGTTCTACGACGGGGACTGCGACGGCGCCTACACGGTCGCGGACGACGTGATCGGGAGCGCGATGGGCACGGCAGCGAACCCCGAATCGGCGACGCTCTCGTTCCCGGACCCCGGGTGCTATTGGGTCCACGCGGCCGGGTTCGACGTGGTCGCCACGGGCGGCCTCTTCGACCTGACGCTCTCGATTAACAAGATCGGAGTCTCCGCGTTCGCCCTGACGAACGGGCCGACGGCGACGGTCCCCGCCTACACGGCAGCGGCCTTCGACCTCGCGTGGGACCTCCCCGGCAGCACGCCGACGGGCGTCCAGACGGGCTTCCTGTTCGTCAGCCCCGGCTTCGCGCCCTTCGCGCTGACGCAGCAGGTCATGATCGTGTTCAACTACGATCTCAACCCGCCGACCTTCAGCGCGCACCTGCCGGCGCCCGGCGCGGTGACGAGCGACTCCACGCCAGGCATCTTCGTCCAGATCAACGACGGGGACGCAGGCTCGCTCGCCCGGAGGGGCGAGATCGACCAGACGCTGATCCGCGTGTGGCTCGACGGGCTCGACATCACGTCGATCGCATCGATCAACGTGCCGCACTCGACGAATACCGGCTACCCAACAGGCACGGTCCTCTTCACGCCCGGACAGCCGCTGTCCGACGGCCCGCACACGATGATCGTCCAAGCGGGCGACTTCGCCGGGAACCTCGCGACGAACTCATGGACGTTCACGGTCGACACGACCGCGCCGTCCCTCGATATCCTCGCACCGGTCAGCGGCATGGTGACCTCCGCCACGAGCGTGACGGTCATGGGCCGCACGGCGGTGGGGGCGAGCGTCACGGTCGCCGGCCAGGCGGTTTTCGTCGACGGGGCAGGCCAGTTCAGCTCGAGCGTCACCCTGTCCGAAGGGGCGAACACGATCGACATCTCCGCGACGGACGCCATCGGGAACACGGCGACGACCAGCGTCGTCGTGACGAGAGACACGACAGCGCCGGCGCTCTCGTTGCTCCGGAGCTCCGCGGGAGTCCTCACGAATGACGGCCTGACGGTCGTGTCGGGCGTCGTGAGCGAGCCGGCCGCCTCGGTGAGCGTGGCGGGCATCCCCGCGATGGTTCACGCAGACGGTTCGTTCGCCGTACCTGTGTCGCTCGTCGAAGGGACGAACGCGATCGCCATCGTCGCGACGGACGCTGCGGGCAACTCGGCCACGTCGACCTTGTCCGTCGCACGTGACTCGACCGCGCCGGCCCTGACGATGGCGGACCTCCCGTCGGAGACCTCAAGCGCGACAATCACGGTGTCGGGCACGGTGGAAAGCGGCATCTCCTTCGTCACGGTGAACGGCCAACCGGTCGCGGTTACGGGCGGAACCTACTCGACCCCGGTCGCGCTGAGCTTCGGCTCGAACGTGATCTTCGTCGAGGCGACGGACGGCGCGGGCAACCGCGCAGTCATGTCCGCCGCGGTCTCGTATGTCCCGACGGGCGTGACGACCGCGGGCATCGGCCTCATCCTGTTGCCGGTGCTCACGATCATCGCGCTCCTCGTCGGTCTCGCGATCGGCGGGATGCGCGGTCGTGGCGGCGGCGAGAGGGGGGAACGGCTCGAGGACAAGGAGGCGATGCCTCCCGCCGAGGAGGAGCTTCCACCTGAGGGGGGTGAGCTGTGATGGTCGTCCGGAAGGCCGCCGTCGCGGCGATCCTCGGGGTCGTCTTCCTGCTGCTCCTGTCGAGCGCCGTGCCCACCCGGGCGAGTCACGGGGACATGTCCGGCCTCTACGGAGGCACGTTCCGGGTGGCCGTCCGGGGCGCCCTCAACCTGAATCCGTTCACGGCGACGGACGCGGACAGCTGGAAAGTCATCCCGCTCGTCTACGACAGCCTCGCGCGGATCGATCCGGTGAGCCTCGTCCCGACGCCTTGGGCGGCGCAGTCCTGGAGCATCTCGGGCAGTACGCTGACCGTGACCTTGCGGTCGGGCCTGACGTTCCACGATGGTAGCGCCGCGTCGGCCGCTGACGTCGTGTACTCGTACAACCAGTACAAGACGGCGGGCATGGTCCCGGCGGACCTCGCGGTTTCCGGGACCGGGTTGACGGTCACGCTCTCCTCGGACACGGGCGGCGGGCTCCTGTATGGTTACGGCCTCACCCTGCCGATCGTGAAGTCTGGCACGGCAACGAACCCCGTCGGCGGCGGCCCGTGGGAACTCACGGCCTCCACGGCGACCTCGTGGACCCTGACGGCAAACGCGGACCACTTCTGGCCGCCCTACCTCGAGACGGTGACGTTCGGCGTATACGCCGACACCACGGCGGCCGCGACCGCCCTCCTGAGCGGGGACCTGGACTTCATCGGCTGGACCCTCCTGGTGGACGAGCCTTCCGCGATCATCAACGTCGGAGGGGTGGACATGACCCTCCTCGCGGACTCGAGCATCGTCCAGAACCCGGGCGTGCAGCAGCTCGCCTTCGGGTTCAACCTGGATGCCGCGAAGCCGACGTCGGACACGGAGCTGCGGATGGCCCTCGCGAAGACCCTCCACCCGATCCTGTACAAGCAGATCTACCCGAACACGATCATCTCCCGGAGTCCGGTGATCCAGGAGGACGTGCCCTGGTACAACCCGAACGTCCCCATCTACCAGGTGACGGTCAATGCGTTCCCGCGCTCGACGGCCCTCCTGACGGAGAGCCTCCAGCTCTTGAACGCGGGTGGCTACCTGGACCGGGACGGGGACGGTTGGCGGGAATCGCCGACCGGGGCTGAGTTCAGCCTGACCGTGATCGGTCGGCCCGTAGAGGAAGACGCGCGCCAGTTCACGATCCAGGAGGCGGCGACGGACGTGTTCACGCGGCTCGGGGTCCGAGCGCAGCTCGTGTCCGTCCCCTCGTCTCAGATTGAGGCGAGGATCGCCGCGGGCGACTACGACATCTTCGTGCACCGCTTCGACAGCCAGCTCGACCCCGGATTCATGTACGACTACCTGCACAGCTCCGGAGGTCTGAACTGGTTCGGTGTCGCGGATTCCGCTCTGGACGGATACCTGACGAGCGCGGACGCAGCCCTCGACATGGCGACCCGACAGACCGCGGTCTGGAACGCGCAGATGCGGGCGATGAGCCTCGGATTCTTCATCCCCGTCCTGCACTTCAACGCGATCGAATCGAGCGTGCGCGACGTGTTCGAAGGCTGGGTCAACGCCCCCGGCGGGGTGAACAACTTCTGGACCTACCAGAAGCTCCATGTGGCCACGGCGGGCAGCCTCGATGCCGACGTGACCCTGGTCCCG
>Ga0209324_10003456_pt1 | contig 10863 bp, 10 predicted proteins | sample Rifsed19ft3_FD_184015 | JGI IMG/M metagenome (GOLD analysis project Ga0209324, IMG submission 184015) | Soil microbial communities from Rifle, Colorado, USA - sediment 19ft 3 (version 2) | ecosystem: Environmental > Terrestrial > Deep subsurface > Rock core/Sediment | place: Rifle, Colorado...
AAAGTTCCCTTGCTTCCCGGACGGGAGCGTCTCCCACTTGTCGTCGAGGTGGATCACGCGCTTCGTCGTCTGCCACACCCATCCGCCGCGCTCCTCGGTCACGGGAACTTTCGCGATGACCGCGGCTCGGTACACTCGGTACTCGAGCTGACGGAACCCGATGACGCGCTCTCCGGCGAGCAGGATCGGCTCGTTCGCGGCCGTGAGGTACGCGTCGACCTCCCCGAATTCATCGAGCCTCACGCGCCGATCACTCCTCGAACTCGTCGAGACGGATCCGCGGGTTGATTTCGCCCGCCACGGCTGTCGCGATCTTACGCGCGACCTCCCCCGGATCGTGGGTGTGCCCGAGGATCCACATCAGCTTCACGAAGGCCGTCTCGGGCAGCATGTCCTCGCCGCTGATCACGCCCGCGCTCAGGAGGTCGCGCCCCGTGTCGTACACCCGCATCCCGACGCGGCCGTACAATGTCTGGCTCGTCATCACGATCGGCTTCCCGGCACGGACCGCCTTCGCGATGGCGGGGATGAGGTCGTGGGCCGTGTGACCCAGCCCGGTCCCCGCGATGACCGCCCCATGGCTGTCCTCGAGGAGCGCCTCGAGGTGGTGGGCTTTCATCCCCGGGAAGAAGTAGATCATCACGACATTCGGGTCGAGGCGCGTGTCGACCGCCACCGGACCCTTCGTGCGCGGCCTCGCCTCCTCGCTGAGTTCGACACGCCCGTCGTGGTGGACCTTGCCGAGCGGGGCCGCGTTGATCGACCGGAACGCGTCCCGGCGAGAGCTGTGCATCTTCCGGATCTTCGTCCCCCGGTGGACGAGCGCGAACGTATCCCCCGTTTCGCCGTGCATCAGGCCGACGACCTCGCCGAGGTTCGCGTTCGCAAGGTGGGCCGCGGAGATCAGGTTCATCGCCGCGTCCGAGGACGGCCGGTCCGAGGACCGCTGCGCGCCGACAACGATCACGGGCCCCGTGAGGTCCCCAAGCATGAACGAGAGAGCGGCGGTCGTGAAGTGGAGCGTGTCCGTCCCGTGAGGGATGACGACGCCCTGCGCGCCCCCGTTCAGCTCTGTCGCCGCCTCCTCCGCGAGCCGCTGCCAGTTCTCCGGCTTCAGATCCTCGCTGTACACGCTGAACACGACGCGGGCCCGCACATTCGCGATCTCGAGGAGCTCCGGCACGGAGAACACGAGCTCCTCCGCCGTCACGGCAGGATGGACCGCCCCCGTCCGGTAGTCCACGTACGACGCGATCGTGCCGCCGGTCCCGAGCACCGCGATCGTCGGCTTCCCGCCCGCCATGGGGATCGTCGCCGGCTTCCGTGGTGCGGGCGTGTGCTTCGCGACGAGCTCGACCCGGGTGATGTCGCCGACCGAAATCCCGACGTTGTACCCATTCGCGAGCTTCACCGTGAGGACGTCCGACCCGGAGAAGGCGTGGTGCGGCATCACGACGCCCTCGAACCGCTTGTCGCGGGTCGCGACGCCGACGGTGTCCCCGACGCTCGCCCCGGCCTGCTTGAGAACCGGTCCGACAGGTGGCGGGTACTCCATCGGCCGCGAAACGGACCCTCTCGATATGGCCTTTCCGGTGCGCGGACGGAACGTTGAACTCGCGGCCCCCGATCGGTGCGCCATGGCGACCGCGCGCGAGATCCTGAACGAGCTCCGGTGGCGGGAGCCGAGTCGGCTGTCGGACGCCGTTCTCTGGTACCGCGATCGTACGCGCTCCGAGGGCCATCGCCTGATCCGCGGCTCGGAGATCGTCGCGCTCGAGCGGCGGTACTTCACGACCGCGAGGGGGCGGCTGCCGTACTACAAGATCGAGCGGATCGAGATTACCGGCGCGGTGGTTTTCGAGCGCTAACGGTTTCCCGCACTGGCGGGTATCTCGCCTCCGTGCCGCGGTTTGGAGTCCCGCGAAAACGACTCGAGCTCCTTATCCAGGGCTTCCATCAATTCCGTCGGATTCCGTTTCGAACAACGGCCGCGAGCGGCGCACTTGTCGCTCACAAGGGTTGAGCCAGGCCGGTCGGCTTGCAAGCCTTAAGTACGCACCTGCGTTCCCCACGCGATGGAACTTACGCCGGAGTTGAAGGCAAAGTACAATGAGCACGTGGGTATGCACGTCGAGGGGTATCCGGCGGACTGCAACGATCTTGTTACAGCCTGCAACAACCTGTCCGAGTTTACCCACGACGAGAAGGAATGGTTCTCGAAGAACCTCCCGCATGGGACCTTCGAGAATGCGCATGAAGTCAGGACGGCACTCCGCCTCTAGGACTTCTTCGCCTCTCCGCAATCGTGCTCTGCGTTCTCATTAGGACAGCGAAGCTGCGGAACTTGTCACGCGTGGAGCGGGCGATCCGCTCGTCGCTCGCGAGCACATGACGTCAACACGTTCAAGTAGACCCGCGCTCCTCGGTTCCACGCCATGACCCGCATCGCCACGCGAAGGAACCCGAATCGGCCCGTGGCGGGCTTCCCGGCGTATTGAGAGCGGACGCTCTCCGTGTTCTGCGGCTCGGAAGCGGGACGGGGCATGGTGCAAGGGCAGCATGCGAGGCCGTAGACCTCGCGGTGGGCGTTCGACTCGCCCTGCCCCGATCGCATCGACAATGGAGGTGAGTGGATTCCGGACGAGACGAACCCTGGGGATCTGGCGCCGGCTGCGCTGGCTCCTGTGGAACCTGCGGGCCGCAATCCGCGGCGCACAGTGGTGAGGGAGGCCGCCCGGGCGGTGGCCCCTTCGTGGTTCAGCGGAGCGCATCTTCCCCCGATACAATTCAACACCGCCCCACAATACTCATATACGCTCCGGCCGCATCGTCAGCCGCGTTTTGGCGGGTTGGGACGGGAGCGGTCGAATGGGTCTCGTGGGGCGGCGCGCGTCGGGATTCCTCGTCGTCGCCATCCTCGGCGGGGTCGCTCTCCTCGGCCTCTTCGCGCCCGCCACGGCATCCGTGACATGGCCATCCATTGCGTCGGCAGTTCTCGAGTCTCCTCACTCGGACCTCGGCGTCGATTCGGACAGTCCGGCGGACGGGCTCTACGACTGGCTCGAGGTCCGCGTCGTCGTGAACGTGACGACGTCCGGCGTCTACGTCGTCGAGGGTGACCTCAAGAGCGGGGACGGGAGCGTCACGATCACCGGGGACAGCGCCGGATTCTCCCTGAACCCAGGACTCCGCGTGATCCCTCTTCAGTTCACTGGGTACGCGATCGTCAACGTCGGCCGGGCCGGACCGTACCGCGTCGACCTGACCCTCCTGGACTCCTCGTTCTTGCCCATCGACAGCGGCACACACACGACCGCATCGTACGCAATCGCGGACTTCGACCTGCCGCCCGCGACGTTCGATCCACCCCACGCGGACGCGGGGCGGGACACAGATGCTCCGCCGAACGGCCGGTACGACGTGCTCGTCGTTGAGGTACGCCTCGAGGTCGGCGTCGCGGCCCAGTATCTCCTCGATTCGGACATGTATACGCTCTCAGGGAACTTCGTGACCTCGGAGTTTGTTTCCGTCTCCCTGCAGCCCGGCCCGGCCACGGTCGAGGTCGCGCTCTCCGGGATGGAAATCCGATTCTCGGGACTCAACGGCCCGTACCGGGTCGTGATGACCCTGTACGACGGGTCCTCGTTCGCGTACGTCGACAACGACACCCACACGACGGCCGCGTACCTGGCGACCGACTTCGACGGCCCCGCCGTGGCGTTCTCGCCCCCCCATGCGGATTTCGGACTCGACGCGGACTCCCCGCCGGACGGCCCGTACGACTGGCTCGTGATCCGCGTGTCCCTCCAGGCGAACGAGGCCGGCGCGTTCCTCCTCTCGGGCACGTTGTCCGACCAGTTCGGCTTCGTCGCGGAGGCCCAGTCCGTCGCGAATCTAACGATGGGGCTGCAGGCAATGGACCTGAGGTTCCCCGGGCCGTACATTCGCGATCTCCAGGCGAACGGCCCATACTTCGTGCAGATGTACGCGTCGAAGTTCAACGAGCAGTTCGTCGCGGCGGGGACGCACGTCACAGGCCCCTACTCCCACACGCTGTTCGCCTCGCCGTCGGGATTCATCTCGGGACCCCACACGGACGAGGGGATCGACACGAGCGTGCCCGGCGACGGCCTCTACGACTGGCTCGCGGTCGACGTCGGCGTGAACGCGACCCGCGCGGGCGCGTTCGAGGTCGAGGTGTTCCTCATCGACTACGCTACGTCGAACCTCGTCGCGGGCGGGTCCACGCGGCCCGTGCTCACTCCGGGTCTCTCCGCGGTGCGGGTCCTCGTCGACGGCCACGCGATCGCCGCGAGCGGGAGCCCTGGGCCGTACCTCGCGTTCATCGAGCTCTGGGATCGCCACGGCGTCCTCATCGACAGCGAGGTCTACTTCACCCGCGGGTACCTGCCGACGGAGTTTCAGCCGATCGACGCGGCCCCGGCGACGGGGGTCGCCCGCCTGCCCGGCGCGTACTGGCGGAACGCCCGCACGTTCCCGGTGGACTACACGGTGTCGGACCCGACCCCCTCCGACGGCGTTGGCTCCGTGACCCTGTACTACCGATTCAGCGCCGACAACGTGACGTTCGGTCCGTGGACATCGTACCGGGAACAATCGTTCTCCTCCGAAGGGACAGCCGTCGCGAGCGGCGCATTCGCGTTCGACGCGCCCGCGGGAGAGGGGTTCTACCAGTTCGCGATTCGGTCGACGGACGCCGCGGGCAACGTCGAGGCCGAACCCGTCGCGGCGGAGGCGATTGCGGGGGTCTTCGTGCCCAGCCGCCTCGAGCTCTCGCCGGCCACGGTCGCCCTTGTCGCGGACGTCCCCGCGCGTTTCGAGGTGCGAGTTCTCAATGGAGCCGGGCGGCGCGTGCCGATGGAAGCTCCGATCACGGTCCGCCTCTCGTCGAGCTCGGCTGGCGGAGCGTTCCGATCGGGGTCCGAGATCGTGATTCCCGGGGGAAGCAGCACTGTGTCCTTCGACTACGTCGACTCCGTGGCGGGGACCACCCTTCTCATTGCTTCCGCCGCCGGCGTCGCGTCGGGGATGGCGTCGATTGTCGTCCAGCCCTCGAACCCCTTGGGAACGCCACTTGCGCAGGGCCTGACGGGCGGTGCCGTCGTGGGTCTCGTCGCCGGGGTTGCGATTGGTTGGTTCCGATGGCGGCGAATGCGGAAACCAAGCTTGCCGGAGCCGCCCGTTCCACCGCAGTCTTGAGCGTGCGTGGGCGAAAAGATTTGGACTGCTCACTTCGTTCCGCCCGAGGGGTCGCGGTGGCGGTCGAGTTCGTTGGCAAGCCGTACGGGGAGGGACCGAAGGGGGCGTGGGCGTTCCTCGCCCTCTCGAAGCAGACAAGCAAGGCCCTTGGAACGCGAGGCAGCGCGCCGATTCGCGTGACCGTGAACGGTTCCCACGAGGCGAGGCGCCCCGAGACCCGGGAGAAACGCGTCCGCGAGGCGATTGCCCGGTTCACGAGGGGCGGGAAGTTCTGGGACTGACTCGGTCCAGGATCGGAGCTTCGAGGCGAGGCCCCGAAATAGGGTGGAATTTGGCACGAATTTTGAGTAATCTTCTTCACCTGGACCGGACACGTCCGGCCTTATGGAATCTGCTTCCGCACCCCGGTCTCGTTCGATTGCCGTGATGGCGGTAATTTCCGTCGCCCTGCTCCTCGTCGGTTTCGGGGCGGGTTATCTGCTCGCTCGGCCTGCCGCCCCGACCGAACCTGGTGCCGTGGACGGCCTGAATCGTCCGAGCCAGGTCCCACGCGTCCAGGGTTGGTACAAAGGCCAAGACGTCGCATACCTCGATTACGGGCCGATGACGAACGTCGCCGAACCGATCCTCGTGTTCTTCCAACAGGCCGCGCCGAACACCCCGGTCCCCGGGCAACTGAACCTGATCGACACAATCCCCGGCCAGCCCGGATACAGCGATTTCTGGCGTGTGTACAAGGTCCTCGCGCCCACGAACTACGTGGCGAACACGATCCGGTCCTTCGATGCGGCGATCGCTTCCGGTTATACGATCGAGGCGACGGACATCATCGTGAATTGCCCCGTCGTGAACCCCGGCTCGACGATCCAAGGCTCGAACCAGCCTCTCGTCTCCGGTTGGTACCGCGGGCGGTCGGTCGTCTATTTCGACCATGGCGCGAACTCCGAGTCCGAAGGATCCGTTGTGGCGACACCGCCGATCTACGCGTTCTTCCGGTCCGATGGGACTCCGGTGTCGGGCCAGAGGAACGTGATTGACGTGATTCCCGGCGACGGAGGCTACAGCGACCTCTGGCAAGTGGTGAAGGTGGTCGTCGACTCAGCGTACACGCCGAACAGTCTCCGGGACGCTTCGGACATCCTCGCCCAGGCCACCGCGGGAGGCGTCACGCTCGAGGTAGCAGGCATCTACGTGAACTGTCCGGTGGTCCCGTAAGCTTCCGGTTCCGCCATCGGAGGGGACGAGAGGCTTGTCCCGTCCATCTTTCGCGATGCAATCGGAATTCAGGAGAGCTTTTCTCCGGGCCGCCTAATCGAGTCCCCATGCCCGCGTCGGAGTTCCCTCCGGAGGTTCTGACCCGCACGAAGAAGGGCGAGATCGAGGTCCGCTCGCTCATCGACCGCGGTCGGTACGCGCGGTACTACTATCTGGATCCGGAAACGGGCGCGCCGATGGAGGACGGCAAGGTAAAGCTCGTCCTGATGTCCGATCGGGGCGCGACGGAGGAGTACTTCCTGATTCCGACGAAGTCGAAGCGGGATCTCCTGATCCCCACGCCGGAGAAGGGCGCCCGCAAGGTGTGGGACGGCACGCGCGCCATCGACCTGTAACAGCGAACGGTTTATCTTCGGGACATCTCTCCGCGCGCCCGAATGCAGTCGATCCGCAGGACCGTCGCGGTCCTTTCCGGCACCGTGTTCCTCGTGATGATCGGGATTTCGATCATCAGTCCCGCGGTCCCGCAGTTCGGCCTTCATCTCGGTGCGACCGCGTTCATGGCGGGGGCCCTCGTCGGCGCGCTCCCCGCGGCCCGTGTCGCCCTCGACCTCCCCGCGGGCGCGTGGGGCGACCGGTTCGGAAACTACCGGATGATGATCCTCGGGCTCGCGATCATCGCCCTCACGTCCGCCGTTGCGGTCCATGCGTTCAACTACTGGGTCCTCCTTGGCGTCCGGGTCGCGGAGGGCGTCGGCAGCGCGTTCTACGTGACGTCGTCCCTCGCGACGCTCGCCCGCCGCGTGCCCCGGGAGATGCGGGGCCGGTACATGGGCCTCTACGTGAACGCCCTCCTGATCGGACAGGTGATCGGCCCCGTGATCGGCGGCGCCGTCGTCCTCGCGTGGGGGATCCGCGCGCCGTTCGCCGCGTATGCGCTCGTCGCCGCCCTCGGGATGATCTTCGTGACGGTCGGTCTCGAGCCCTCCTCGGGGGTCGGCGCAACGGGCGCCGTGAACCTTCCCGCTGTCCGGCGCCTCCTGAAGGACCGGTCGTACGTCTTCGTGAACATCGGGACGATGGGCGCGTTCTTCGCCCGCGCGGGCCTCATCGCGACCGTCATGCCCCTCTTCATCGTCTTCAACTGGCCAGGGATGACGCGGGAGCTCGCGACGACATACGCGGGTGTCCTCATCACGACCAACGCGGTCGCGGGGCTGTTCACGATGTACCCGAGCGGCCTCGTCGCGGACCGCCTCGGGAGGAAGATCCCCTTCGTCACGTCCCTCCTCGGGGCGGGCCTCGTCGCCCCGTTCCTGTTCTTCACGACGAACCTCGCGGCGGCGATTCCCGTGATGTTCGCGTATGGCCTCGTCCTCGGGATCCACGGTCCCCTCGCCGCGTGGGCGACGGACCTCACCCCGCCGGAGGTGATGGGCACGTCGATGGGCCTCTACCGGACCCTTGGCGACCTCGGCTTCCTCTTTGGTCCCGTCGTCCTGTCCGCGATCCTAGAGCTCACGATGGTCGACGGCCGCGTGACGATCTACCCATTCCTCGTCGCCGCGGTGTGGCTCACCGCCTCCGGTGTGCTGATGCTGTTCGCCCGCGACCCCGTGGGGGAGCAGCGGAGGACGGGTGCGGCCGCGGGGCGCCCAAGGAACTCCACGTAGCCGTCCCCACTCGGTTTTCGAGCGGCCGCGGATACGAAGGCTCTCTATGCCGCACCGCCCGATGTGGGCTCGGGGCCGGGAGCGAGTTCGTATTCGACGCGGTCCGTCTCCTTCCCCTTCGACCGCTTCCCGAGCATCTTCACCCGCCCGATTTCCCGGACGTTTCGCAGGTGCGTCCCGCCACAGGGGCAGTAATCCGCGTTCCCGACCTGGATGATTCGAAGGCGTCGGATTGAGGCGGGAACAAGGTCCATCAGGGCGCGGTCCTCAATCTTGCTCTCGACGACGACGCGGTCGTCTTCGAAAATTCGGACCTCGGCCTCGGAGGCGATTACTCCATTGCACTCGTCCTCGATCCGCTTCAGGTCCTCCGCCGTGAAGTTCGCGGGCTGGAAGTCAATCCGGCTTCGATCTGTGTGAATCTGATTTCCGACCGTTCGCGCTCCGTAGATTCGGAAGACGAGGCCGGACATGAGGTGCTGCGAAGTGTGCATCCGCATGTGGGCGTACCGGCGGTCCCAGTCGATCACGCCGTGCACCGCGTCCGCCGTGGGCATGCGGTCGACGACGTGCTTGATCACGCCCTTCTCCTTGAGGACCTTCAAGACCCTCGCCTCGCCGCCGTCCCATCGCAGGACGCCGGTGTCGTACGGCTGCCCGCCACCCTCCGCGTAGAACGCGGTTTGATCGAGGACGACGTAGTCCGGACCGCGGTCGAGCACGTGCGCATCGAAGTCGGGGAGGTAGCAGGGATCCGGCTCCTGTCCCCTCCGTTCCTCCATGTACAGCACGCGGGTTCCCGCCATCTCAGGCGCGGAGGCGATAGCGCGCTATAAACCGTTCGCGGTATCACGATGCCGACGCCTATCGCTCGAGGAACGTGAACGCGGACCTCTACGCCCGCTCGAACCAGGTCCGTGCCTTTTCCAGGCGGGAGATTACCCCCACCCCGAATGGACATGGCGAACCTCCGTTCCGTCGGTCGTCGGAAAAAAGGAGACGACGACGTGGGTGAGCGGGACGCGATTCATGAACGACGCGAACTCCTCCGGCCCCTTCCAGTCGAACGCGGGTGTCCATGATTTGCCTCCTGTGCGCGGCCCCGCGCTCACTTCCCAAGAACCGAACGCGCGATCACGAGCCGCTGGACTTCCGAGGTGCCCTCATACAATTCCGTGATCCGTTGGTCCCGGTACAGCTTCTCGACGATGTAGTCCTTGATGAATCCGTACCCGCCATGGATCTGGACCGCGTGGTCCACGGCCCGGTGCGCGGCCTCGCTCGCGAACAGCTTCGCCGCGCTCGACTCGTACGTGTGCTTAACGCCGCGGTCCTTCATCCACGCGGCTCGGTATGTGAGGATCCGCGCGGCCTCGATTTCCGTCGCCATGTCCGCGAGCTTCCACTGGATCGCCTGGAACTCCGCGATCTTCTGGCCGAACGCCTCCCGCTCCTGCGCGTACTTCAGGCTCTCCTCGAGGGCCCGCTGCGCGATCCCGAGGGCCTGCGCCGCAATCCCGATCCGCCCGCCGTCGAGGGTCGCGAGCGCAATGTTGAACCCCTTCCCCTGCTCCCCGAGGAGGTTCTGCCTCGGGATCCGGCAGTTGTCAAGGCCGAGGAGCATCGTGTCGCTCGCGCGGATCCCCATCTTGTTTTCCTTCTTGAGCCTCTCAAAGCCGGGCGCATCCGTCGACACGAGGTACGCGGAGATGTCGTACTTGTCCCGCCCCGTGCGGGCGTACACGACGATCACGTCCGCATCGTGCGCGTTCGTGACGAAGGCCTTCGTCCCGTTGAGGACCCACTCATCGCCCTCGAGCTTCGCGGTCGTCCGCAGGGCCGCCGCATCGGAGCCGCTGCCGGATTCCGTGAGCGCGTAGGCACCGAGCTTCTCGCCCTTCGCGAGGGGAACGAGCCATTCTCGCTTCTGTTCGTCCGTGCCGAACCGGAGGAGCGGGTCGCACACGAGGCCGTTGTTCACGGCCGCAATCACACCCGCGCTCGCGTCGACGCGGGAGAGTTCTTCGATCACGATTGCATAGCAGATCGCGTCGAGTCCGGCGCCGCCCCACTTCTCCGGCACGAAGACGCCGAGGAGGCCGAGCTTCGCCATCTTCGGGGCCCAATGGTGGGGGACCTCTTGCGATTCGTCGTATTTCATCGACTCCGGGGCAATCTCCCGCTCCGCAAACTCGCGGACATTCTTGCGGGTAATCTCATGCGTTTCCGACAGCGCGAAGTCCATCCGCTGGTGCGATGGCAATCCTGGCTTAAAGGATGCACGGCGCGGCTTTGCTCGCACGAAAGACGGTCCAGAACGAAGCCCGAGCCGGAAGTCGCTTAGGCGGCGGCGCCGCTACGGCGAAATCGGCTTCCAGTCGCAATTCGAGCGCTGGGCCCAGACGCCGTTGTTCACGACGTACCTGACGCACGACAGTGACGAGGCGTTTTTCAGCGTGGTCGCATGGACGGCTCGTAGGCAATCGCGATTAGGAATCGTTGCAGGCGCGGACTGCTCAAGCACTCGGGAGCGGGACATGCAGATCGTCGAACTAAACCGTCCGGAGGCGCACTATCGCTTGCGAAAGAATGAAGATGTCATTCCCCCTAGAATGGATCTGAATGAGTTCAAGTCGCGGGCCCACGAGATTCGGCCTTCACTGGAGAAAGGCGGCCGCATGGATGGGCATCGCCCTGGCCGTCGTGAGCGTCCTCGTCGGTTCCATTGGCCTGATCCTTGAGTCGAAGCCGTGGA
>Ga0209324_10003457_pt1 | contig 10862 bp, 8 predicted proteins | sample Rifsed19ft3_FD_184015 | JGI IMG/M metagenome (GOLD analysis project Ga0209324, IMG submission 184015) | Soil microbial communities from Rifle, Colorado, USA - sediment 19ft 3 (version 2) | ecosystem: Environmental > Terrestrial > Deep subsurface > Rock core/Sediment | place: Rifle, Colorado...
ATGACCCCCGCTTTTTCTTGCCATGCATTTTGCCGCAGCCCGAATGGTATTAAATGCCCCGGTAAGATTTGTGGCGATGGTCTCTTCCCAATCTCCTGTCTTAATTTTTGGAAGTACCTGATCTCTTATGATAGCGGCATTATTGATCAGGACGTCTATAGAACCCCATCTCTCATGCACCAATTTTATCATCGAGATGACATCCTGTGATGATTTCACATCCCCATAAAATGAATCTGCCTCTCCTCCGGACTCCATGATTGCTCTGACAGTATCCGAGGCGGCATCTTTGCTCTGGAAGTAGTTGACTGCAATGATGCACCCCCCCCTGGAAAATCTTAATGCCATTGCACGTCCAAGTCCGCGGGAGGCCCCTGTTATGAGCACCACTTTGTTCATCCGAAAATCCTGTAGTTGCCCAATTCATTGGGCCTTAAGCAGCTCAAATTACCCTGAGTTCCTTTCCAACCTTCTCAAATACTCTTAGACAAAATTCTATTTCTGATTCAGCATGAGCCGCTGTGACGGTAGTCCTTATCCGGCAGACTCCTTCAGGGACCGTAGGCGGCCGTACTGGGACGGCATAGATACCGCTCTCAGAGAGTCTCTCCGAGAATAGAATTGTCTTTTTTATATCCCCTGTGAGGACGGGGATAATCGGGGTCTCACTGTTTAAGGTATTAAACCCAAGCCCCTTCAGTCCTTCTCTGAACAATCTTGTATTTTGCCACAGGCGGTTCAATATATTATGATCTTCCTGAAGGATCCTGATTGCTGCGATGGAGGCCGCTATGACAGAGGGGGGGAGTGCGGTGGTATATATAAAGGCCCGCGCCTTATTGATCAGATAGTCTCTCACCTCTGCCGGACCTGCAATGTAGGCACCAAAAGACCCGAGTGCCTTACTATATGTTCCCATCTGGATGATAGACTGTTGTGCAAGTCCAGGTTGTGCAAGCCCAAAAAAATCGACAGACCCCTTCCCATTTTTTCCTAACACCCCTGTGGCATGCGCATCATCCACAATAAGAACAGCGTCATGTTCCTCTGCAACATGGGCAATATCTGGAAGCGGGGCGATATCCCCCTCCATACTAAATACTCCGTCTGTGATGACGATCTTTCTGCGATGCCCTGCGCCTGCGGCCCCGGACAATAATGAACGGAGATGCTCCACATCCCTGTGACGGTATACCAGTACCTTTGCCCCGCTCAGCCTGCATCCATCGATAATACTGGCATGGTTGAGGGCATCGCTAAAGAGGACATCGTGTTCATTGGCAAGGGCCTGGAGCATGCCGGCATTGGCCATATAGCCTGTATTGAACACCAGGGCCGCCTCTGTCCCTTTAAATTCTGCGGTAATCTCTTCTAAGTGTTCATGGAGGGCCATGTTGCCTGAGACCAGCCTTGAAGCCGCGGCACTATTGCCATAATTTTTAATGGCCTCAATGGAGGACTCTTTTACTCTGATGTCTGCGGCAAGTCCCAGGTAATTGTTTGAACAGAGGGAAATATACTCCCGTCCTCCTATAGTGATTCTCGAAGACTGCTCAGAGTCTACCCGATTAAGGTTTCGAAGGAGATGGGAGTCTTTCAGGATTGTTAGTTCATCTTTCAATGTCTTAAGTAAGAGGTTCACAGATATCCCCGATCCTGTCGATGATAACCGGCTGTTTCTCAAGGTAATCGATATAGGAGCCAAGGTGGAGGTTCCTGGCATCGACAAAAAATGCCCTTCCCCCTCTCAGAGAGCCTTCTTCTTTCACAGGGGCCAGGCGCACGTAGCCACTTTTTTTAGAGGCGACATATCCTGTGGTATAATCCGGATTATCAGAACAGCAGAGTTCAGCGACAGTTTCATTTCTATGGATAACCTTTGATGCAATGGCAAGGGCATCTATAACCCGTTCGTGATAGATTCCAAATTCAGTTAATCGATTCTTAAGGAGCATCCTGGCCTCTTGAGTGTAATCTATCCTTGAGACCCGGACACCCCTCCGGATATCCGGCTCTATCCGTTCACCGGTTAAGGCATCTATAATCATGGCGCCACGCATGTTGGTCCCTTCAGGGGTTGGTCCGGATTGGAGCAGACGACGGGCGTTCTCAATGGCTACGGGGGATATCCCGTTGGCGCCTAAGATCTCTTTGGCGGCCCTGTGGGCCGCATCAATGGTAGAGAATATTCGTGTTTTCACATCGAGGGACCGAATACAGGCAATCGAATCAGGCAAAACAGTATCTGCCGATATACGGATCTCATCAGGCAATGCATAAGAGGCCAGTGCCCGCCTGAGCATCTCCTCAAGCACCTCTTTGAGACAGGCGCCATCTATGAGCCTCTCAGCGCCTGACACATGGGCCTTGCGCAGGGAGGCCCGCATCCGGATATTATAGAGTTGCTGCACTTTCCAACCCCAAATCCCGGAGCATCTGAAGGTCTTTACCCGGTTCCCTTCCGCCCCTTGTCAGGTAGTTTCCTATCATCATCCCATTGGCGCCACTTGCAAATATCAGCGGGTGTAAATCATGGAGCATGCTCGTCCTGCCGCCGCATATCCGGATCTCCTTTTTAGGCATTAACAGCCGGAACAGGGCGATTATCTTAAGAGAGTCTGCAGGACTCAGCGGCGCCACGTCTGTCATTGGAGTTCCCTGGGCAGGCATCAGGAAATTGATGGGGATAGAATCTACGTCTAACGCCATAATCTCAAAGGCTAAATCTACCCTGTGTTCAAGGTTCTCACCGATTCCAAATAATCCACCGCTGCAGGTCGAAATGCCTATACTCTTTGCAATCCTGACCTCTTCGACCCGGTCCTGATAGGTATGAGTTGTACAGACCTTGGGGAAATAGGCCTCTGCGGTCTCAAGGTTATGATGAAATCGCGTGAGTCCTGCTGCCTTCAGTGTAATCATCTCCTTCTCTGTAAGGGCCCCCAGCGTTGCGCATACCCCGATACCAACCTCCTTCTTTATCCGTTGAACGGCGGTGCACAGTTTGTCGAGCTCTTTGTCGTTCCTTATCCTGTTCCCGCTTGTGGCCAAACAAAATTTAGTGGCGCCGCACAGTCTTGCACTCCTGGCACTCTCCACAATGGTATCCACTGGTAAAAGGGGATAGGTGCCAATGCCTGTTGAGAAATGTACCGACTGGGAACAAAAAGAGCAGTCTTCTGCACATCCTCCGGAACGGGCATTGATCACAGAACAGAGGTCGACAGTATTGCCGGCAAAACTTTGACGCATTCTATCAGTCCATGATAACAGGTGAAGCAGATAATGATCCTCAAGACTGAGAATAGACAACGCCTCATCCCGAGTTATTCTCTCGCCTGCAAGGGCCTTTAACCCGATGATATCTAACTTGTTTCGCATTGATTTGATGAATCTCTCTGTATGTTATTAGGGGCGAAGTACCCTATCGAAAAACTGCCCAACTCTGTTTGATCATGACTGCCATGCCAGGCACTAAAATTGCAAAATATTATTATAAATAAGCTAATGGGCTATCGAGATATGGTATTACATATGACTTTTAGTTGTCAACATGATCGTATCTCACAGGTTGACAATCTATTTAGAATCAGGTGAAGAGGGATGGGGAAATGACTTGACATGGAGAAAGAAGCTACGATAATATTAAGACAAATCCAATAGTTATATTTCAGAGAAGGGGGTCAAATGTTTGAACGATTCACTGACCGAGGAAGAAAGATAATTATCCTGGCAAGAGAAGAAGCTGAAAAGCATCAGAATGATTACCTTGGTACAGAGCATATCCTCCTTGCCATCTTAAGGGATGGAGAAGGGGCCCCGCTGATCGTGTTGAAGAAGATGGGACTTTCCCCGGAGCAGATACGCATGGAGGTGGAGAGGAATCTTCCTTCCGGCGGTGTGACCATGACCTATGGAGAGATTCCCTTTACCCCGCGTGTCAAACGAGTCATCGAGTATTCCATCGAAGAGGCAAAATTACTTGGACACAACTTTGTCAGCAGTGAACACCTCCTCTTAGGGCTTATCCGGGAAGAGGAAGGGATCGGCGGTAAGATACTGAGGAGTCTTGGAGCGAATCTGTTGACAGCAAGACAGCTGACACTCAGCTTTCTAAAAAGAGTCCAACCCAGAGAGCGTGAAAAGAAAAGCAATACCCCTGCAATTGATGAGTTTGGCAGAGACCTCACGGCCCTGGCTGCAGAGGGGCAGTTAGACCCTGTGATTGGCCGGGACGATGAGATTGAACGTGTGCTTCAGATACTCAGCAGGAGAACAAAGAACAATCCGTCGCTTATCGGGGAGGCGGGTGTTGGAAAGACTGCCATCGTTGAAGGATTAGCGCAGAAGATCGTGAACCTTGAGGTGCCGGATAATCTCCTCAATAAAAGGGTCATAGCCCTTGACCTGGGGGCGCTGGTTGCCGGGACAAAATACAGAGGACAGTTTGAGGAGCGTCTCAAGGTCATCATGAAGGAGATCACCACCGCCGGCAACATCATTATCTTTATTGACGAGCTGCATACACTGGTGGGCGCCGGGGCCGCAGAGGGCTCCATTGACGCATCGAATATGCTGAAGCCCGCATTTGCGAGGGGAGAGATACAGTGCATCGGTGCGACAACCCTTGATGAGTATCGAAAATATATCGAAAAAGATGGTGCCTTAAAGAGGAGGTTCCAGCCCATCTATGTGAATCCGACCAGCGCTGAAGAGACCATTGAGATCATCAAGGGGCTTCGCCGCAAGTATGAGGAGCACCACAACATCTATATTACGGATGAGGCGATTGAAGAGGCCGTACGGCTCTCTGAGAGGTACATTACCGATAGATATCTCCCGGACAAGGCAATCGATGTTATTGATGAGGCAGGGTCCCGTGCCAAATTGGTTGCACACTTTGTCCCGGAGACGATACGCGCCGTTGAGCAGGAGCTGAAGAATGTTATCCGGGAGAAGGAGATGGTCAGCAGGCTTCAACGGTTTGAGGCGGTGGCAAAGTTCAGAGAGGAAGAAGAGAGGCTGAGGGATCTAATCGATGATGCCAAAAAGAACTGGAGAACCCAATTAGATAAGACAAGGCCGGTCATCGGAAAAGAGGACATTGCCCATATCGTGTCAAAGATGACCGGGATCCCTCTGGTAAAGCTTGAAGAGGGAGAGACACTGAGATTGCTCAATATTGAGACAGAACTCCATAAGCGCATCGTGGGGCAGGATGAGGCGATCTCGGTGATTGCAAAGGCGATCCGGCGGTCTAGGGCAGGGCTGAAGGGCGTGAAACGTCCGATCGGTTCGTTCATATTCCTCGGCCCTACGGGTGTCGGCAAGACAGAGCTTGCCAAGGCCCTTGCCGAATACCTCTTTGATAATGAGGATGCCCTGATTAAGATAGACATGTCTGAATACATGGAGAGGTTTAGTTCTTCCCGTTTGATGGGGGCCCCGCCAGGGTATGTGGGTTATGAAGAAGGGGGGCAGTTGACGGAGAAGGTGCGAAGGAGACCCTACTCTGTGATCCTGTTTGATGAGATTGAAAAGGCCCATCCTGATATGTTTAATGTTCTCCTTCAAATCTTTGAGGACGGATGCCTGACTGACAGCTTTGGGCGTAAGGTAGACTTCAGAAATACGATCATTATTATGACCTCAAATATTGGCGCAAGGGTAGTCGAGAAAGGGGCAACCCTGGGCTTCCAGAAGGCGACGGAAGAGGATCAGTATAAGCGGGTGAAGGAGTCCATTACGACGGAGTTAAAGAATGTGTTTAATCCGGAATTCCTGAACCGGATTGATGAGGTGGTCATCTTCCATCCTCTCAACAAGGAGCACTTATTACAGATAGTAGATAATCTGATATCGGAGGTAAACGAACGGCTGACAATCGGCCACATGCACCTTGAGGTTACAGAGGCTGTCAAGGAATGGTTGATCCAGGAAGGTTATCAGCCCTCCTATGGGGCGCGGCCGATGAGGCGGGCCATTCAGAGGCATATTGAAGACCCACTGTCTGAGGAGATCATCAAGGGGAGGTTTAAAGAATCCCGAAGGATAAAGGTCGTCTTAAAAGACAATAAACCAGGTTTTGTCGAGGAAGCGATACTGGCAGAGGTGTAGAGGAGGGAGACTTCCCATATTTTCATAAAAGAAATGGGAAGTGTCCCTTTTAACTCTTTTAACTTTAAAAGGCTATTACGGCTTGTCAGGGGATATAAAATCTGATAAGTTTTGATAGCCTTTTTTATTTGTGCAGTAATGATGGACAATGAATAGGCGCCGCAGAGGTAAAATAATTATTTGGATATTGTTATTAGTCCTCATAACAATTGCCCTTATATTTCTGTGGATCCAATGGAAACAAATTCCACAGCCCAGGATAATTCCGGACAGCGACAATCGTGAGATTGCAAGGCCTGAAAAGGGGATTGAAAGGCCCATACCTGAAATGCCGGAGCCGGAGGCACGCAAGGTAAAGGTTGCCATTGTGATTGATGACATGGGATATGATAAGAAGATATTCAAAAAATTTGTTGATCTTGGCATTCCACTCACATTCTCCATCCTTCCTGGTCAGAGGTATTCTACAGGGATAGCTAATGAGGCAAGGTCTCTGAATTACGAAGTGATGCTCCACCTTCCCATGGAACCCCGTAATCCGGAGAGGAATCCCGGTAATGGAACCATACTGACCCACATGTCACAGGACGAGATCCTCAGACAGCTGTCAGAGGACATAGAGTCAGTCCCTTACATTGCAGGCGTCAACAACCACATGGGGTCTCTTCTGACTGAAAATCAGGATGTCATGAATATCATCCTTGAGGATCTGCATAAGAGAGGATTGTTTTTCATAGACAGCAGGACGTCGCCGCGTTCGGTAGCCTATGAGACGGCAAGGCGCATTGGGGTTCGCAGCGGCAGGAGGGATGTCTTTCTTGATAACAAAGCGGACATTGGGTACATTAAGGGCCAGGTAGATAAGGTAATCAGGATAGCCAAGCAGAATGGAGAGGCAACTGCCATAGGACATCCAAGGGCCGGGACCGTAGCGGCCATCAGAGAAAAGATAGCGGATTTTGAAAGAGAGGGGATTGAGCTTGTCCCTGTCTCCGAGGTGCTGGATTGATGAGTTATATTCTTGGCATAGAGACATCGTGTGATGAAACAGCTGCGGCCGTATTAAAGGACGGCCGGCATCTCCTGTCTGGTGTCATCGGTTATCAGTGGGAGATCCACGGCAGGTATGGCGGGATAGTCCCTGAACTTGCCTGCAGGAGACATATTGAGGTCATATATCCCATCACTGAGGAGGCCGTAAAAAAGGCGGGTATTACCTTAAAAGATCTGACGGCCATTGCTGTGACTTCCGGTCCCGGACTTATCGGTGCCCTGCTCGTAGGCGTCTCCTTTGCAAAGTCCTTATCTTATGCATTAAAGATACCCCTGATCAGCGTTAATCACCTGGAAGGACATCTATGGGCTATCTCTCTGGAGAAGAGGGTCCAGCGGCCCTTTATAGGGTTAGTCGTCTCGGGTGGGCATACCAACCTCTATATTGTCGAGGACATCGGGAGATATCGGTTGATCGGGAGTACCTTTGATGATGCTGCCGGAGAGGCCTTTGACAAGGTTGCAAAGGTATTAGGCCTCGGCTATCCGGGCGGACCAGCGATTGAGAAGTGTGCCGCATCAGGAGATCCGAAGGCCATAGCCTTTCCGAGGGCACTTTCGAAGAAAAAGGGGTTTGACTTTAGTTTTAGTGGCATAAAAACTGCAGTGATAAGTTATGTTAGGGATAGGTATGCCATCTCGCATGTTGATGAAATACCCGGTGTGCTAAAGGGTGAGGAGAGGGTAAAGGCGGATATTGCGGCGGGCTTCCAGCAGGCAGTTGTCGACATCCTGGTCTCAAAGACGATCGCCGCGGCTTGTGCGACAGGGATAAACAAGGTAGTGATTTCCGGCGGAGTAGCGTGCAACAGATTGCTTAGGAATGAGATGGACTTACGTGCACAGAAACATAAGATTAAGGTGTATGTCCCAGGGGCAAAATATTGTACGGATAATGCCGGGATGATTGCCTGGCTGGGATATAAATATTATAAGAAGGGTATAGTCTCAGATCTGAGATTAAACCCGGATGCACAGGGCCGCATCGGATAGGTTTCAATGAGATTTCCTAATTTCTATAACCTCCTGGCATATCCATTCATCACCATTCTGCTTCTTACCGGTTGTGGCAGTGATTCAGGCAAAAAGCAGAGGAACACAGGCCTCTTTTCGAGTTATGGGGTTGGTGCAGGGGATGTCATTATGATTGAGATAGCCTCTCCCGAGCTTGCGGTGAATAGCGGGTCATCCGGTGGGACAGGGGCCGACTATCAGAAGACAGTGTCTCTTGATGCCGGGACAACGGTACAGCTCTCGGTGACCGCCCGTGATGTCACCGGGACCAGTTATCCCAATATCAATGTGGTTTGGTCCTCGGAGAATCAGGCCATAGCCGCAGTGGATAGCTCAGGAAAGGTTACAGCCATTTCAAATGGAAGTACGATCATAACGGCAAAACTTACAATGAGTGATAACACAGTCCTGAATGATAATGTGCAGGTCACTGTTCTCCCGTCTCCCATTAACAATAAAATCTGGACGACCTCTGCGGTGACCTTGCCCAAACCCATGTGGGACCATGCTTCTGCGGTCTGGAAGGGGTATTTATACGTAGCCGGTGGACATTCAAGTTGTGACGGGTCTTCCGACTGTGGATTTACAAACAAGGTCTACTATGCCCCTTTAAATCCGGATGGTTCCATCGGGGCATTTAAGGCAGCGACTCCCCTGCCTAAATATCTCAGAGGACATTCCTTAGTTGTCTATAATGACTATCTTTATATTATGGGTGGTATTGAACAGCCCATCTTTAAAGAACCACCCTATCCGGACCCTGCAAATTTTAAGACTGTCTTAAATGAGAAGGTCTACTATACAAAGGTAGATGCAGACGGGGGGGTAGGGGATTGGGTTGAGACGACCCCTCTACCACCGCATGAAGAGACTATCCCGTCTGACAAGGCGGGGCTTTTTGCCCTCTCGGCGACAACACATGATATGAATGGCACAGGATACATCTATGTCACAGGGGGGTGGAGCGCCGAGGCCACCAGGAATGTCCGCAGTGTATTCATTGGTCCTGTATCACCACAGGATGGAAGCATTCCAAACTGGATCCGCAATCCAAACTCGGACCTCCTTTACCTGGATGGCTTAAGCAAACATGTTGCGGTGACAGGCGCTGTCAACGAGGGGAGTGCAAACGAGGAACATTACCTCTATGTCATCGGCGGCAACGGAGGCGCCATTGGTGTCCAGTCCTTTCACAAAGAGATTTACTATGCCAGGATCGCCAGTGACGGCATCCTCTTTGACTGGAAGCTTGCCTCCTCTTCCCTGCCTATTCCTTTGATAGACCATGCGGCCGTATCCGCAGGCCGGTACATTATGGTGTCAGGTGGCAGGGATAGCGATGACAATTATCGCTACAAAGTATCCCCACACGTCTATTATTACTTTATTAAAGATAACGGGGACTTGGAACTGATGAACAGCTACACTACAATGCCTTCTCCCCTTTTTCACCATGCCGCTGCCGCCGATAAGGATAACGTTGCAGGGGCTATCCACCTATATGTCACAGGAGGTGCAATCGGTGATACGGAAGAACAGGGGAATCGTAAGGAGAGTGTGTACTATCTTTCTGAAGGTAATCCTTGACAGGACATCTCATGGAGTGATATATCTCAACTCAATGTGCCGCTTATCCACCACCCCCTGCCTGATAGCTATAGGCGCCGTGATAATCCTCTTTCTTGCCCCATTTTCTGCCAGGGCAGAGGTATATACCTATGTGGATGAAAATGATACTGTCCATTTCACGAACGTACCGACAGATCCGCAATTTAAGATGATCATCCGGCCTAAGGAAGAGAAGCCAAAGGCCGTCAGTGCGGCTTCGGAGAAAGATCAACGGGGACAGAAGGAGTTTGGCAGATTGATCGAGGCAAAGTCGTATCAGTATGGACTTGACCCCGCCCTTGTAAAGGCTGTCATAGCAGTAGAGTCAGAGTTTAACCCCAGGGCCGTTTCAGAGAAGGGGGCCAGGGGCCTGATGCAGCTTATGCCGATGACGGCAGATGAGCTGGGGGTGACGAACTCCTTTGATCCTGAGGCCAATATTGACGGCGGCGCAAGATATTTGAAATACCTCCTCGATTATTTTAATTGGGATATCGACCTGGCCTTAGCCGCCTATCATGCAGGGATGATGAGGGTGGTCCGGCACACGGGGATACCCCCCATTCCTGCTACCCATCAGTATGTCAAGAAGGTCAAGAAGGTCTATCAAAAATATATCCTCCAGTGAGTCATGAAACCCGTACCCTGATGTGCCTTCTCTTTCCGCCCCAGAGGGGAAAGTCCTCACGATAGTGAGCCCCCACACTCTCCCGCCGTTTGAGGGCTGACAACACTATGAGCTTTGCAGTGGTGAGCATATTGAGAGTCTCTAATTCATTCCGATTTACTCCGTATGGGTCCATTAAAGAGGCCTGGAGGTCAATCTCCCTGAGTGCATTCTCTAAGGAGGTTGCAGAACGGATGATCCCCACGTGATCCCACATCGTTTTTTTAATCTCATCCCGGGTACGGTTTAATTGAGCTGTTTTAAGAGAGGCTGAAGTATGGCGCTGAGCTTGAATCTTGAGATCGGAGGCCTTTAGTTTGATCCCTGGGGGTATCCTGTGACCTTTTGCAAAATCGGCCGCAGCGATCCCGGTACGTGCCCCGAACACAAGTCCCTCCAGGAG
>Ga0209324_10003458_pt1 | contig 10862 bp, 7 predicted proteins | sample Rifsed19ft3_FD_184015 | JGI IMG/M metagenome (GOLD analysis project Ga0209324, IMG submission 184015) | Soil microbial communities from Rifle, Colorado, USA - sediment 19ft 3 (version 2) | ecosystem: Environmental > Terrestrial > Deep subsurface > Rock core/Sediment | place: Rifle, Colorado...
TTCTTCTGTCTTTATGCTCAACAATAACTACTTTATTCTTGGAAATTGGCTCAAGAACAGGGCTTGGCCTCGGTTTATTGGATCTCGCGGTATATGAATTAGCAGACTGTTTTGTTGTAAATCCTGAACTGCTAAAGGGAAAACAAATCCGGGATAAAAAGAGAGACGTTAATGGCATAATAGAGCTTGGCATCAATCCCGCCCGTCCGATCCGTGAGCAGAAGCCTAATCCTCTGCCTGACCGCAAGACCCTTGACGATATCGTCTTCGATATCCTCAGCCTGACAGAAGACGAAAGGAACGAGGTCTATTGGGCAGTGTGTGAACTGGTAAAGAATAGGCTGGAGAAGGCAAGGAGCGTGTAGAAGGAGGGCTATAAATATGAAAAAGATTATCAAGTTACCTAAAATTGCCAAACCGACTATCGAGCAGGTGCTTGAGGAGTTTCTGGCTGAGCAGATGATAAAGCTTAAGCCCAAGACCGCATCCGGTTATAGAGACGCAATCCAATTGTTTAAGGATTGTATGAACGGCTATGCCTACCAAAGCCTGTCGAAGGAAGAGTCCGCTCTTTTTGAAAAGCATTATAACGCAGAGGGTCAAGAACACAAAGAATTCTGCCAGCTTTTTGGACCGGATAAAATTATGGAAAACACAGGAGAGTTCCTTGGCTACTTTCTGATTCGTAAAGTTATGGCGGGAGGCGATTTCAAGCGTCTTGCCGGCACTGTAATCAAGAAGCTCTCAAAATGGCTTGCCGAAAAAGCATATATCTCAGAAGAAGACACCGCGATGGGGAAAGAGGAGGGTGTGTCAGCAGCCAGAGACCTTCCCAAGGCTGAAAAGGCAGGGAATATTCTTTATGAGTCTGCAGAGCACGTGGACTTTGACCCGGATGAATTGGACGACGCTGATTACCACGACTTTGACCATTACACTATCGAGAAAGTTGAGCCCGGGAAATTATGGCTGGAAGTTTATGATGAGAAAGGTAAGAGTGCTGTTGGCCCCATAGCAGTGCCAAGAGAGGCAACCGAACTTCTCAGAAAAGGCTGGGATATAAGTTGTGCTATGGCCCGTATTAGAGGAAAGTGGAGGATCGTTGAGTTTGCAAACATTTATCCGCAGTAATGAAAATCCATAGTGGAATTTCTCTATGATACCGGCGCAACAGATAGAGCAAACAAGATATGCAACATCTATGGCTCAAGGGGTCATGAGTTTTTGAGGGATATTTATGAGAAGCATTCAAGAGAGACATAATGACTCAGGAATTATATAATTGCACATTCTAACTTGCAGAAATTGAAGGACTTTTTTATGATATTCCAATATTTAGCCCTTAAAGGCTAAAAACATGAAAGTGACTGTATTTGTATTATTTAACAGGTAGATATATATGGATGATAAGTTAAGAGTAATACTTAGCCCATATAATCCCTGGTGGGACACTGTTAAGGGTATATGGAGGGAAGATATACCTTTATACCGACGTACTATTGTCGAAAGGGTAATCTCTGACATTGAAGAACTACCCCAAATTGTCTCTGTTACCGGACCTCGGCGTGTGGGTAAAACAACCGCTCTTCGCCAGGTGATCTGCCACTTGCTTGATAATAAAAGTATCGCACCTGAAAGAGTTCTTTATTTTTCGTTTGACGATCCTGAAATGTTCGTCTCCTCGGAACTACAAAGGGAAATCTTTGACAGACTTGTAGCATACGCAAAAGGAAAAGGAGCAACGAAAGAGGTTCCATTCTATTTCTTTCTCGATGAAATTCAAAGGCTGCCGCGCTGGGAATTATTCCTGAAGAAATACTATGATCTTAAATTTCCAGCCAGGTTTATTATCTCGGGCTCTGCATCATCGCCGATATTCAGAAGCAGTCAGGAAAGCCTGCTCGGTCGTATAAAGGACAGACATTTGCTGCCTTTCAGTTTTCGGGAGTTTTGTCTTTATAATCTGAATTCCGATCCTAAATTTAAAGATGCACTGCCTAAACCAGAAGAGTTGCGGCAGCTGCTTCTCGATGAAAAAGCCGAGGACGCACTGAGATATCTTGAATTGCTCGACAATAAGCTATCTCCCTTCAGGAATCAACTCTCTCAATCCGTTGCCGGGTACACGCGGGAGGGAGGATTCCCCGAGGTGTGGAGCATCAGGGACCCCATACGCAAGATGGAGTATCTAATGGAGCAGCAGGTAAGGAAGGTCCTCTATGAAGATTTGATGGCCCTCACAAAATACAAAAAGCCAGAGAATGTCTTGAGGTTTTTCATTTACCTGCTCGCCCATCCAGGCATTGAAATAAACACCGCGAAGGTTGCCAAGGAAATCGGCGTGGAGCGCAGAATCATTGAAGAAAACCTTCCTCGTCTTGTAATGACCGACCTTATTCTTCGTGTCCAAAAGTTTACGCATAAGCCTCTCAGGGTCAAGCAGGGCAACATCAAATGCTACCCCGTTGATCTTGCACTGAGGAATGCTGTGTTGAAGACATGGCAGGATTTCACCGCCGACCCGGACATGATGGGACTGTATGCTGAAAACCTTGCCGCCCGGCAGCTTTCGACCTGGACAGAAGCCATTGATATATCTTTTTACCGGGAGAAGAATACAGAAGTTGATTTTGTCGTCACCCATGGAGGGAACAAGTATCTACCAATTGAAGTGAAGCATCGGAAGGGCAAGGAGATGACCTCTGGGCTGAAGCATTTCATGAAGAAATTTCGCTTGTCTTTCGGGCTGATGGTGACCCGTGAGCGACAGATATTACTGGAAGATGGTATTCTGTGTGTGCCGTTGAGATATTTTCTGCTGGCGACGTGAAACCTTAAAGAGTCCATTTAATAGGATGATACCAAAGAAGATTATAGATAACAGTGACGTAAAACTCTCCGCCTTTCTGAATGATGTTTTAAAAGAAATCCCCAATACCCATTTTGACATAGCTACAGCCTTCTTTAAAATCCAGGCATATGCCTTGATAAAAGATACTATCCAGGGGGTAAAAGGTTTTCGGCTCCTCCTGGGAAGGGCTCCTGAGATAAGAAGTGAGACAACTCTTGGGGATGTTCTCCTGAAGATGATAAGGGAAGAGGTTGAGGGGTTTGACCTTTCTAAGGAGAAAGATGGGCTGGTAAAAGAGTTCATTGGATTCCTAAATAAAGAAAATGTGGAGGTCAGGCTCTATGATAAGGAGTTCCTCCATGGCAAGGCGTATATCTTTGATAAACTCGTGATAGTTGGCTCCTCAAACTTCACCCCTTCAGGTCTGACACATAATACCGAGCTAAACTCTGTTTCCCTTGAGGCTGAAGCCGAATATGTAAAAAAACATTGGTTTGATAAGTTCTGGAATGAAGCTGTTGATTTTAAATCCGAGCTTATTACGCTCCTTGAAGCCTCTCGTTTTGGTACCAAAGAATATACCCCCTATGAAGTCTATATAAAATCTCTCTTTGAACTACAAAAAGAAGACATCATACCTGGAGATGGAGCACAGAAAGAAGAAGAATTTCGACCATCCTCAAAGGTTAACCTTGCTGAGTTCCAGGAAGATGCTGTTAGGAGGATCTTCAGCCGCCTCAAAAAGTACAGATCCTGTATGGTTGCAGATTCTGTAGGACTGGGCAAGACCTGGATAGCTAAAAGAGTTATTGAAGAGTTCGGTTTTTACAAGAGGAAGAGGTTTCTTGTAGTCTGCCCTGCCCAGTTACGAGAGATGTGGAGAGATGCTGTAAAAGACCTGATCCTTGCAGAAAGTATCTTGTCCCAGGAAGAACTTGCTTCAGTTGACTTCCTGAAAAAGGCGAGACATGCTGTTGGTGGAGGACTTGAAGAGGTCTCTTTGATAGTCGTTGATGAGAGCCATAACTTCAGAAATCCCCTCTCAAACCGATGGGAGAACTTCTTCACCCTTATAATGGATCATATAACCAAAGGGAAAGAGAGACCATATATACTATTTCTCACTGCAACGCCAATCAATAATACTATATGGGATCTCTACTGGCAGGTAATGCTCCTTACCCTTACAGACCAGAAGGTATTTCTTAAAGAAGGGATTTCAGACCTCTTAAGGTTTTTTAAAGATATCGATAAGGAAGGAAACCCCATTCTTTTGAATGATCTTATGAACGAAGTATCCATAAGAAGGACGAGGGACTATATTAAACAGAACTATCCTGATGCAGAAATAGACGGGGAAAAGGTTATCTTCCCGAATAGGATCCTTGAGAATATAAATTATCATCTTGATGAGGCATATCAGGGGCTTTACAGTGATATCTCCCGTACAATAAGTGAAAAATTAACAATGGCCTATTACCGTATCCTTGAATATAAAAAGGTGGAAAGACTCTCTAAGCCTGAAGAGATGGCTTTGGGAAGGATGATAGCTTTGGAGGGTATCTTCAGGACTATTCTTTTAAAAAGACTTGAAAGCAGTGTCGAGGCATTTAGAAAGAGTGTGGCAAATCATGTAAGGTTTCTCGAAAGGTTAAAGGAATATATAGAAAAAGGCAAGTTACTTACAAAACAGACCTACTATAAATACGTTTTCAATCTGGATGAAGAAACTGCTGAGGATTTTTTGGAAGAGTTGGAAGATATTGATATTGAGGATTTCAGAAAAGAAGAACTCATCAGGGACATAGAGAAAGACATTGAGCTTTTTAATGAGATGGGCATGAAGGTGGGTACAATAGATCCAGAGGCCGATTCAAAGCTCAAGGAATTAAAGAAAAGGCTTCTTGAATTGAGCAAGAAAGGACAGGTTGTTATCTTCACTTACTATGCGGACACCTTGGATTATATTTATCAGAATGTATCTGAAGACTCCCTGTTTTCAAAAACAAGCATTGAGAAAATATCCGGCAGAATAACTTCTGTTAGAAGGCGAACAGAAATTGTGGATAATTTTATGAGTGGAAAGACAGATATCCTTATGAGCACCGATGTCCTCTCTGAAGGAATGAACCTACAGAAGGCACAGTATCTTATTAATTATGATCTGCACTGGAATCCTACAAGGATGATCCAGAGGGCTGGCAGAATTGACAGGATAGGTTCCCCGTTTAAAGAAATCTATGTATATAACTTCTTCCCCGAAGAGGAGTTGGAAGATCTCCTGCGGCTTGTCAAGATCCTTCAAAATAAAATCAGAAATATTGATAGTTCTATTGGGCTTGACACCACAGTTCTGGGAGAGGAAGTAAACCCAAAGGTATTTGGAATCATAAGAAGAATACAGGAGCAGGATGAAACTGTCTTTGATGATTTGGAAAAAGAGGTCTTCGGAGGTGGTGAAAAATTTTATCAGCCATTGATGGATTATCTGAGAACAAAGACTGCAAGGGAACTGGAATCCATTCCTCTTGGAATTCATAGCGGGCTTAAGAGAGGAATAAAGGGGATATTTCTTTATTACAAATATGGGGAAGATTTCCACTTCTGGCATCTTTATGACCTTATAACAGGGGGAATGATCAAAAATAAGACAAAAATCCTTGATTATATTTCCTGCCCTCCTGAGGAGACCAGAGTTATCCCTGATTTTTTCGAAAAGGTCTATGAAGTAAATGCAGAAATAGTCCGTGACATAGAGGAAACATATAAAGAAGTAGAGCAACGAGAAGCAGTTGATCCAACACTCGGAGAGTTCACCAGTGATAAGAGTAAGAAGTTTGTGTCCAGCATTATCAGAGAGATGGATCTCAGGCTTGATGATACCTTCTTGACTTCCCACCTTCTTGACTTCCCGGAAGATAAAGAGGTTGAGACGAGATGGGAAGGGATAAAAGAAAGGCTCTTATCTGTCAGCCTTACGAAAAAAAGACTTCAGAAGCTGAGAGAAGTTTGGAGGAATTATAAGAATAACCATAAAAGCTGGAAAAGACTTTTGAAGGACATATCAGAGTTTCTGGAAGGTAAATTGCACATGGAGAAAGAGAAACTCCCTCCTTATAATCCTGATCTGCTTAAATTGGTTACTATTGATTTTGTATCTTGATTCAGGAACCTATTTTGTTTTCAAAACCGAAGGACAATTCTAAAGAAGCAAACGCATAACCTTGAATGATTACCAGAAGAAATATACAGAATTACCAGCCAACACAAAAACGTTGAGTTCTGTGAGAAAAAGAAATATTTCTGAAACCCAGAAAATCCCTCTTCCTACGTGTTATAGAGAGGCAAGACTTAATCTAACATTTCTATAAACCCCGTTAGAAGACCTTTCGCCCTCCTAATGGGACTGCTCACATGGGGTATTGACCTCATGTTCGCTCAAAAAGGAATATTATTTTTACCTCGCCGCAAGCCCCAATAGAAGCAACGCTTCGCACGGGGCAAGCAGCGGGGCTTTCTAACGGGGTAAAGTCAAATTTCATCTACTACAGCCTGGCGAGGTCGTTTCAACCCTGGCAATGTCGCCTTTCGAGATTGCTTCGTCGGTCTTAATGACCTCCTCGCAATGACACCTTCCTATTTCTTCGTGTATTTGTATTATTTGATATTTAGAATTTAGCCATTGATTTTTACAACTTATACCCTATCTTCCTCAGAAACTCCTTTCTATGTGCCTTGTCCTCAGCACTTTCAACGCCTTTTGGAGAGAAACCGTCAATCACACCGAGTATACCTTTACCCTGAGGAGTTTCAGCCACTACCACCTCAAGAGGGTTTGCGGTTGCACAGAATATCCTGCAGACTTCAGGGCAATTTTTTATCTGGTTAAGTACGTTGATAGGAAAAGCATTCTTAAGGAGGATACAGAAGACATGACCGGCGCCCAACCCCTGAAGGTTCTTTACGCAGGAATTGATAAGTTCTCCATCATTGCCCTCTGTCCTTATAAGGCATGGTCCTGATGCCTCAGTAAAGGCAATTCCAAATTTTGCCTGAGGTACTGTAGTAGCTATCACTTCATACAAATCCTCTGCAGTCTTTATAAAATGTGTCTGACCGAGGATTATGTTACAGCCCTCTGCAATTTCCATTTCTATTGTCTTTAGTTCCATATTTACCTCCATTTCCTCATAAGGCGTAATAGAAAATAAACTGTCTCACAGCAAAGCTGCGAGGCGTCTCTGTCATTCTGGCTCGTCCAGAATCTTTCTTTATCAAAGAAGGATTCCCGACAAGCGGGAATGACAAACAGAACAAAAACATTATACCTCAAAGCAGAACTTCGAGGAATTCTTTGATTAAACGGTCACCTTACGCCTCACGCCTGACGCTTCACGATTCTTTAAGTATGCTATAATGAAAATAAATTTCTCAGGATATGTCAAGCCTTTGTACCAAATAATATGTAATAAGTTCACAGTGAGAGGGTGTGAAAAGGAATTTGAAAATATTTTTTTATCTCACGTTTATCGTCTTCTCTCTGGTGTCTTTCTCTTCTCTTGCAAGCAGCGCGGAAATAATCGGGCCTGAGGTAGCTTTGCAGGGTAATGAAATCCGTGTCTCGACTTCCCTCACTCTCGAGGAAAAATACGTAAAGGAAATCAGGAATGGAATAGAAAAAGAGTTTGGATTCTATATAGACCTCTTCAAGGTCTGGAATATGTGGCCTGATGAATTTGTTCTCGGCAAATCCATAACAAGAACGATCAAATGCGATCCTGTTAAGAGTGAGTTCATTGCAACATCTTTTGACGGAAGTACACTCATAGAAAAAAGATTCAGGTCCTTTGAATCCATGATGAAATGGGCACTAAGCATTGATAACCTGATACTCACGAACATCAAAGAACTCGAATCTGGAATTCATTTTATCAGGATTACAGTGGAATCTAAAATCAGGAATCTTCCCCCTGTAATAGGCCAATTTTTCATTTTCTTATCAGAAAATGAATTTGTGGTTAAAAAGGATTCTTCTTATTTCAGAATAGGACCTGTTCGATGAAAACCCTCCGTTTTAACATTATCATAGCTTCGGTATTGATCCTTACAATTATAGCCTTCGGGGTTGAACTCCACTATATGAAACTTGGAAGTATTTCCTTCTTTACAAAATTAACAATTCTCATACTGCTGAACATCACTATTATTGCGCTTTTCACCCTTATCTTTTTTGTCGGGAAGAGCCTTACGAAACTCTATCTCGAACGGAAGAACAGAGTCCTCGGATATAAATTCAAAACAAAACTTGTTGTTATCCTCGTTGTCCTCACTTTAATTCCTGCCTCGATTTTATTCGTTGTATCAAGCGGGCTTATTACGAACTATATCGACCGATGGTTTGCTCCCCAACTCAGACAGCCCCTTGATAGTTCTGTAGAAATAGCAAAGGCATTTTATGAGCTTGAAAAACAGAGGGCCCTTGATTTAGCAAAGAAAGTACCAAAAGGTGAAACACCTGCTGGCAATTATACAGTTAGGCACCTGACAGAGATACCAAAAGATTCTACCGAGACAGTAAGAGCTGCCTTTGAGGGGAAAGCAGGTGCAGAAGTCATATCTGAGGAAAACGGAGACAGAATAAGGGCTGTTGTGCCTGAAAATCATGGGGGTAAACTGAAAGGGGTAATAGTGGTTGAGTCTTTTATCCCAAAAAAGATTACCGCAAATGTAGAAAATATAAAAGATGCATATGAAAAATACCTGACCCTTGAATCGTGGAAAGTTCCTATAAAGACACAATACCTCCTGATTCTCGGTTTTCTTACAATCCTTGTCGTCTTCATGGCCCTGTGGGTTGCACTGAAGATTGCAGGGGGGATAACAGATCCAATACAGAGCCTCGCGCAGGCTACTGAGCAGGTTGCTGCCGGAAACCTTGACATAAACGTTGATCTGAACCAGAAGGATGAAATAGGACTTCTCGTAAATTCATTCAACCATATGGTAAAAGAATTGAAGGAGGGAAAGGAATCTCTCCATTCTGCCTATATAGAATCCGACAGGCGAAGACTCTTTATGGAAAACATCCTCGATAATATAAACTCAGGCGTCATTATGCTTGATACTGCCGGCAATGTGCTCATGATAAACGGCGCTGCATCTTCGATACTCAACATACATCCAGACGCCGCTCTCAATAAACATTACAAAGATCTCATGTCGATGATAAAATCAGAAGGACTGCAGAATCTTATAAAGGAGATTGAAGGCCGAGAATTCAGATGGATCGAAAGGGAAGTAAAAATTGCTGCAGGGGACAAAAAAGCTATTCTCAGAGTCTTCATAAAAGGACTCAAAGATTCTCAACAATACATCGGCCTTCTCGTTGTCTTTGATGACATTACTGATATTGTCAAGGCACAGAAGGCGGTCGCATGGCAGGAGGTAGCAAGGAGAATTGCGCATGAGATAAAGAATCCACTTACACCTATTAAACTCTCTGCAGAGCGATTAATCAAAAAATGGGAGAGCAGGGATTCTGATTTTAACCAGATTTTCGAACACTCAACAAAAACTATTATTAGAGAAGTTGAAGGATTAAAGAGATTAGTTGATGAATTCTCAAAGTTTAGTAAGATGCCGGAGATTAAAAAGACACCAACCAATATGCCGATGATAATAGATGAGGTAGTCAATCTGTATAAAGGCTATAAAGGGGTAGAGATTAACGTATTACTCCCTAAGGAAAACCCCCTTGTAGAACTGGATGGAGAACAATTCAAGAGAGTTATGATAAATATATTTGATAATGCCATTCATGCTATTTCAAATAAAGGGATCATCGACGTGAGACTCCATTTTGATCTCTCTTCCAACATTGCATACTTGGATATTGCAGACGATGGTCCTGGCCTCAGAGAGGAGGACAAAGAAAAATTATTTTTCCCTTATTTCTCTACAAAGAAGGATGGCACTGGTCTTGGCCTCGCAATAGCAAACCGAATTATTGCAGAACACAAAGGATATATAAAGGTAAGGGATAAAGATCCAAAAGGGACAATCTTTACAATAGAAATTCCAATTGGTGAAAAGTAACGGAGTAATCAAAATGGCAGAACCTATAGTTCTTATAGTCGATGATGAGGGAAGCATAAGAGAAAGTCTTTCGGAGATATTTAAGGATGAAGGTTATTATGTCCTTACTTCGAGCTCCGGAGAAGAAGCAATAGAAACCGTGAAAGAGCAAAGCCCTGATCTGATATTTCTCGATATCTGGCTTTCGGGCATTGATGGTATTCAGACGCTTGAAGAGATAAAGGGTCTAAAGCCAGACCTTCCCATAATAATGATATCAGGCCATGGAAATATCGAACTTGCTGTGAAGGCAACGAGAATCGGTGCATATGATTTTCTCGAAAAACCCCTTTCCCTCGAGAGAGTCTTGCTGGCTGCAAAACGGGCACTTGAAAAACAGGCACTTGAGACAGAATACAAAGCCCTCAAACAGGACTTAACCAAAAGATTTAGACTCATTGGAAGCTCCCAAAAGATGACTATCTTGAAAGAACAGATAGATATGGCAGCACAGAGTAACAGCAGAGTATTGATCATGGGCGAAAGCGGATCTGGTAAAGAGCTTGTTGCACGATTCCTTTGCACGATTCCTTCATGAAAACAGCAAAAGGGCGGGTAAACCTTTTATCGAGGTGAACTGTGCTGCGATTCCGCAAGAGCTTATAGAAAGCGAACTCTTTGGCCATGAAAAGGGCTCCTTCACAGGTGCATTCGAAAGAAAGAAAGGGAAATTTGAACTTGCTGATGAAGGTACATTATTTCTTGATGAAGTGGGTGACATGTCTCTTTCTGCCCAATCAAAAGTTCTCCGTGTTATCGAAACCCAAGAATTTCAGAGAGTTGGAGGTAGCAGGAATATAAAAGTTGATGTAAGGATTATTGTAGCCACCAATAAAGACCTTAGGGAAGAGATGAAGAAAGGAAATTTCAGGGAAGA
>Ga0209324_10003460_pt1 | contig 10860 bp, 9 predicted proteins | sample Rifsed19ft3_FD_184015 | JGI IMG/M metagenome (GOLD analysis project Ga0209324, IMG submission 184015) | Soil microbial communities from Rifle, Colorado, USA - sediment 19ft 3 (version 2) | ecosystem: Environmental > Terrestrial > Deep subsurface > Rock core/Sediment | place: Rifle, Colorado...
AACCAGATGTACATACTGTATATGATGTTGCTAAAGCACTGATTGAAGAAATAAGAATGATTAGTAACCATAATAGTCGTTTCATTTTTTTAATTATAAAAAATAAAAAAATTTAAAAAATATTTTCAATTTTACTTGAAAATATTGATTAAACCAAATGCTGCTAGTACAATTATACCAACTGCGATTAGGCCGAAACCTGCAAAGACAGTAGCTTGTGTGCTATCCATACCTTCAATAACTGCTGTTGCGTTATCTAGTGTATCGGTTGGCAAAGCTGCTCTTACCTGTGCAATAACTAGGTAACCTACCATCAATACTATTCCAATTCCTATTGCTCCTATTGCTATTTGCATAAACATAGTCGTTTTCCTCCATTATTTTTTTTATTTTTGTCCTTTTTAGGAATACATTTACTTGAAAATATTGATTAAACCAAATGCTGCTAGTACAATTATACCAACTGCTATTAGGCCGAAACCTGCAAAGACAGTAGCTTGTGTGCTAGTAATACCGTCTGATACAGATGTATCAAATTGAGATGAATTATCTCTTCCTTCACAAGCTCCAGTTGAATTATCTTGCTGGAAACAGAAATTTTCAATATCAGGTAACGCTTGCCCAACTTGTGCAATGACTAGGTAACCTACCATCAATACTATTCCAATTCCTATTGCTCCTATTGCTATTTGCATAAACATTGTTATTCGCCTCCGCTAATATCTTAATATAGAACTCATAATCGTTTTTCTTTATATATATATTTAGCAGAAATTACTTTAAATACATATTATAATTCAACTTAGAAAAAGGTCTAATCTTCTTAACTATGATATATTTATCTACTTTCTCCATCCCGAGCATATTATTATCTTTATTTATACGATTTAGAACCCTAGTTAGTTGCTTTTCTTTTACATTTGATAACAATATCTCAGGTGAAAAATGTAAAAGATTAAATTTTTCGTATATTTCTCTATTTGTGGTCTGAATATTTTTCTTTTTTATCATTTTATTTAAATACCCATACATACATTATAACTACAACTTGTATTACAAAAAATAATGCTATAACCCAAAGCGCTGAAGGATTAAAAAATCCTTCAATGAATAAAAATAATCCTCCAAATAATAAAGATGAAAAAAATGATAATGCTAAATTTCTTGTTTTAATTATTAATAAAAATTGATATACGGCAAATAAAATAACAACTACCCAATTAGTTAAACCACTAGCATAATAAACTTCATAAGCAGCTTTAATTAGATGTGCATCTGTTAAATTTGTCCATCCTGTTGCATTTGTTCCAATGAAAACCATTTTTTTACCTCAAATCTTTGTTAGTCCATAAATACCATAGACCTATTCCATATACTATTCCTATTATCGTATACAGGGTATTAAATATAAAATCACTAAGAGATTTTGGCGTTATATGTGATCCAAAAATATTTTGTAATACATAATAAGACCCAAACATATATTGATGCACAATTTCTCCAAATCTTGCAATAAATCCTAAATTTACTACATCTAATACTCTATAAATTGCATTACTTTGATCTTGTAACTGACTTCCTGGTGTTACATTTCCAGTTATTGTTTCTTGGAAATCATCTGCATATGTTTGATTATAAGTCACAAACACACTGCTTGTATCTGAGGAAGTATCTGAAAATTGAGGAAATATATGTATCATTAATCCCATTCCAAAATTTAACATTATATTAAACATTATTATTTTAAATATTAGATTCATGTTGTTTTCTTCTCCTCTCTTATAAACAAATTAATTAAGCCAAAGAGACCAGCTATTACAATATAAACAATATCAATTGTAAACCAACCAAATATTCTGAATATTACTGTTAATAAAACTAAACCAATCGTTGCATAATTAGCGGTTTCTCTAGTTGCGTATAATGCTAATGCACCTATCAACAATAAGAAAAACCAATTTAAAAATAATTGTCCTTCTTCTACAGTATCACCTATTGATGATAATATTTGCAAAGGAATTGTTAAATTTTTATGATAAACATGAGTAGTATTTTTATTATTTCCATTTATATCAGTAAATAAAAGTTCACCTACTATTGTAGAACTAAGATTATTTGTAACATCAAAAGTAAATTCTATATTACTTCCTGATGTTGTCGCCGTATATAATAACGGTCCATTATACTGATTTGTATATAAATTAAATGTTACATCGCTAGTTTTATTTAAACTATCATTATATACGGCAACTGCTATTGATGAATTGCTTTGATTTAATATATTCATCCATGTTGTCGTAGCAAATCCTGCATTGGCAGATGGCGACCCATCTATATTTATATCATATAATCTTAAATTTTTATTTCCTGCTATATCAGCAGAATAAAATCCTATTACCCTTGTTGGCTGATTATCACTTTGTATTTCTATTATATATTCATGACTTTCTATCAGATACGCACTTATTTTTTGTTCTATATCAACAAAATCAGCAGTTATTTGTACAGTTTTATTTCCTATATTTTTCTTTACGAAGATTCTTGGATTATCGTATTTGTCTAAAAGATCATCAATTATAAACGTGTTAAATAAACTTTGTGTAGTCAACAAATTAATCAAATAAATATTTACATTAAATAATTCATCAGGATTTAATATAAATGTTCTATAATAACTTGTAACTCCATAATTTAATATAAATTTAAATTTACTATAACTACATGTTATTGGTACAGATTGATTTGATTGATTAATTACTGAAATTACTGTTTCATTTGGACAGAACACTAAAAATTGTATAGAATCTGCGCTTGATACATTGAATACACCTAATGTTCTTTCATCAAAGAAATTAAATATTGCAAAGAAACTCATATCTATAGGTAAGGTTATATTATCTAAATAATTCAATGTAAAATTTGTTGACTTATTTTGATATCCGACTCGCTGTATGAATAAATTATACGTCGAAGCATTTAAATAAAATGTTTGTAAAACTGTTGTGGTTTCGTTAGCGTATGTATTTCTCGATGTAACATTATTATGAACTTGTATACTTGCATTTGTTAAATTTGTTTGTGTCAACACATTTCTTACAAACATATTTATCACAGCTTGGAAACTACTAAATATTTGATTTTGCGTACTATTTTCTATTGTTATGTTAGCAGTTTGATTAAAGTATTGAGGTGAGGTAAATAGTAATTGATATGTTCCATTGCTTAAATTTGCTAAATATCCTTGTGTTCCTGTTATATTTTGAGTTCCATTGAAACCTGGATATGAATTCATTGTTGTAATTACTACGCTGAAATTGCTTATAGAACTATTGTCATATATATTTATTCCTGTAGTATTGACGGCTCCACCTATATAGAAGGTAATATTACTTGTTGCATTACTATTTGGTAAAGTATCATTAACAAATACACTCATTAGACAACTTTGTAACGGGTATTGACTTATAATTATAGATGTATTTGTGTGAGTTAATGATATATTTGTTGTTGAATTCGTGAAATAATATATTGTTCCGTTTAATTCACAAGAAACATTTATATTCATTGTACTTAGATTAAAATCAAAAGCTGTTATATTTAATGATAAATTATATAATGCGCCACTTATAACAGAATTATTTGCAATATTTGTTCCTTGTTCTAATATTATAGCCAAATGACTTATATTGGAAACTATACTTGTTACAGAACTATTTAAATAATCTGTTGTAAATATTCCATTTGAAGCTTGGCAACTAAAAGTCCAATTCTGTCCTACCGATGTATTTGTATCTGATATATTATTTATATTGGTTAATACACCTTGTGGATTATCAGAAACACTTCCATTTGTAAATAATGTATTATTTAAATACCAAATAAAATTATACGTTATGTTGCTTCCTTGTGCTTCAAAAGCATTACAATAACCTGATAATGTTTGATTATCTAATGCTTGGAAGTATGGATCAATTTGTGCGTCATTAATTTGTAATCCAATTTCTAATGAAGTGTTTGAAGAAGCGTTTCGATTGGCAGTTGTATTTATAAAAATAAAAGATCCATTAACAGGCGATGACCAATTATAAGTACAATTAACAGATGGTGCTGTTCCGCAGAATGTGGTGGCCAAACCACTTACTATAGGTGTCAACGCCCCACTATTATTTCTTTGTATTGATATCTGTGTTGTATCTAATATGGCTTCGCTTCTATAAAATTTTATTATGTAATTTGTAATAAAATATCTATCGTCGTTTGTTTCAGGTTTTACTTCATCTATTCCATCTCCTAGTGTTATACCATTAAATGCCCCAGTAAATGTCATTCCTGCCCCAGTTCCATTTATATTACTGATATTATTTTTATAATGTATTACAGGATTAGATAATCTAAACGCATATGCGGTACATCCGTTATTGCTTGTTAAACCTAATGTATCTAAATCATTTATTATATTATTATGTGCAGTTCCGTTGAAAATATCTATACCTCTCAATACACAACCATTTAATGTTCCTGAATTTCCTCGTGGTCGTAAAAATGAAATATTATTATTAAATATTGTATTATTAAAAGCTTGTGTAGTTAAATAAATACCTCTTGCCACACCTGGTGGACTTGTTGATGAACCAGTAGAACCTGCACCCGTTGTTAAATTATATATTAAATTATTAAATATCGCTGCCTGCCCCATCATGGAAGTTATACCTGCGCTTTCTCCTGCGAATCCAGGTGTTGAACTACCACTTTGATTTCCTTGACCTCCCATTATGGAACTTATAACATTATTACTTATATTTACCTGACTTCCGTTTATATCGGTTATTGTTAATATACCATTAGCATTTCCTCCTGTTCCTCCTGCTACTGCTGGGGCATTTCTAAATCCTCCTGTCCCACCAAGAATATTGTTGATGTAATTATTTCTAACTGTTATATTAAATGTTCCTGTTAACAAAGCATAAACATAACCACCACTCCTTAAGTCTTGATCATTAGAAGGTCCGCCAGTTCCTCCTGTTAAATTATAAATAGAATTATTTTCTATTATTGAATGATTTCCTCCCATTATTCCAATTACACTGCTTCCTACTTTTTGAGTCGTTGCTAAACAACCACCCGTTAATGATCCTCCTGTTCTTCCCGTAATGTTTTTAATTATATTTCTTGCAATGTAATTTTGACTAAAAGCTAATATGATTCCACCGTCAAACGTCTCTATATTACAGGTAACTTGCCCGTTATTTAAGAAATTGGAAATTATATTGTCAGTTATTGTATTATTTGTTGTTCCAACTAACGTTAGGCTTGTTATACCTCTGGAGTTGTTCTGATCACCATTGCTAGTTTGGTTTACTGATATGTTGTTAAATATGATAGTTGCAGTTGTATTATCAACCCAAATACCAGAAATATTTCCATTTTTATTATAACCGCCATTAATTACTGTATTTATGATTGTTACGTTAGTTCCGGTGATTCTTATTCCTCCATTTGTTATTGTAAAACCACTTCCATTAAATACTCTATTAGAAACTGTCATATTTAAAGGGCAATAACCTGTTATAGAATCATTTAATTCTATATCATTACCTGCGGTTATATTAGATTGAATTGCTGTGCAATCACTACCTATAAATGTTGGATCTATACTAAAATTACCTATTATATCTCCATAACAATAATCACCATTGATTTGTCCTATATATAATGGATCAGTTGGATTAAATTGATAATTTTCATTGGTGAAAGTATCACTGAGATTCATACATACTATATGTTCATTTTCAGTATCTTCTGTAGAAAAATTAAAATATATTTTTACTTGATCATTTCCTATATCATATAATTGTGTATTGATATTATTTGTTAAAAATTCTTCATCTTTTTTAACTTTAACTTTATTATTAGTTTTATTCAATAAATCTGGCTTATTATTATTATTATTATTATTCTTAATTTTTGTTCTTAATTCCTTATAATTTGTTCTAATACATTGTTTTTTTTGACTATTATCTTCAATAGATGTACAATTGGCTGTGTCATTTTCTATTGTCTCATTTCCTGTAACTATATATTCATATATTTCTAAAAAATAACTTGCTAGTGTTTGATTGCCACAATAAATTTTTGTATTAGTAGAATTAATTATTTCATATTTTAAATAATCACAATATTTACTATCTCCTAAAATATTTATTCCATCACTTATATTATTTACTAATATTTCATCATATACATATGGTTGGTTTACATAAAGTTCTGCATTTACAGAAATCAAACTCAATAGTAATAAAAGTCCAAAAATTAAGTTAAATTTGTTTTGAAATATCATAAACTATACCTTTTTATTGTTGTTGATATTTTCTGTATGGTTTTCTTATATATTCAACATTTCTTTTACTATATGGACTATATATTCTTACATTGTCATTAGATTGTGCTTGAATAAATGTAGGTCTAGGTTGAATTCTTATCGGTTGTTGTTGATAAGCCACTTGTGGTTGCATTTCCATAGGTTGTAAAGTTTCTATAGGTCTTCCACCTGCTAAAATACTTAATTTGCTCAAATCGGCTCCTCCGCTCCCTACAAACATATGTGCAGGATATAGGCTTGTTCCTGAAGATACACCTGTCAATTGACCTATAGGCGTTAAACCAGTTGCTCCTCCAATCAAAGCCTGAGTTTTTTGAGTTTGCAAACCAAGAGCAGCTAATTTAGTGCCAGCCTCTATATCTTGCGCTCCCATTGTTAAACCGCCAGATAAATCTCTAAGAAATTTCCTTCCTGCTCCAATTTTTGGTTGTCTTCCATATCTATCTTTTTGTAATGCAACTAATAATTTATAATAAGCTAATTCATCTTTTGAAGAAGGTATACCTCTAGATAACAATAATCTTGTTAAATCTGGTTGTGCTTTTGTATCTTCTATTCCTAAAAATGATTTTGCGGAACTAGATACAACCCCATATCCTTCTTTGGCTACTTCTTTAGGGCTTCTAAATGCTTCTTTTGGACTTTTTATTCTTGATTTAACTTTTGCAAAAAATGAAGGCTTTGCTTGCTCTGTATATGTGGATATAACTTCTTCCGGCATTTGTTGTTCTACAGGATATGAAAATGTTGCTGTAGGTTCACTCAAATCCAATTCTGGAGATACATCTTGAATGGGTCGTGATTCTGCATCAATTATTGGTGATGCATATTCCGGTGATTCATAAGGTATTATATCTCTATCTGGGCTTTCATCTCGTATTCCTAAAGCTTCAAACGAATCTTCTTCATCTCCTGGTCCTTGTAAAAATTTATTTAATGGATTACAGTCTAAAATATTAGCTTTTCCATCTCTATCTTTGTCTCCAAATAAGTTTAATTTTTTTTGTTGTTGTATTCTTTGTCTTGCTAATCCTTCATTTCCATATAAATTTCTTAATATTTTATCTTCAACATTTTTATTTTGTAATTTAAACATATTTTGATTTGAATTTTTCATTTTTAAATTATAAATATCTTTAGCTTTTCCCATTTTTTGGTTTAACATATTTCCAAAACCCATTTTTTGATTTAACATATTTCCAAAATTTACATTATTAAATTGGGAGAAATTCTTAGAGGTATTTTTCATCATAGCGTCGTAACTAGAGGATTTTGATGGACTGGTTTGTTTTCCAAAAAATTGGTCTACTTTTGTTCTTCCTTTACCTAGATTTATATTCATTTTTTTATTTCCACCTAATATTTTATTGGTGAAATTCATATTTATCTTATTTGTGCCTTGCATGTTTATTTTTTTATATATATTTTCATCTAATCCTGGCACTTTGCCTCCTAATATATCTAATTTTTTTTCTTTCATTGTTGACCTCCTCCTAATATATTTCCTCTCTTTCTTTTCTAAATCCTGCTATAATCATGTATAATATGACTATAAAAAATAATATGAATGGTAATGTATGAAAAAACATCATATATTTATCAATTCCTGCATATACTTCTGTTTTTGTTGCATCTGGTATTAACACTGAAGCATTAACCATATTCTTTATTACTGGAACCAAATGAGCATCAAAAACTTGTGTAAAAACAATATATAATATTCCTAATCCGAATAATGAAACTAACCCAAATATCCATGTAAATCCTGTCGAATATCCTTTTTTATTTATTTTAAACATAGTCATTACCTCAAATTAAGCTAGCTATTTTTTGTCTGAAATCCATAGCTTTACCTTTTTTACCTTTTTTCTTTCTACCTAAAAATAAATCTGCTAAATTAGGTTGTTGCGCTTGTGGTCTCTGTTTGAATTGTTGCACACCAAATGTTCTTGCTGCACCATTAATTGGTAAAACAAATGGTCTTGTTGATGTTCTTGCTTGTCGACCGAAATACATACCTGCATAATCTAAGATTGGATTTGTTACAAGATAACCATATCCTCTTCTACCATATCTTCCGCTTCTTGTTGCTGACGGTGGAAAGCCTGCAAGTCCTCCAAGACCAGGAGGAACTTTTGTTGGAACTGTAGAGGGTCGAACCATACCAATCGTAGGTATAATAGGTAATCGACTCAATTTTTGTGAGGTTATCAAATCCATTTGAAGTATTGGAGTAATTGCTGTGTCTGTAATCGGCGTAATACTTGTCTTAGGAGTTATTCCAACAAATTCTGATATTGATGGCGTTAATAATTGACTTGGTGTTTTTAAATCTGGAATTAAACTTGTACCTAAAATTTTAACTGTAGCTTTGTCTGATGGTGACCAAAAAACCGCAAATCCTGGTTTTGTTGTTATTCTTCCTCCTTCTATAGCACTTACAGGAACTTTTATTGTTCCAAATTCTCCTATTTTGACTGGTCCTACAGTTGGTCGTTTTCCTCCTGCTCTTGGACCAAATTCATTAACTAATATTGTCTGTCCTTGTGTGAATCTTTCACCTTGACCAGGACTCGGTTCGCCTGGAGTTATTGTTGTTTGACGCTGCCCGTACTCTGGCGGTTGTGGTGTTTTACCAGATGTTCCAAATACGGATTCAAATGTAACTTCACGATAATAACTCTTTTTCTTTTTTTCTGAAGGAATTTTTTTAAGTTGACTTCGTTCACGTAATATTCTTTCTTCCTCTAATAATTTTTCTCTTCTTCTTTGTTCAGTAAATTCTATCCTTTCTTTTTCTAATTTTCTAATGTTTTCTAAAAATATGTCATCAACAGATTTTCCTTTAGGTTTCGGCTCTATAGGTTTTCCACGTGGTTTAACTGGTTCTACTCCAAAAGTACCATAAATTTCTTCTGATGTTGCTAAACGAGTTTTTATTTTAGGATACGCAGTTTCTCTTCGTGTCAAAACATCTACAATTTCTTGTACTTCTTTTTCTGGTCCATATTCTAAAATACGTTTTGGTGTTCCAACCACACCTTCTTCAAATATAGGCACTCCTTTTTTTTCTGTTGCAGTTTTAACAATTAAATCTGGCAATCCTTTAGTTGTTTCTCCAAATTCTAATTCTATTTTTTCTAAATAATCTTTTCTAAATTGCTCTGTTATTTCTGATTTAGAACCTTGTGGGGTTTGTTTTGTTCGTGTATATATTGTACTTTCTGCTACTTTAGCTGGGCCGACCTCAGACGTTTGAGCAAAATCTACTCTTCTTTCCATTTGTCCTGTCAATATTTCTCCAGTTGATAATTTTATAGGCTCTTTTAAAGTAAATACTGATGTTTTACCGCCCATTTGTAATATACCTTGTCTGGTTTGTGGATTTATATATTCTCTATAAGGTTTATCTTCAGCTTTTATTACTTCAACAAATTCAGCAACATTACTATAATCTAATTTATCTACATTCTTTGTACTTTTTAATTTATTATTTTCATAAACTTTTCTAACAGCAACATCTGCTGTAGGTTTTTGTCTAGTGACAATAATAGTACCGTCAATTTTTTCAATTTTAATTTTCCCCGAGGCGACTTCTTTAAAAAGCTTTTTAACAGCTCTTAATATTTCATCGCGGCCGCCGTAATTTAAAGCAAAGGAGACGGTAATTGCGTCATTATCTTTGGTCATAGAAATCATGTCTTTTACTTTACCGACAATGTCTCGGGGAAACCAACTAACGTCTCCAATAACTCTAATTCTCACACCCTTTTCAGAGAGTCTTTGGAGCTTGGTTTTGAGGGCTTCTCGAAATATCCTAAATAGTCCGGACAGCTCGACTTTGTCACGATTTCTATTTTCGGTTGAGAATGCCCAAAAAGTTAAATACTTTATTCCAAGTTCGATTGCTCGCTCAACGACCGGCTCAATGGTTTTCTCGGCGGCGACTCTGTGACCCTCAACAGCTCCCAGGCCATGTTTTGCCGCCCAGCGGCGGTTCCCGTCCATGATAATTGCAACGTGGGTTGGGGTTTTAATTTGAAGTCCGGCGTTCATCGCTGTCTATATTATTATTTTTACGCCTGTGTAGTTTAACACAATAGGCAAAAAGTTGTCCAGACAAAATTGAAATTTGATAGAGGAGGTTTTATCCAAATATGTCTTGTATAGCTTCTATCCCCAAAATAGTACCGACAAACTGCACAATCCAATATGATACAAAAATCACAATAAAACCCACTAATGCAAAAGTTATTCTTTCTTTGGCGATTTGTACAGCTTTTGGGTCACCCCTTGAAGTAAGCAAACTAAAGCCTCCAAAAACTAGGTAGAGAAGAAGCAATAGTCCTGCAACAACAAAGAGATAAGGTAGGAGTGCGGAAATTATTGCTCCGAGAGTAAGGGCGTTACCATTAGCATCAGTAAAATTAATTTCTCCGCCAGATTGATCCATTTGTTGATAAAGCTCGTTGAAATTTATT
>Ga0209324_10003462_pt1 | contig 10855 bp, 20 predicted proteins | sample Rifsed19ft3_FD_184015 | JGI IMG/M metagenome (GOLD analysis project Ga0209324, IMG submission 184015) | Soil microbial communities from Rifle, Colorado, USA - sediment 19ft 3 (version 2) | ecosystem: Environmental > Terrestrial > Deep subsurface > Rock core/Sediment | place: Rifle, Colorado...
AAAACGCGCCGCAGTCCGATTTTTTTCGGTTCCTGGTTCAAACTGTAACCGCCACCCCTTCCTTCACGAGAGGACAGAAAACCAGCCCGTACCATTTTATTCGCGATCTGGGCCATAAAGGCCTTGGGCAGGCCCCTTTGCGACAATTCGGTCAGGGAAACCCGACCCTCTTTACCTTTAGCCGCCAAAAGTGATAACATTGACAGACCGTAATCGGCCTTTTTCGTCAGATTGAAAGTCGCCATAACTTTGACAATTTTAGTCTAAGTTTAGCCACAATGCAAGCGGCTAAAATTATCTGGGCTATGAAGCTCGGCGGTTGAGCTTCACTATCCTAATCCCGCTTCGGCGGCCAGAGGTGAAGCCAGATCAAAAGCAGGCTTCCCCCGCCAAAAGCGACAATCACTGCCACGATCGGCATCAACGCCGGAAACAGCATTGTCAGTAAAAACCACACCCCCAGATTGTTGGCAAAAGAAAGCGCCACCAGGGCCAGCCGTTCCAGGGCGCTCTCCTGCCCCACAGTCAGTATGAAAATCAGCGTCACGATAGACAAACCGACCCCGACACCGAGGGACCCAATCGACGAACCGGAGTACAAAACCACTCCGGCAATCACCGCCGCCGAAAAAGCGGCGTAAACCGAAAACCAAAGCAACTTGTTCATTTTTCCTCGCTTTCAAAAAAGCCCAACCGCCGATGACATCTGTCACCCACCGGACAAATCTCACCGACGGTCAGTTCTCCCGCTGTCAAGGTGCCCCCTTAATATACACCCAACCACTGGTTGTCTTTCAAAACAGCCCCATCTGCAACTCAGTCGCCGCCGCCTTCGGATACGAGAAATCGACCGCCACCTCCCTCACCTCGTTCCACTTATCCTTATATTTCAACTTTCCGTTCTTCAACGCATACTTGTAAACATCAGTCGTCACCACCACGTCCATCTCGCAGTACTTTCGTAGCCGGGCCATGTCCTCCGCTTTTTGGCTCTGCCAATAGCGCACCGCATTCAAGCCGTCATCAATCTTCGTGTACCCCAGCGTTTCCTTGGCGATCGCGTCCAAAGACAGCCGGTGTCCCAAAATATTGCGCACTTTATCAAGGATGTCAAAGTGCGGTAAGCCAAAAAGGTTATTGGGCGCGAAAACCGGCGCCAAAGCCGGCACGTCAAACCCCAAGGAGTTAAACCCAATAATCCGCTCCGCGCCGCTAAACCACTCCCAAAGTGGCTCAAATCCGAGTTCTCCCCCGTCAATATTTTTCGCCCCCGGATCCCAAAAGCTCTTCATCTCCCCCTTAATCTCATTTCCACGCTTATCTATCTCCCGTCGATATGCCGAGACAATCGATACCCCCAAGTGCACCGGCTCGCTGGCGCCATTATCGCCAAACAAATTCATCGTCTCGATATCAAAAATCACCTCGATCATAACTGGCTATTCTACCCCAACTCCACCGCCTGGTTCATTTTTGGCAAGACGACATCCGTGATCGAGAGGTCGTTTTTTATTTTTTCCGACAGCACCAGCCTGGGCAACTCTTCGCCGTGAGTCAAAAATACTCTCTTGACACCTTTGATCTGGCCTAGCCAGTGCATCAGCCTTGGCTGATCGGCATGGGCGCTCATCGTCGAAACATTTCGAATATTAGCCTTGATCTCTACTTCCGTATCATAGATCCTCACCTTTTTCTCCCCATCCTGTACTCTTCGCCCAATCGTCCCCACCGCTTGAAAACCGACCTGCAGCAGCCGCGTCGTCGCTAGCGGCAAAAATTTGATCGCCTGAAACAGGATCCTCCCGCCCGTCATCATCCCACTGCCGGCAATAATCACCTTCGCTCGGTCTATTTCATGGATTTTGGCGCTTTCTGCCCCTTTCTCGACTAATACCAATCCGGGAAAGTCAAACGGGTCATCCGTTTTGGCGTGCCCGGACAATTCCTCGTTATATAACTCCGGAAAGTGTTTGAAAATCATCGTCGCTTTAATGGCCATCGGCGAATCCAAAAAAACCAGCGTCTCGTCGCGGACTAATTTATTCTTCTTCAGGTGATCGATTCTATGGAGTAGCTCCTGAGTTCTCTCCAGCGAAAATGCCGGGATCAAAAGCGTTCCTCCGCTTGCCTCGACCGCGTTAATTTCCTCCTGCAGGACTTTTACTGCCTCCTCTCCCGTGTGCGTCCGATCGCCATAGGTCGACTCCATTACCACCAATTCCGCTTCAGCAATCGGTTCGGTTGGCCGAATCAAATCCTGGGGAGTATTGCCCAAGTCACCCGAAAAAACGATTTTTTTAGGCCCAAAGCCTTCGCGCTTGTCGACCACCTCGACACTCGCCGACCCGAGAATATGACCGGCATCTCGCATCGTGATTTCAAAATTCCCAATCGTAAACGGCTTATCATAATGCACCACTCGGCAAAGTAACATCAACTTCTCCACTTCCTCCTCGGAAAACAGGGCCCTCCGCTCACCCCGCCGCTGTTTACTTTCGGCCATTACCTTGGCCGAGTCGAGTAGGGACAACTCCAACAGCTGTCTGGTCGCCTCGGTCATATAGATCGATCCGCTGTATCCCGCCTGAACCAGCAATGGCAATCGGCCGCAATGATCCAAATGGGCGTGAGTCAGCACCACCCCGGTCAGGTCGTGAGCCTTGAAATAGATTGTTTCGTTGTTAAAGGTTTTCGGCTCCTCTACCCCCTGAAATATCCCCAAGTCGACCAGAATTCCTTTGTTATTTGCGTCCATTAGCCAATAACTGCTGCCCGTTACCGTCCCCGCCGCCCCCAGAAATTTAATCCTCTGCATACCTCCATCTTATCCTACCGTTCGATCAGAATCTAAATCTCGGTTCTCTTGGCTTGGCAATATTGCAGACAATTTCCCGACCCAAAATCTTCGTGCCGCTGATCACCTTTATCGCCTTCTCGGCCTCCATTTTTGCCGGCATGGTTACAAAACCAAACCCCTTACTCCGGTTAGGGTCATCCGGCTCCATCATTACCACCGCGTCCGAGACTTTACCGTGCTCGGCAAACATTTTAAAAAGATCCTCGGTCCTCATCGTGTAAGGCAAGTTGCCCACATAAACCCGCGTTTCGTTAACCATAAATTAGTAGCCGAATTCTACCACACTTGAGGTAGAATGGTTTTATGGTTTGCCCGCAATGTCGCCAGCCCCTAACCGACAAGGAAGTCGTCGTCAGCACCGACCAGAAGGCGTTGATCTCCGAATGCTTCAATTGCGGCGGCCACTTTCTTCCCCCCATGATCGCTAATCTCCTCCCCCAGGTCACCGCCCAGGACGTCGATTCGATCACGCCCAAAAACACCTTTCCGGTTAACTCCGCCGTTATCTGCCCCGTTTGCCAGGCGACCATGGTCGCCATCACCGACACCGTCGTCCCCAAAAGCGTCACCGTCTATACCTGCCCCGAGAACCACGGCAATTATTTTCCCCTCCATCAGCTTTATGCCTTCAAACGCGCCCAAAAAACCAAACTCGAATATCACCAGCTTTGGGGTATCCCCATCAAATCAGTTTTCACCGTCCTTCTTCCCATCATTGCTATTTTTACCGCCATTACCGCTATTCCCTTCACCCTCCAGCAAGTCAAAAGCATCCAGGAGGGCCGCGTCAAAGCGGGGGAACTGGTCAGCAATCCCCTGGTTAGTCCTATCAGTCCCACCCAAACCGTGATCTCCTTCACCACCAAGACAGACGCCGTTTCTGTTCTGCGGCTCAGCCTGCCCGACAATACCACCCGCGATCTCCCCGGTTCAGTCACCGCCCAAAAAACGCATATCTTCAATCTGGAGAACCTTCAGCCCAATACTTATTACCGCTACCACCTTACCGTCAACGGCCAAACCTACGGCCCTTTCAGCTTCACTACCCTTCAATAAAGTTTTCTTCTACCCTTTCCCAATTCACCACCGTCCACCAGGCATCAATATAATCCTTCCGCCTGTTCTGATACTTCAAGTAGTAGGCATGCTCCCAAACATCGAGGCCGAGCAGGGGTTTTTTCCCCTCCGCTAACGGTGTGTCCTGATTGGCCGAACTCTCCACTACTAGTTTTCCGTCCACATCACGGGAGAGCCAGGCCCAGCCACTGCCAAAGCGGCCCAAGGCCGCGCCGCTGAATTGCTCTTTAAACTTTAAAAAGTCGCCAAAATTTTTCTCGATTTCAGAAAGGAGTCGCCCTGCTGGTTCCTTACCACCGCCGGGTTTCATTACTTCCCAAAATAGACTGTGATTGAAATGACCTCCACCGTGATTTCTGACTGCCGTTCTAATTACCTCGGGCACCTCATCAAGGTTAGACAGCAGTTGTTCCAAACGCATCTCCGCCACATCAGGGTAATCGGTCAGCGCTTTGTTTAAATTATCCACATAGGCCTGGTGGTGTTTTGTGTAATGGATCTCCATCGTCCGCGCGTCAATTGCGGGTTCCAGTGCGTCAAAAGAATAACCAAGAGTGGGTAGTGTATAAACCATGAAACTATGGTAACAGATTTTCGTTGACCAAAACAGTCTAATTCAGTCGCAAAATCGCAATTAGCTCCCGCAAAATATAGTTCACTTCAACCAAAGTCATTGTCGACTCCTGCCCCACCTGCCTCATTCCATCAAAAACGTTGTTGCCCGCTTCGTATTTGGGAAAAACCGACCAACTCGAATCCCGCTGGTCTAACCTCACCGGTCTGGTTCGCAAATCTGCCACCGCCCAAGACGTCACCACTACCGCTCCTCCCAAATCAACTGTTACCGCCAAACAAAACTCCCCATCTTCAGTCATCAAGTCGACTCCGTGATGTCCATTAATTGATTGCCACCGACTTCCCTTTAGCTTCTTTCCCAATTCCACCTCATCCTTGATCTCTTCCACCAGACCAAGCAGCTCTTTTGCTCCCTCGTCAAACCTGGTCTCTTCCGGCCCCATTTTTCTTTCCGTCTTGCTCATCGAGTAAAATTGTACCAATGGCAAACGCATCTTGGCAAAGAGTCGCCAAGTTCCCCCTTTTCATGGCGCTCCTTGCCGAAAAACGCTCCAGCTGATATAGTCCCCCCATGCTGGAAAAAGATGGCTCAAAGACGCACGTCGAAATTCACCAACTTCTGTCAAATGGCATCTTCCAGTTTGACCAGGCTATCGAGGCAACTGCCGTTCACGGGAACGCCGCTGTTACCGAAGCTGGGGTTGAGGCTGGCTATACCATATTTGATGCCACTCTCACCACCCTTTCTCATTTCCACGTTGAAGGTAACCTTCCAACTTTTGGAGATGACTGGGGTACCGACGCCAACGGTGTCGTTTTCCCTCTGCCGATATTGGTGGCCATGGACCACTTTCTTGATTCCACCCAAATGGTCAGTCTTAAAGAGTATGGTTTATCCTCCGGAAACCGAGGCTTAGACAGTTCAGTTATTCATTGGTCTAACACCATCCTCTGGGGCTTACCGGCCAAGAGACGTTTTTTTTATGACCTAGTCGAATTCTACGCTGGCGTCCGCGTGGAAAACCCGCTTCTCTCCGATAACCGCCTCCGTGCCATTCAGTTGTTGGTCGTCGGCTGCCACCTGCTTCGGGAACAACTAGAAAAAATCGGCCAGCCCAAAGAATTCAAAATCTATCTCCCCGACTGATAGAATTAAGCCCGGTATGGAAATCGACTCCACCAAACAGGCGTTATCCCCAGAGGTGCCGCGTATCATCGAGTTAGAGAAGCGGATAAAAGAACTCGAAACGGAAAATACTCGGTTGGGAGAGATTGTCATCACCGACGAACTAACCGGCCTGAAAAGCCGGCGGGCAATTTTGGACTCGTTAGATCAAGAAATTGACCGTGCCAATCGTGGAAAAATAAAACTCTGCGCTGTCTACATCGACGTCGACAACTTTAGAAAAGTAAACACTGATTACGGCCACGAACAGGGTGACGAAGTTCTCCGAAAAGTTGCCGAAAGACTCAAGGATGGTACCCGCAAGGCCGACTCCCTGGGGAGACTAAGCGGCGACGAATTCCTGCTCCTTATTCCTCTAGACCCAGACGAGCAAGAAAAAGACCTGAAAAACATCCTCCAAAGACATATCGAGGCGGTAAGGAAAGTCAATCGATCCAATAGACCGGAAGAATTTATCGACCAAACAATTAGTCTGGGATGCGTCATCGTCTCCCCGGAAATCAGTCTGGCTGAGAATATGGCCAAGAAAATCAAGGAACAAGCAGATCAAGCTCTATCCAGCTCAAAGGCCGCCGGCAAAAGCCGTTTTGTCATCGCCCACTACCACCCCACTTTTTAGGCGACGACCTGGCCAGCCCCCGGGCGCCGTCTCTAACAACACTTCGCTTTCCCAGTCAAATGACCCACCAGGGCCACCGCCACCAGAACCCAGCCCCAGAGCATCAAGTTAGCTAATCCAAAGTAGGCGACCAAAAGGAAGCCCAAACCAACGCCGCCCAAAACGTGGACGATACCATAAGGTTGGACACAACAGGAATACATCATCATGTCATTTTTCTTCTTTGCCATCAATCATTCACCCCCTCTCGGTAGTCAAACACAACAACGTCCCCTGCCCTGCCCCGTTTGCGGGGCGAACTAATACTACTTCCATCATTCATTATTTGAACACCCCTTGTCAAGCACCGTTCCTCCTAAGCGACTGGCACCGTCTCCATGCGGAAGGAGTTTAAATAAACTTGGTCCGGACTAACCTCCTCCAGAATCATGTCCTCGAAATCTCCGGCCTGTTGGGCGGCATACCCAAGGAGGGTTTCCTTTGCCTCATCTGACAAATAACCCTTTTCACTCTCATCTCGGATCCGCCATATAGGCAACATAAGCCGCTTTTTCGACCGGAACAACTACTACTTCAGCCTCCTGCTCCACCCTCTTTTTTCTTTTTGCCATACACCCATAATAGCACTATCGCGCATATCTTCCCATCAACTCTGCCGAGCCGAGAACGTGCCCCTTCATCGCTCCTTCTACTTCTCTCCGGCTAATTCCGCCGATCAAACCCAATTTTTTATCCAAGGCAAAGATGCGAAAGTAATACCGGTGTTCGCCCCGGGGCGGGCACGGGCCACCATAGCCCGTCTTACCGAAACTGTTTCGGCCATTAATCCCCGGTTCCTCCCCGCTTTTTATTTCCGAGACTACCGGTAAATCAAAGACGATCCAGTGGTCAAACACCCCTCCCGGCGCATCGATATCATCAACAATTAAGACCAGACTTTCTGTTCCATCCAGAATGTCGGAAATCGATAGTGACGGACTGACATTTTCACCATCACAGGTATATTGCTCTGGAATTCTCTGCCCCTCGCTAAACGCGCCGGATGTTATCTTCACCTGCTTATACTATATAAGAATGGGTAAGCTCCAACATCATCAACGCCTCTGGCAAATAGATTTCATCCGCGGCTTAGCCATCGTCGGTATGATTGTCTACCACCTCATCTTTGATCTTTACTTTTTTGGCCGGGGTGACCTCAACCCATTTTCTCCACCCCTAATCATCTTCGCCCGTTTCGTCGCGTCCGTTTTTCTCTTTTTGGTCGGGGTTACCTTTTTCTTGTCCTGGAAAAAATATCCCCGTCACCACCAACTTTTTATCCATAACCTCAAACGCTCTCTCCTCATTTTCCTCGCCGCCAGCCTGGTTTCTCTGGTCACTTTTCTCATCGATCCCAGTTTGACGGTCCGATTTGGCATCCTTCACCTGATCTCCATTTCCCTCCTGCTCCTTCTGCCTTTTTCCCTCATCCGGTCATCGGTTCTGCTTCTCGCCACTGCTTTCATTTTCCTTCTCGCTCCCTTTCCGTCTTCCGCCCTGCCCGCTTTTGACTACTACCCCCTCTTCCCCTGGTTTGGTCTGGTTCTTCTGGGATTTGCCCTCGCCCCAAAAATTCCCCTGTCTCATCAGGTTAGACCGCCGTCTCCCTTATTCTCCCCACTGCTGTTTCTCGGCCGTCATTCTCTCATCGTCTATCTACTCCACCAACCCCTCCTCATCTTTTTCATCTACCTCATCAGCCGGTTTTCAAATGCTTGAAATATTCCACCTGGCGCAGCCGCCCACAAACGGTTTATTTCCGTTTACTCTTTCTCCTTCTGCCGCTCTTCTTCGTTGCCGTTTTTCGGGCCGCCTTTTTCCGCCCCATCAGCCGATAGGCCAGGTAGCCAGACAGCAGCGCCAGGGCCAAAAACAGCGACATCATCAGATTAAAAGGTGCCAAAAAGACCACAAAAAACAGACAAATGGCCACCAACAAACCCTCATTTTTATTTTGCATTACTCTTACTGACTGTTAACTATAACCATCGTACCATTTCCCCGCCGTTTAGTCCGCCAGCGCCCTTTCAAAAGCAGAAAGGTCTGGTTCGGGACGCTCCTCGCCACCCGTATTTCCCAAAGTCGCCCACTCAGATTGACCGGTCTCCACCTCAAACATTCTCTCCAGGTCGGCCAATACTATTTTTCGAAGCGACGTCTCGGTCAGGGCAGTCAACATATCTATCAAGGTCTCACCCTCGGAAAACAAACCCCGCCCCGTCAGCTTGATTTCCAAAAAGTTACCCCTCTCCGTATTCACCCTAATCATTAGATTTGGACCTTCCTTTGTTAGTTTTACCCCATTTGCGAAAGGCAAACCGCTCTGATCCGCCTCCCAAGTATAGTTGCCGCAGAATTCTTGGACTGCTTCTCCTCTCGAATCGAGAATCTTCCCCCCAAATTTACCGCTTTCGTCCAGACCGATTCGCACCCATCTGGCTCCGTCACGGCCAATCCGGGGGTGCAGGCGCAAGCTACACTCCACCGCCAAAAGCCTTCCCCCAAGGTCCGAGCGAACGGTTAAAGCAACTTCCTGATACATCAAGGTAGTTTCTATCCGCCTCATCTGCCCATCTGGCTCAATCACGACATCGAGACCGGACGCATCCTTCAGGCTGATCCGCAGCTTTTCTGAATCCAATTCCACCCTGGCCCGTTCGCCTTTTTCGATCATTGTAAGCACCGATTTTACACCCACCCGTCTAATTTTGTCTATAGGCTATATTAGCTTCAAAACTCACCCCTTCCGCTTATTTCCCCACCCCAAAGGTATCAATTGACTCCTTGATCACCGCCTCATACTTACCCCACGACTCTACCGGTACCCTAGCTTTTATCACGAAACCGACACCGCTCTCGGTCCGGTATTCAACCATGTAAAACCGTTGCCGCATACTTCTCTCGGCAATGACCCCATCAAAATCAATAATAAATACAAACCTCGTCAACCCGGTTTCCTCTTGTCTCTCCTCATACGGATCTTCCACCAATACTGCATTTTCTAATCCTGATTTCCCAGCAATCAGAGATTCTTTAAATAATTTCAAATAGTTTCCCGAATCAGCCACTTTACCTTGCGCTAGCGAGCTCACCTCTATAGATGCCCAGTCGGTGACACTGCTCACCGGTTTTTTGATTACTCCTTCTGCTTTTTCACCCTTTACTACTTCCCAACCCGTTGGAAATTGGATCTCCCAACCCTTATCGCTCTTATATACCTCATCCGCCAACCGCTGTGCCTCCTCTTTTCCGCTTTCAGCAGTCCCACCTCCCCCGTTTGCTTGCGAACCGATGCTCACCGACCCACCCCCGGCCTTGAAACCAACTTTTCCGCCAAAAGATACTACCGTCACGACGATTACCGCTCCCAAGACCACAAAGCCCAAAACGACTCCCAAATTAAAGGCCAGAATTCTCTTCTTCAAACTCATCTTTTCTTTTTCCTCCTGAATCTTTCCCTGCTTAGTGAAGTAAATTACGGCCACGATTGTCGCCAGCCCGACAATACCGGCAACCAAACCGATCGTCGCCCCCAGGTTAAAGAACTGGCCCACCAAGCTTCTCCCCAATTCCGCTATCCACGGTTCCAGCGGCGGTTTGGAATTGGCAGCAATCATCTCAAAAATATTTCCCGCTCCCACTCCAATCAGCTTCGCTACAAATCCGGAGATCATCACCAGCCAAGCTGTCCCGCTGATCCGATCGGCCACTCCCACCCCCAGGAAATAATGCCCCACGCCGATGCCCACCGCCAGCAACAACAGAACTATCCAAACTACGGTCAAATATCCCAAGAAAGTCTTGACCTGCCCCAAGCCTTCCATCGTCGACTTCACCTGCTCCGGCTTAATACCCAAAATCGGTAAAACATCCTCAACCGGGGTTTGTCCCGTCAACTGCAAGAGAGCCGGTTGACCCAGCGCCGCCACGGGCAGGTTCCATTCCTTAACTGGTAAAAACAAGACCAGATTCTTGTCCTTCCCATCCATATAACCAAACAGGCGATCCAAATTTGTCTCCACCAACTCGCGGAAGCGGTCCGCCGTTAACTCCTTGTCAAGATATAACAATCTCAACATCTCTTTCGACATCCCCGCCGGGCCCCCTTGCTTTTCCACCGACTCCCGCGACTGCGACAGCGACCCCGCTATTTGATCCTGCAATTGTTGATAAACCCCTCCCTTATCCAGAGCCGCTTTCCAAAAAACCGGCGAGAGTATCCTAAACTTCAATGCTCCCACCAAAAGAAAAACCAAGAAAACAAAAAAGAAAATTACCCCCAATCCCGCTCTTAATATCCGTTTTACCATTCCGTTCTTTCATCACACCATAAATGGCTCATCGCTGTCAAGTTTGTTTGTTATAAAATAACTTTGTAAAGTAACATCTCAATCTTCGTCGTTTCTTTGCGTCTTAGTTTTCCTTTGACAGGTGGGGGTATTCTTCTTCTCAAGAAAGGAGGTGAGAAAAATGAAGAAGCCCATAGCTGTTCGTGAGCAAG
>Ga0209324_10003466_pt1 | contig 10848 bp, 16 predicted proteins | sample Rifsed19ft3_FD_184015 | JGI IMG/M metagenome (GOLD analysis project Ga0209324, IMG submission 184015) | Soil microbial communities from Rifle, Colorado, USA - sediment 19ft 3 (version 2) | ecosystem: Environmental > Terrestrial > Deep subsurface > Rock core/Sediment | place: Rifle, Colorado...
CCATTCCTTTGGCTCTATTCAGCGGATGGCTGGCCATTTCTTTCTTTATCAGGGCACACAAGTTACACAAGAAAAAGAGAGAAGAGGACAATTTAAACCTCTGAGAGCTTTTTTCCTGCTATCTTCCTATCAATCGTTCCAACCTCTATACCGGGGGCCCCACTGCCTTGGCTGGTCATGTCGCCAGTGCCTCTCCTCTATGTAGTGTTTCCTATCCCACTCCCTCCAGTGCTTCTTCAGTTGTCCATAAGGAATGAGCCGTTGTCCTGCATAAACCCTGTAGTAGTTACGTGGGAGATATCTGAAGACAACAGGAACACGTGAAGGTGGAAGATAGTACCAGGGGCCGTTGTAATAGGCTGCCCTTAACCAGTGTCTGTCATGCAGACGGTACCAATATCCAGAATGGAAGAAGAGCTCGAAATCAACGTCTGGTGCAAAATAAACAAAGGTACCAGGAATTAAATAGACAGGAGGGGGGGCTGGGATCAGGACCACAGGAGGGGGGGCGCCGATCCCGATCCCAATATGAAAATCTACATCAGGGTATCCCTTGGCGGGAAGCAAAAAAATTCCGATGCTCAGAATAATAAAACTGATAAGACCTATAAAGTTTTTCTTTCTCATATCATGCCTCCTTTTCATGGTGTTCATGATATGAGGATACAAAAAACTTATGAAGAGCCCATGAATAAATTATGAAAAATTATGAAGGTTGACATATTATTTTTCTACTACCCTTACCTTTATTTCAATCCTCTCGTTAGGATTATCTCTTCTGTCTCTGGGTTGGTTCACGATTTTGTCTGCTACCTCTATCCCTGAGACGACCTCTCCAAAAACCGTGTATTGCCTGTCAAGGAAAAATGAGTCAGCCACACAAATAAAAAACTGGGAACCGGCACTGTCAGGATGAGCAGCCCTTGCCATCGAGAGTGTTCCTCTCTTATGAGGTTTCTCATTAAACTCAGCCTTCAGGGTATACCCGGGCCCACCCGTACCGTGTTTTGATTTGTCTAAATCCTTTGAATTAGGGTCTCCACCCTGGATCATAAACCCGGGAATTACCCTGTGGAAGATTGTCCCGTCATAAAATCCTTTCTTTGCAAGTTCGATAATATTTTTCACATGGTTGGGTGCAACATCAGGGAAAAACTTCAATTCAATATTCCCAAGCTTTGTCTCGATAACTGCCCTCGTTTCATCCATCTTCTTAATCTCCTCCTTCGTAAATGTTTTATGCCTCTCTTCTGAAAAAACTGAAGAACTAATTAACAGCATCAGCATCGTTATAATAATGATTACCGATTTCATAAACCCTCCTTTATAAACTTCACTGTTATATACAGTACCAGAGATTAGTGTTTTCAGACTTTTTTATTAAAATTATTATAATACAGCGGATAGAGTATTTATAAACTACTATGTTTCAATTCAACCTGCATTTTTCCTATACCCGGGATTCGCTTAAGGATTATCTGGAAAAGAGTACAGGAAAACCCATTTCTCTTATTCTTACAGATAATGCTACCAGTTTGATTTCAATAAGAAGAAAAAACAATCTGGTTTCTGTAAGGATGCACTGGATGTTTCTCAATGCAGGTGATGAGATCATCAGGGAAATAGCCTGTTTCATTAAAACAAGGAGAGGCCAAACTCCTCATATCAGAAAATTCATCAGAGAAAATCAAATCTGCGTGAAAGAGAGAGAGCCGAAATCCAGGCAGATAAGAATCTGCACAAATGGCAGATTTTATAACCTAAGAGAAATTTTTAATGCCTTAAACAGTGAATATTTTGAAGGAAAGATAACTGCGTTGATCACCTGGAGGGGAGGGAATACACACGCAGTAAAGAAGCGCACCTTGGGGAGTTACAGCAAACATACAAATACTATTTTGATAAATTCTGTTTTAGACAGGAGAAATGTTCCGAATTGCTTTATCAGGTATGTTGTATATCACGAAATGCTTCACAGCGTTATGGAAGAGAAAATGGAAAATGGCAGGAGATCAGTACATACCCCTGAATTCCGGAAACGTGAGCGGTTATTCATAGAGTATGAAAAAGCAGTGTCATGGGAAAAAAGGAATTTACATTAACAAGAATTAATCACTATAAGTTTCAGCCGTTAAGTCGCCATAGTTCTTCACTAAAAATATTGACTTCCTTCTGATTTTTAGAGTATATTATAAAGTTTGCTAAATTCCCTAAAGGTTTTTAGCCCGCACCGTATAGGCTAATCACGCAAAAATTATCGCAGGGTAATTGCGTGCCTGGTAAATGTACAGGGTAATTTTTGTGATTTTCTAAATAACTAAAAAAAGGAGGTTAAAGATGGCTGAGAAAGGAAAATCAAAGACAGACGTTTTAGCAAGGGCAGATGCAAAAAACAGGGTACAGCGATGCCGTTTCTGTGGGAATAAGGTCGAGGTTGTCATGGCTCTTTCCCTTACAGGAAAGAAGAAAATGAGACGCATATGCTGCGAAGGCTAATCCCCTCAATCTCCTGCGGCAGAGATCAGCTTTGTCGCAGGAGAACACAACTCTAATTTCAATACCTATCTAATTACTGCCATGTCCCTTATGCTATTTTTTTCACTAATTTAAAATTGCATAGTTGATTAAATACCATTAGTCTGATATATATAAACATCTAAAATATGAAAAAAACACTTTTAATGTCCATCATTACCATCAATAGCTTTTTCATTTTCCTGTCAACTGCTTACTCTTCAGACTGGTTTTATATTGACTCTGACAAAACAGGAGATAAACATTATATAGACCTCGACACAGTTAAATTTAACGGTCCTGTAGCAACCTTCTGGGTTAAGAACATAGATACAAAAGGGGAAGAAATGAAGACACGGTATTCAATTCATTGTGGGAATAAAATTGCTGCCATTAGAGATATTTTTGTGTATGGCTCAGATGGTACCATTTTAAAATCTTATTCTCCAAAAGACAATAAACTCCAATGGCTGAAGATTCCGCCAGATTCAATATCAAATAGTTTTTATAAATTTCTATGTTCAGAAAGGTTATATAACAGCCCCAGGTCTTGACTTTCTTCATTTTATATATTAAAATGTATATAAATTATGCCCAGGAACAACTGGGTAAAAATTAATGTGTAATTTCAAGGAGGTACAGATAAAGTAGAAATGAAAACATACTGCATTGGTAGCACAATTATTCTTCCTCATATACGTTATATGAATTCTGAGGGAAGAAAAACAGGGATGATGTTCCATTCTCAGATGATAAGAATCAATGGAAAATACAAAACTTTAGGATGCAATAGCATGGACTCTTCTGGTTTTTGTTCTGGCCATGAAATGAACAGGGAAGAGTTCATGAAAAAATATTGCGGGGAAACAAACTACGATGAACAAAGAGGACATAATTGAAGCAGAAAAAATAATCAATGGATTTGAAATCCAACATGGATTTAAATGTTATAATCCGAAATTCAGCAACCTCTGCAAAGTAGAAGATATTGGGTTGGACTCATTTGTTGTTTGCCTGATCAACAATCCTAAAGGGTGTATTTTTTCATTATCCTTTGGAAATACATATTTTTGTAAAAGTCCGTTCCTTGTACGTTCAGCTAAGGCTCAGAAAATCAAAAGGTAAAGTTCCTGATTATTATTAAGCTTTTTATAGTCAAAATAGCTGTCACATTTTGGCATTAGCATGCTAAAACCGCACTCTCTCTGAAATTAATTCTATAAGGCTAAATATATAATAATTTCAAAGGGAAAGGCACATTCTATCAACCTTCTCTTTATTAAAACCTGTCACATTTATTTAAGTTATCTCTTCATAGGTTAACTCCTTATTAACGTGCAGTTTAAAAAATATCTACTTTTCAATATGTTAGCTTTATTTTATTATTGGCATGCTTTTCGCTAAAGTATGAAATTGATAATTGATAAATGGAGGTTTATGAACTTGGAAACATATTCAGCCAGAGAATATGATAAAAAAAGGGAGGTAGATACAATGACCCAAGAATCTATATATTGCCCTGTTTGTTTCAGTTCATTAGAACATATTGGAAAAGCCGGCTGGGTGCTTTGTCCTCTTCATGGAATAGAAAAGGCAGAAGTTGCATTATCTATAGAAGACATCCTCAGACTTCCCCTGACTTCTTGATGTATCTTCTTCCCTGAATAGACACACAAAAACTGCTCGTACTTATCTAACGTAGCCATATAAGAATCACATGCTGACAAAAATCGTCAATTTTGTTTAATCTTACCTTATCCTGATTTATTTTTTTACTTTAATTTCAATTGGTTATCCTTAGAAACTTAAAGGAATAAAATTTGCTTTATTTAATCACATATATCAAATATATGAGAACAATATGAAAAACTTAGATATTGCATGGTTGTTCACAGCACTTACGATAATCGGAACGCTATCTGCAATTCACAAGAAATGGTGGTGCTTTCTGATCTTCGCAGGAACAAATACTTACTGGATTTTCTATGATATCAAATATGGTGCATTTGCACAGGCAACAATTTTCTTTGGATACTTTTTTATCAACATCTACGGTGCCTGGAAGTGGTTAAAGAATGTCTAACGAAAGGGAAATAAAACAAGTTTCCGAGCTGAAGTCTCTGTCGAGAAGCTTAATGGCAAAGCTGTTCTTAACAATAAATGGCTCTGTGCACACTTATTTTGCTGTAACACAGGATGTCCCCTCTGACGAGAAAAAACGAGAGATCTGGGAAAAGTATAACGAGTTGTTTAATGAAAGGATTCTCTGTCCTGTTCTGGACATCTTTGATAAAAATAGGTGTGGTGTTTCTGAGTTCTGTACAGCCGTATTAAAGCTACTTGAGATTGCAGGCAGTTGTGTTTCAGAAGTTGAACATGTATGTGATAAAGAAGCAAAAACAATCAAATACTGGGAACAAAAATTTGCAAATAATAAATAATAGAAAAGGGTTGAGATATTCTCCTCTTATATGTTTCTCGACGGACAGATATCGTAAAGAACACATTCATTGTGTTTAGGCTTTTTTGCCTGGCAAATCTTTCTCCCATGAAATATCAGCAGATGTGAGAGATTTCCCCACTCTTCTTTAGGTGTTATTTCCATAAGGTCTTTTTCTATCTTTACAGGGTTCTCATTCTTTGTAAGGCCAAGTCTGAATGTCAGACGTTTCACATGTGTATCAACGGCGATACCTTCATTTATTCCATAGACGTTCGAAAGGATAATGTTAGCCGTCTTTCTTGCAACACCCGGAAGTGTTATGAGTTCTTCCATTGTTTTCGGAACCTTTGAATTGAATTCTTTGACTATCATTTTTGCTGTTTCATGAATATTTTTTGCCTTTGTCTTGTAAAAATTTATCGAGTTTAAGTCTTTCTGAAGCGCTCCTACAGAAACATTAGCATAGTCCTTTATAGATTTGTATTTCTTAAACAGGTTGGCTGTCACATTATTGACATGGGTATCTGTAGTCTGCGCAGAAAGGATGGTTGCAACGAGAAGCTCAAAGGGATTACTAAAATTGAGGGCTGTCCTAAGTTCAGGGTAATGTTTTTTTAATCTCTTTATAATCTCAAGTACTTTTTCTCGGATATCGATATCTCCCTCCAACCTTGTTTTTCTAATCGCTAACTACCCTTTTCATATACCATGAGGACAGCGTTATGTTTTCCTCCAATCCTGCAAGCCTTATCAAGGGCATTCGTGAGTTCTACCGGTGCTTTCTTCTTTTCTATAAAACCAAGCCTTTTAAAGTAATCCACCAAATCCGTTATTACATACACCATCTTTACAGGTGAGAAATCTATTAAATGCTTTATGATCAGTGAGCCAATTCCCAGATTCTTCCTATCCTCAATAACAACAGCGCAGCCAATCTCATACACCTCTCCTGCCTTTTTCAATCTTCCAAAACCTACTGGATCACCGTTTTCCATGGCAACCACAAACTGGCTGTAATGGAGATCTTCAGTGTCGAGATGATATTTCTCTAAATTCTCTACAATAAAACCCATATCAGCCTCTGTTGCATGCCTTACCTTTACAATTTTTCCTGTGATACGTGATATCCCAGTTTCTTTTGGAGATTCTTTCTTTTCCATAATACCCTCTACAAAGTTTCTTTTAAATGGTTCTTTAACTCATGACTCAGAGAATGCATTTAAAAATTATATCACACCAACATTGATTTACAAATAAATGTTTTATTTATATATTAAGACCATCAATTAAAACCCTTCAACCTTGAGAAGAAAGAGTGCGATGTAGGTATAATTACCCTGTAAAAATATGGAAAGTTCAGAAAGTTTAGACAAATTCTGAATCAGATGATATTGAATTATTTCAAAAGGCTGATCATAACAAACAAGGGACTCATTCCGGAACAGGTCCTTGCTATTAAAGGACTTATGCAACTCCTTATGAAACAGCAAAATACAAGCCAGAAATGGACAAGAGAAGAAAAAAGGGAAATCAGAATTCATTTAAAAAAATCTCTAAAATCATCCCTGCACTAATCATCTTTTTGCTTCCTGGTGGTTCTTTTCTTCTCCCAATTCTTGCAGGGGTCCTCGATAGAAGAAAAACCAGGAGGATACCTCAGATTGACAATTCTCATAAGAATTTATAGAGTAGATTCATGAGTGAAGGTGAGGGTTTTCAGATAAGAGATCGAAGAAGGGTAACCCTCGAAGGAAAACTAAAAGATGATTATATTGAAAAGATAAAACCTGAACCGGGAAAAAAACTACTGGAGCCTGAAACACAACCATTTCCAACGATGAAATTAGATTTTGTCTCCTTTCTCATAAATCTTTCTGCAATGGCCTCTGATGCCTTGGGCCTTGGACCTACCTCCAAAGGAATCAACCCTGAGGATGCAAAATATATAATTGATGCAGTTGGAATTCTTGAAGAAAAAACAAGGGGAAATCTCACCCTGCAAGAGGAAAGAACCCTGCAGGATGTCCTCTATGAACTCAGGATGAATTACACGCGGTTAATAGAAGGATCCAGTCCTGATTAGGACAGGTTGTTATTCTTGGCCCTTCTTATCATTAAAATCAGGAATAAATGAATAGACTATGAAGGTGCAGACGAGGTTTTCAGAGGATGAATTAAAACGGTACCACAGGCAGATGTTGATTGACGGCTGGGGTAAGGAAGGTCAGGCAAAACTCAGGAACTCTACAGTTTTCATAGCAGGTGCTGGTGGATTGGGTTCTCCTGTTGCAATATACCTTGCTGTTGCAGGAATAGGCAATATAATAATCTGCGACTTCGATAATCTCGATGTTACAAATCTTAATAGACAGATATTGCATGATTATACAAGAATAGGCACTAATAAAGCTATCTCCGGCAAATTAACAATTGAAAATATGAATCCCTATGTAAAAGTAACGGCTCTCCAGGATAAGATAGTGCCTGAAAATACTGATAATCTTGTCAGTAATTCTGATATTATTGTGGACTGCATGGATAATTTTCCAACAAGGTATCTCCTGAACGAATCAGCAATCAGGAAAAACATCCCTCTCGTTTACGGGAGCATAAGAGGAATGGATGGTATGCTCTCTTTCTTAAAATCTCCGGAGACGCCCTGCCTTCGCTGCCTCTTCCCTGAAGCCCCTCCAGAGGAGGTATTCCCTGTTGTTGGAGTAACCCCGGGAGTCATAGGCACTCTCCAGGCCCTCGAGACCATTAAATACCTTACTGGCATTGGTACGAATATAAAAGGAAAACTCCTCTTCTGGGATGGAGCCAAAATGGAGTTCAGGATTTTTAAGGCATCAAAAGACCCTGACTGTCCTACCTGCGGATACAAAAAACAGAATAATCTTTTATAAAGACTTATGGTTAAGAATGACTGAGATAAGATTGAACTTAATAACCCGCACATGGGTGATTATTGCAAAGGAGAAGGGCAAAAAACCTGAGGATTTTATCGAAAGAAGAGTTAAGAAAAGATATCCTGAATTCCTTGAAACATGTCCCTTCTGTCCTGGCAATGAGTCAAAAATACCAGATGAGGTATTCAGGATTCATGATGACAAAGGATGGAAAATAAGAGTTGTAAGAAATAAATTTTCAAGACTTTCAGAAGAAGGAGAAAGAAAAAGATGGGATATCGGATTAAAGAAAGGTGTTCATGGTGTAGGCATCCATGAATTGATCATTGAGACCCCTAACCATAGTCTTACAACGGCTACTATGCCAACTGAACAATTGAAAGACCTGTTCCAGACATATAAAGACCGTTTTTTAGAGATCTACAAAGACCCGAAAGTTGAGTACGTCATTATATTTAAAAATAATGGTACCCAAGCAGGCACTTCCATTGAGCATCCCCTTTCCCAGATAGTAGGAATTCCTATAACACCTCTTCAGATAAGAGAAAGGTTTGAAGGGTACATGAAATTTTTTGATGAAACAGGAAATTGTCTGATGTGTAATACGATTGATGAAGAGTTGAATGATGGCACCAGGGTCATCTTTGATACAGAACATTTTGTGTCCTTTATTCCTTATGCAGCACTTTCGGCATTTCATATCTGGATATTCCCTAAGAGACATTCTGGTTGTTTTGCAGACATACGAGAGGAAGAAATATGGGATCTTGCAAAAAATCTTAAATCAACGATAAAAAAACTGTACTATGGACTGGAGCACCCTGATTTCAACTATTCAATAAGGGCAGGAAAACCAAGCAACACAGATTCTGAATTTATCCACTGGTATATAAGCATTGTTCCACGGGTAGAGATGACTACCGGTTTTGAACTCGGCTCTGGCATGCATGTAAATCCGCTATTGCCTGAGAAGAGTGCGGAGTTTTTAAGGAATGTAAGGATACCAGAATATTAATGGATGTAGCCTTAAATTTTTCTTATTTCTTATTATTAAAGTGTAATGCTTGAATTAAAAGAAATAATTTTATAATCTCTGGAGGGCTAATAGGACAGGTATGGCTGAAATAAGACTAAATTTAATAACACATGAATGGGTTATCATCGCAAAAGAAAAATGTAAAAAGCCCGAGGATTGCATCGTGATGAAAGAGAAGAGAATACGGCCGGAGTTTGTTGCATCATGTCCCTTCTGCCCTGGAAATGAGTCGAAGACACCCGGCGAAAGTTATAGAGTTGAAGATGAAAAGGGATGGAAGGTAAGGGTGGTACCGAATAAATTTGCAGTTCTTTTAAAAGATGGTGAACGGACAAGAATGAATTCTGGATTAAGGAAGAGCGTCAATGGTGTTGGAATTCACGAGGTCATTATAGAAACCCCTTTTCACAATTTGACAACAGCAACAATGCCTGATGAACAACTTAGAGAAGTCATAAGAGCTTATAAAGAGCGTTTCATTCATATATATAAAGACCCGCGGGTAGAACATGTCGTCATATTCAGAAATAATGGCCCTGCTTCAGGCACCACAATAGAGCATCCTCATTCCCAAATAGTAGGGACTCCAATAACACCACTTCAGATAAGGAACAGGGTTGAAGAGTACAGGAGATTTTTCGATGACAATGGAGAGTGTTTAATGTGTAAAACCATTGATGACGAGCTAAAAGAAGGCTCAAGAATCCTGTTCAATACAGAAAATTTTGTGTCATTCATCCCCTTTGCTGCACTTTCAGCATTCCATATTTGGATATTTCCAAAAAGGCATTCGAGTTCTTTTGCAGACATACAGGAGGAAGAAATGCGGGATCTTACAATAAATCTTAAATCAACAATGAAAAAACTGTACTACGGGCTGGAGCAACCTGATTTCAATTATATAATAAGATCCAGCAAGCCGGGTAATACATACTCTGAATTCGTGCACTGGTATATCAGTGTTGTGCCACGGGTAACACTGGTCTCTGGATTCGAACTCGGCTCTGGCATGTATATTAACCCGGTTATGCCTGAGATAAGCGCAGAGTTCTTAAGGAATGTGAAGATACCAGAATGTCACAGTGATAAATAAAATGAAAGTGCCCTGCAAAGAAGATAGGAAATCACATGAAAATAAAAAGGATTCGCTCAGACTCTAACAGACTCAAAGGATCAGCTGAAACTCAACCTGTTGAGGCAGAGATATTCGACGCTTACTCCCAGGCTGTAATACATGCAGTTGAACGCGCTGGGTCTGCTGTTGTGAGTGTTGGATTAGCAATGCGTGTCCCTGAGCAACTGAAACGCCGCGGTGTTCCCGAAATCAGGAGTTTGGGAAGTGGAGTAATAATTACTCCGGATGGATATATCCTCACTAATAGCCATGTTGTTCAGTCTGCAGAAAAAATAGAAGTCCGGCTTCAGGATGGAAGAAACTATACTGCCCGGATTGTTGGTAATGACCCCCATAGTGACCTTGCTGTTATTTCTATCCTGGAATCAGGTCTTCCAACAGCAGAGCTGGGTGATTCTGCACAGCTCCGTGTGGGTCAGCTTGTGATTGCCATTGGCAACCCTCTCGGGTTTCAGGCAACCGTAACCACAGGTGTCATCAGTGCTCTGGGTCGAAGTCTCAGGTCACAATCAGGAAGGCTTATCGAAAATGTCATCCAGACTGATGCAGCACTTAATCCGGGAAGTTCAGGCGGGCCCCTTGTAGACTCCGTCGGTCGTGTGATCGGAGTCAATACAGCGATTATTGCCGGTTCACAGGGAATCTGCTTCTCAATACCAATAAACACTGCTAAGTGGGTTGCCTCACAACTAATCCGTGAAGGCCGGGTGCGGAGGTCATACCTTGGTATCTCCGGACAGACAGTAAAATTGGACCGCAGTCTGGTTGTCCGCTACCGTCTTAAGAACTCAACATCTGCATTAGTGACAGA
>Ga0209324_10003481_pt1 | contig 10828 bp, 12 predicted proteins | sample Rifsed19ft3_FD_184015 | JGI IMG/M metagenome (GOLD analysis project Ga0209324, IMG submission 184015) | Soil microbial communities from Rifle, Colorado, USA - sediment 19ft 3 (version 2) | ecosystem: Environmental > Terrestrial > Deep subsurface > Rock core/Sediment | place: Rifle, Colorado...
CCCAGCTGCCATAACTTGAGAAGCTTGCTTTTTTGTCATTTTGATCCGTTGCCGCAACTGCTATGGAATTTGCGTAGTAGGCAGGATACAAAGCTCTTGTGTTTCCGCTATTTCCGGCTGCAGCAACAATCACAACCCCTTTGCCCCATGCATAATCGACTGCACTTTTCAAAGCGGAAGAGGAAGATGATCCCCCAAGGCTTAAGTTAATAACCTCTGCCCCGTTATCGGCTGCCCAGACAATTCCGTTTACTATCCAAGAGTAATATCCACTCCCCGTATCATCCAGAACTTTTACGGACATGAGTTTCCCTTCCCAAGAAACACCCGCTACTCCCTCCGAGTTATTGGTTATAGCTGAGGCAATTCCTGCAACGTGCGTTCCGTGCCCGTCGGGGTCGGTCGTTGTCTGAGAAGGGCAGGAAGAAGAAACGGTGCAATTTACGGATACCACGATTTTCCCAGTAAGGTCCGGGTGAGAGCTATTTATTCCCGTATCGGTAATGGCAATATCGACCGAGCCCGAACCGTGGGTTACGTCCCATCCTTCCGAGGCCTTTATTTTTGTAAGACCCCATTGGCTGCCGAAGTTCGGGTCATTCGGTACCTCAACTTTATAAGCAATGGCGTCTTTTTCGGCATACTCAACCGTCAAATTCTTGTTGAGTTTTCCTGTAACTATCGCACTTAAACCTTTAGGAATCTCCACAACCACTGCGTCTTTAAGTTTTAATTCTGAAGTTTGGGCAAGACCGTAAGAAGAAAATAAATTCTCTTTATAGAACTTGGGCACTAAAGGCCTGAATTTGATAATCAGCCTTTCTTTTTCCGAGGAAATACCGGATGGTTCGAACCCCTTGGTTTTCTTTTGGAGTATAAGCGCCGAGGCTACCAAAAGAAGCACTGATGCGAAAAATAAAAGCAGAAGTTTTCGCATATTAGACAATTTAACACTCCTAAAAGGCTAGAGTCAACTAAATGACGGGTTTTCGGGTGGTGGAACAAACTATGTAACCGGGAGCACCCGAGTTTTCAAATGGTTCATCTTCGGGATTTAGACCCCTGCGTTTGATACAGGCCTCGGAGACAAAAATGAGGGAGTGGTTTCTGTGTTTTACGGCAAGGTCGGTTTCCAAAACTCTAATTCGGTCATGGAGCCGTCCTTCTCCACATTCACAAAATGTAGGGAAAGATCTAACCCAGGCTCCTCCGTCTGTTTCGATATATCCCACGGTGCGACAATTCTAGCCCATAATAATAGTGGAGTCAATTTAGGAGTAATTGATATCAACTACCTCACCCTTCTTTAAGTCTTTTCCATTAACAGGAATTCCCAATGACCAACCTAGGGCGTTTGCAACAGAAACTCCAACCCTAAGCCCGGTAAATGAACCGGGACCCGTCTCCACTTCTATTTCTTTGATGTCTTTTAAAGATAATTTCTCTTTTTTCAAAACTTCGTCGATAAAAGGAAGAAGTCTTTGCGAAGCGCCTTCTTTTGCCTTTGTTTCATAGTGTTTATCCCCAACACCCACAACAATATTCTCGCTATCCGATGTATCGATGAATAATTTCATTTAATCGTTATCTTTCTTTTGTCTTCCCCCAAATTTTCGAAAAATATCCACTTTGCACTTTTTGGAATAAGGTCTTTAATCTTTTCCGCCCACTCGATAACAACGATGTTCCCGGGTTTTCCCCAGATATCCGTTACTCCTAAATTAACTACCTCTTTGTCCACCTCTTTCTCCAACCTATAAAGATCGATATGATAAAAGTCTTTATCAGAAGCTCGGTACTTTCTCATCAAGATGAAGGTTGGAGAAATAATTCTTGAGGTTAAGCCCAGTCCTTTCGAAAATCCTTGGACAAATGTGGTTTTTCCACTTCCTAAACCTCCCGTCAGCGCAAAAATCTCTCCGCCGACTAAATCAGCTGCAATCTTTTGGCCCAAGTCTTTAGTTTCTTGGGAGCTTTCGGTAATAAATTCCATATCGAATAAATAGAAAGTATCGCTCCAATTGTATCAAAAAATACATCCCGGACTCTCGGTTCCCTTCCGGGAGTAAAAGATTGATGAAGTTCATCGGTAGCACCATAAATAAGGGCTATAAGAATCGCAATCAGTCCGGCGTTATATTTCCCAACTCCTGACTCCTTTAGGGCCCTATATAAAAGACTAGCTAAGATTCCGTATTCGATAACGTGGGCGGTCTTTTTAATAATGAAGTCTTTCCAGAAAATTTGAGAAGCGGGAACAACAGGTCTTGCCGAAAAAAGAAAAATTATTCCGGCCCAAACGACAACAGGTCCCCAGAATCTAAGTATTTTCTTCATTCTGATTACTATTGTAATCCTCACCCTTCATTTTTCGAAATAATGTAAAACCGGCTCCTCCCATAATAATCAGTCCCCCTACTATTAATAGGATAGCGGCCAAGGGAAACTTCTTTTCAGAAACGCCCTGTACAAGAGGGGAAGGAGATGGTTCCGAAAGCCCTTCCCTTAGTCCCAAAACTTCACTTTGTTGTTCTTCTTGGATATCAACATTTTCAGAGCTTTCAGTAAGGCTTGGCTTTGGAGAAGGTTTGGGTGTAGGAGTTTTTGTGGGAGTAGAAGTAGGAGTTGGAGTCGGAGTAGAAGTAGGAGTTGGAGTAGGGGTCGGAGTAGAAGTCGGAAAATTTATATTAATTGTCACATCGCCTGACACATAGTTATCATTTGAAGCTGGACTTCCAGATGCTGTGTATCTTCTGGCTCTTATTTTATATGTGCCAGGGCCTGGATAATCGCCGGTACTTGGGGTACCAACTCTAGCTTGGAGAGTAGCAGAGGCGGTAGCGTTAATAATGTCTACAGGGAAGCAACTTGTTCCAGAACAAGTCGTATAAACACCGTTTACCAGGGTTTCTCCAAAATAATTGAATGTTCCTTCCTTGTATAAATCGATTTTTACATAATTAATGTCGTCTTGAGCACCCAAAATGAAGATATCAACATTGAACGGTTGATTCGTAATGGTTGATGGAAAATTGCTGACGCTTATAGTAACTGCATTGGCGTCTTGCGGAAAAGTTAAATATATAAATGCACAAAAACAGAGTGCAATGAATAATTTGAATCTATTGAACATGAAGATAGAGGCTAATTAGATTATCTCCATGCTCAATATAAATAATATTGATGATACTGGAACCGCATGACTCCGCGGACTTAAAAAGAGTTCCATCGGCAGGTGCCCTAATTACATCGCTTGATGTCGAAACCATATCAAAACCTGTATGGATCCCACCTGAGTAGGTATACCGCCATGAATATGGTGTATGACCATAAAACTGTGTCAAACGAACAGTATCTCCAATCGGCCACGGCCAATTCCCAGAACCTATTGCCACCATATTTCCGCCATTCTGGTCATCTTTGACACTTTTGTTTTGAAGATATGGTGCCGGATCAATCCATGCATTGTTTTTCCGGATTTCAAAGTGTAAATGTTTTCCTGTAGAACAACCCGGATATCCCGAATTCCCCACTAATCCAATCGGATCCCCTCTTTTTACAGGGCCAACATTTACTCCTGAAACCAATGCCCTCTCGATAGCTGCCTTTTCGGCTAGTGCCTGACTCAAAAGATTCTGGTAGGTCTTCTCATCATTTTTTGTCTGAGTCAGAAGAGCATTTTTGGCCCGCTTTTGCGCATCCAGATTGGCCTTTTGTTTTTCCAATTCAGCCTGAAGGGTTTCCTGGTCTGTTTTTTCTTCTTTGTAAGTAGTTTGTGCCGATTGGAGTCTGGAAAGAAGGTCTCTGTCCGCTTCCTGAATTCTTTGAAGATAATGGAACCTGGAAACTGCATCATTTAAGTCGGGGGCGGAGATAAGAATCAGGAAGGGATCTCCGACCCTGGCCATCTTGTAGGTTTCAACCGCCCTTGAAGAAAAAGCTTCAGAAAGAGACGAGAGAGAACCTTCAAGTTGGTCTATTCTTCCCCCTAAAAGGGAAATTTTCTCCTCTGTCTGGGAAATCTTTAGGGTGGTAAGCCGTATCTGGGCATCAAACTGGGCAATTTGGTTGGATAATGTTTTTGATTGGGAACCCAACCTGGATAATTCCTTCCCGAGGCAATCGATTCGTTCGGTTAAATTACCTATTCCCGTACAAGCTTGCGCGAAGGCACTTCTTTTAAGTAAAAGGAAAGAAGTTACAAGGAGCAAAAAAACTACTAGAGCCTTAACAAGTTTCATTTGTTTCGGCGAGCTCGAGAAACCGCAAAGAAACTTCCCGCAAAAGCTAGCCCCACTCCGATGATAAGCTCACCTCCCAGGATTATCAGGAATAAAAGAACGAAGTTTAAAGTCTCTTTGGGAAGGGCCGGAATATCTCCAAAGTAAGAAACTATATTTGGTGTTGCATAGAGCCACATCAGGAAAGCCAATAACCAGCCGACAAATGTTCCGACCGAAGAATAGATTAGGGCCTCCAGGATGATAGGGCTTCTGATAAATTTCGGGGTTGCCCCGATGAGGTCCAGTATCTCAATTTCTCCCTTGCGGGTGGTTATTCGCATCCCGGTAATTACCAATAGTACCAATAGGGACGTTCCTGCTAGAATTGCCACGAAAAAAGCTCCTCCCACCCTTAGATACCAGCTTATGGTTTTGAGCCTGCCCACAACATCCTGAAGAGTCTTTTCTCCCCCCAGGCTTGCGGTAAAGCCTACCTGGTCAACAATCCCTTCTTTTTTGACCTCATCAATCGCTTCCTGGGCAAAGGCCAGATCGCTTACGGAAAATTCCAAAGATGCAGGAAAAATGGTTGGGCTGACAAGCTCCGAAAGAAGAGGGTTGTCGGAAGTTGCCTGTTTGTAGATTTCCAGGGCTTCTTCCTTGGAAACGTATTTGACGTCCTTTATTCTTTCATCTGAGGTCAGTTTATTCTGTAGAGCCGAGACTTGCTCGGGGGTTATCTCGTCTTTTAAGAAGGCAATAATCTGGGGCCTGGTCTCAAAGTATCTTAAGATGTTTCCCGAGGAATAGACCAGGGCTGCCAAATGGGTTCCCACAAAAAAGGTCAGAGCCAAGACAAAAAGCGCTGCCAAAGCCTGAAAGGGGGATCTTTTTATGTAACCTACGGCGGTATTAAGATGAATGTTCATTTATACTTCCTCCACCCTAACTTTGATTTTAGGTTTCTCTTCTTTTTTCTCTTCCTCTTTCTCTTCTTCTTCCTTCTCTTCTATCTTCTCTTCTGATTTTACCTTTTCTTGTCCAACTATTCTTCCCTCTTTGATTTTTATCTCCATCTTTTTGTATTTCTCTATAATCCTCTCGTTATGTGTGGCCATGATCACGGTTTTCCCTTCTTTATTTATTTTCTCGAAAAGATCCATCACCCCATCGGCCGTCTCGCTATCCAAGTTTCCGGTAGGCTCATCGGCCAGAATGAGTTTGGGGTTAACAACCAAGGCTCTGGCCAAGGAAACTCTTTGCAGCTCCCCTCCCGAAAGCTGAGAGGGGAAAAGCTCAGTCCGCTTATCTAACCCGACCAGTTTTAAAACCTGGTCTACCCTCGCTTCCCACTCCTCGGGATTTACTCCAACCACCGCCAAAGGAACCTCCACATTTTCACGAACCGTCCTTTCGGGTAAAACCTTGAAGTCCTGGAAAACCACTCCGATTTTCTGTCGCAAATGTGGAACTTCCTCCTGGGAAAGACCGACGATATCAGCCCCGTCAAAAACAATCTGACCGGAATCGGGAAGAATTTCCCGTAAGATTAGCTTCAAGAGGGTGGTTTTGCCTGCGCCGGAGGGGCCGGTGATAAAGACAAACTCTCCGTTTGCTACCTTGAATGAAATATCGGCAAGGGCTTTTATGCTTCCGTATGATTTTGAAACATTTTTAAATTCAATCATTGGTTAGCTAAATAAGGGTATCAGATGAAAACAGGGAAGAAAAGAAGAACTACTCGGTAACCTTTATTTTACCGACATCCATCAGCCAGCCGGCCTGCTGGGCCGCAATCGTTTGACCCCAGACCATAACTTTTTTGCCTACAAAGCTCTGCAGGTCAATTACGGTTGAGGTTAAGTAGACATTCTGGGAGGCCCCGCCTGAACGAACCAGGTGATGGGTTCCTTCTCCGTCAACTCCCCCCTCTTCCAAAACTCCTTCGGCCGAGTCCTTAAAGGTAGATTCATCCGCAAGTCCAGCCTCTTTTGGTCCTGACTGGGCACCGGGGACCGTTTGACCGCCTGAGCCTCCCCCTCTTCCCGAAAGCAGCCAGCCTGTCCCCACTCCTGCCAAAATTACCAGGACAACCCCTAAAACCAACGGAAGATTGCCCTTTAAATTAAACTTGGGGAACTTTTTGACAACCGGCTGGACCGCCTGCTGAACCTGTTGTAAAGGTTGTACCGGTTGAGTAGGGTGCGTCTCTTGCATGACTTTTCCACTATAACACTACTTCTTTACAAATTTCAATTCCGCTTCGATAAACTCGTCAATTTCCCCAGCCAAAACGGCTTCGGTATTACTGGTTTCTACCTCGGTTCTTAGGTCTTTTACCATTTTATAGGGGTGGAGAACATACGAGCGAATTTGATTTCCCCAAGAAGCGGGCCGGTATTCTCCCTTTAGTCCTTTTTTGGTCTCCTCCTGTCTGGTTTTTTCCAGCATCCAAAGCTTGGCCCGAAGCAGGTTTAGCGCAATTTTTCTGTTTTGCTCCTGAAACCTTTCCGACTGGGAAGAGGAGGTAATACCGGTGGGTCTATGAATCACCCTAACGGCGGTTGAAACCTTTTGAACATTCTGTCCCCCCTGGGAAGATGCCCTAAAAAACTGCCAGTCCAAATCTTCGTCCTTCATTTCAATATCCGGCAAATCAACGGCCGTTACCTCGGGCAAAACCTCCACCAGCGCGAATGAAGTCTGCCTAAGCTTATCCGCATTAAAAGGAGACTGTCTGACCAGCCTGTGGGTTCCGGCTTCACCTTTAAGGTAGCCGTAGGCAAGGGACCCCTCTACCCGAAAGGTAACGCTTTTTACTCCAGCCTCCTCCCCGGGGGTATAGTCCAAGGTCTGGGTTTTCCAGCCCCGCCGCTCGGCATACCGAAGATACATCCGCAGCAGCATGTTTGCCCAGTCCATGGCCTCGGTTCCTCCCTGGCCCGCGTGTATCGAAACAAGAGCGTTCTTGTCGTCGTATTCATCGGAAAGAAAGGAAACAAGCTCAAGTTCAGCCAAAAGCTTTTCGGTAGCCCTAATTTCTTTTTCCAAATCGGGCGAAATGGCGTCCTGGCTCAAAAGCCCTTCAATCGTGGAAATCGTACCCTCCAAGTCTTCGAGCTGGGCAATTTCTTTTTTTAAATCAGAAAGCTCCTGAAGAATTCTCTTGGCTTCTTCAGGGTCGCTCCAGAGATCCGGCTTTGCGGATTCAGCCTCTAAGGCATCAAGCTTTTGTTTCTTTTCCTCGGGTTTTAGGGCTTTTTTGAGCTTTTCAAAGCGCGCCGAAAGATCGGAAATATTAATTTTTGAACCTTCCATGCTTGAAGTATAGCCTAATTTGGGGCAGGATTTAAGGCTCGCAAATCATTTTGCGCACTTTTGCGGATTCCTGGGGGTCAAGGCTCTGGAAAACTCCTATCGCCTCCTCAACGGTTGGGTTTTCTTTTGCTATCAAGGTTGGAATTTCTTGGGTAACTCCCAAAACCTGAACCAGCTTTGTCCTTCCCGAATCCAAAAGATTTGCGATTGGCTTGGGAGCGTTTTTCCAGCCAACCAGCTCGGTTATTGCGGTCTTTCCCCCAATTATCAAAAATCCTTCAAAAATTAGGGCTAGAAGAAAACCGAAAAAGAGTCCAAAAAGGGCTCCCCTGAGAGACCAGCCGATAAGGTGCCTTCTAAAAGAGGCCATCGAAAGAACGAGAAGAAATAAAAGAACGACTATCGCTCCCGCCTGAATGTATGAGGTAGAAAGGGACAATTTCCCGACATTAAAATTGAATGATTGGGAAAGGCTCTGGACAGGATTCATTCTACCTTAATAATATCACAAAGAGGAGGCTGAGGCGTCCAAGTTGTTAAGGTCGGTATCTATGGAATCAATCGTGGTTCCGTCTATCTCTCCCTCAAGAGTCTTGGCATCATCGGCATTCGAAATTCCCGAAGTCGTAGTTTCCGGAGTGGAAATTGCCGGCATCTTACCCGCGCTCTTAAGAAAGTAATATGAGGCTGCCGATGCCACCAGAATAACCAGGAACAGTCCCCCTACAACTAAAATTATTGATGCGCCTTTTTGATTTCTCCTCATGGTCCCTCCGTAGGTTCGGGCTCTATAAGCCCTTTAAGTTTCTGGAACGCCTCTTTGACGGCCTCTCTTGCGTCTTTAACTTTTTCAAAAACTAACTTGACATCCTCCTTAAACTCCTGGACCGTCTGACTTACATTTTCCCCCAAATTTTCTTCATTTTCTATGGTAATCACATAGCTTTTGCCTGCCTGGTCGGTCACAGCCGCCTGGGCAGCCGCAATTGCATCTTTAGCTTTGGAAATTGCCGAGATTACTTCCGAAACCTCTTTTCCTTGTGATGCTAGTTCGTCGGCTTTATTCTCAATCTTTGTCAAAATCTCGGTCAGCCTTGAAAGAACCCTGTTCCAATGTTCTACCCACTTTTCGTTGTGTCTGGTAATGTTTTCGTCGATATTTTCAATAACGTTTTTCTTCCTTTCGTCGGAAAGTTCTCGAACTTTTTCTTTAAATCTCTCCCTGGCGGTCTTCATCTCCTCGATAGCATTCTTTCTTACCTCCCTAATCCTTTCCAGCTCCTTTTTCCTTGCCTCTCTTGCCGCTTCCAAAGTTCTTTTCTTGGCCTCTCGGGCATCCCTCAAGTTAGACTCACCTGTTGCGGAAGGCGACGCCTCAATTTCGTCTTTTTCCGGAGTGCCGCTTTGGGTTGAATCCTCGGATAAAACCGATGGGGTTTGAATATTGACTCCAAGAAGTTTGGGAAGGCTGGCGCCAGGAAAAGCGCTGTTTGCGGCAATAACAAAAGCCACAAAGAATGCTGCTAAAGTTTCCACGCTATATAGAGTTTAGGGTCTTGAAACTATCTATGTCAAGAAATCCTATTACGGAGTCGGAGTTGGCGTAGCTGTTGGAGAAGCACTGGGGCTAGCAGATGGAGAAGCCTTGGGTGTTGCTGTGGGAGACGGCTTGGATGTTGCGCCTTTCCTCAAGCCCGTAACTATCAAAACGCTTGTTTTCTGGGTGCTTGAGGTCTTGACATCGACTTTCTTGTAGGTGTCCTCCAATTTTTTGGTAATCTCGTCCTGAACTGCCTGGGATGTGGACTTGGCAAAAGTTATTGTCGTATTTGCATTATCGGTTGAACCAGCGTTTCCAACTTTTATGTCCGAGTAGCCCAAGCTTTTAAGAATTCCCTGAAGATATGCGGCTTCGCCGGTAATGCCTGTTCCGTTTTGGATTTCAATTGAGATCTTGCTTTTGTCAGCCGGAGTTGGAGTCGGGGTGGGCTCGGGGGTGGATGTTTCAAAACCTCCGCTGGTCGGGGTGGGTGATGTTTCTCCTTCACCTTTTCCCCTGCTAAAAAGAAATACCCCTCCGCCTCCCAAAATAAGAAGGCCAATAATAATCAAAATCCATTTATTCATTTTGGCCTTGGGTTTCGGCTGAGGGATTGGGAAACCAACGTCGGGAGTTTGGGCGGGGGTGTTTTGGGTCTCTTGGGCTTGGGAATTTTCTTTATTAGTCTCGTCCATCTCTTGTGCGAGGCAGTATACCCATAACAATATAGCTTTGTCAACCCCTAGACAAAAAGGGGGCAGTTAATCCAGATATTGCCTAAACCAAAGCTCCAAACTTAAGAGCGCCCAGAGCTTGGGACCGAAGTCATCTTTCTCTCCGTGGGTTTTAAACATCCGCTTTATTACCTCTTGTCTAAATAAACCACGGGAAGAGGCCGTTTTATTAAGAAGAACACTTTCGGCGTATCTATTTATTTTGCCGCTAAACCAGTATTTCAAAGGAATGGAAAAGCCCATCTTGGGACGATACAAATTTTCTTTGGGAACTAGCCTTTCGGCAGCTTTTTTGAGAATGTATTTTAAGTCTTTGCCTTTAACCTTTAACCCAAACGGAATTTTGGCAGCCAGCTCAACCAGGTTATGGTCCAGTAAAGGAGAGCGGCCTTCCAAAGAAACCGCCATCGAGGCAATATCGACCTTGGCCAGTAGATCATCGGGCAAATACATGGAAATATCCGAATAAAGGGCTGCATCCCTGAGGTCGTTAAGGCCCGACTCCAGAAACTTTTCTTCCATCACCTTGTATGAATTGGTCCCCAGGGCCAGATTATTCAATTTCGGAGTAAACAGAGCTTCCTTGTCTTCATTTAAGAAGTAGGAGTTATAAGTTACATAGCGGTGGGAAAAAGGAAGTTTGGATTTCTGCAAAAACTTTCTGATTCTCTCTTTTTTAAGCAAAGCCGCGATGGGAATTCCAAAAGTTCGCAAGATTGGTAAAAAGCTCTCAAAGCTAGCATCCCTTTTTACCCTAAAAAACCTATCGTATCCCGCAAAATTTTCATCTCCTCCGTCTCCATTTAAGATTACGGTAACGTGTTTTCTGGCAAGCTTACTTACCATATAGGTCACGACGCTACTCGCATCGGCAAAGGGCTCCTCGTATTGATATGCAAGCTCGGAGAGAATTTCAACATTTGAAGGCTCGGCAATTAGGGTCGTATGGTCGGTCCGATAGAGCTTTGCAATCCTTTGGGCGTACTTTGCCTCACTCCAAGCCTCTTCCTTAA
>Ga0209324_10003482_pt1 | contig 10827 bp, 6 predicted proteins | sample Rifsed19ft3_FD_184015 | JGI IMG/M metagenome (GOLD analysis project Ga0209324, IMG submission 184015) | Soil microbial communities from Rifle, Colorado, USA - sediment 19ft 3 (version 2) | ecosystem: Environmental > Terrestrial > Deep subsurface > Rock core/Sediment | place: Rifle, Colorado...
CGTTGGTATATCGGGCAATTCCACCCACGGACGTCTTCACCCATAGTTTTTCCTTAATTGCGTTCATTGTCGTTTGTATCATTGATAGTTCCGGGCTAAACGTTCCAAAGGCCACGAGTCCATAAAGACTCGCATCTATCGTCATATCCAGTTCATACCCTTTTGCAGTCCTCTTTCCCATCCTTGCGAATCTTCCCTCGTCCTTCTGATAAAAATATGCTATCAATGCCTCTTTCATTTTCTCCGCAATTTCATAATATTTTTTGCCATATTCCTGTTCACCAAAGGCGCAGGCAAAATTGCCAGCCGCCCGCAACCCTGCAATAACCGAGGATACTGTAAAAGTATGCACGCCGTATCGCTCTTCCCATAAATCGTATGAATTTAAAGGCAAACCGGTCTCTTCGTCCCTGAATTTAACCATAAACTCCGCTGCATTGATGATCAAGCACCGGTACAATGGCTTCACAAATTCGATATCCCTGAACTCATCGTAATGATTCCATAATGCCCAAACAACCAGTGCAGTACCATCTTCCTGAATGGGAAGACTCTTTTTATCATCCTTCATCCACGGATGCCACGAACTGGCAACAGACCTGTCCGGGTTATATTTGTGGAGCAAATAACCCTCTTTGGAAATGACGTCTGCACAAAATTGGAAAAATCGCTTCGTTGTATCCATGTACCCTGATTTGATGAGGGCGTACGCGATCAGTGCACCATCACGCGGCCACATATAAGAATAGGTGTCTCTTCCCATTTGGACAATATCTGAATCATTCGCTGCAATGATAGCGCCGTTGTTATCAATCTGCGTTCGAATAATCAACAGGCTTCTTTTAAAAAAGGATACCAGCCTTTGAGGGAGATCATAGAAATTAAAAACCTCTTTATTAACCCACATTTTCCAATAATTTTCAGTACGTCGGATCAATTCCTCAGGCGTTTTCTCCCAGATAACCTTGTTTAGTTTTACCACTTCATTGTACATCATCCCCGCAGCAATCCAATAGTGGGCTGTATTTTCACCATGGGCTTTTATCTGAAGATTAATACCTAAGGTAGAATCGACAGAACCCTGTGCGATGGGGTTTCCGCTCAACGTCCCATCCTCAGCATCTCTCCACGTTCCTTCTGCGCCGCGTAACTCCTTGATGCCGGTGGCAAAATGGTCTACCCCGCATTTGGTCGGATCGCAGCAATTAATCAGAAAATACCGCTGGGATTTATAGTGAATGATTGCCCTCGTATCAGGGTCGTAATAGGCCGTGTCCCCTATCTCATTCTCGTAAATATGAAAATCATGATTGAAAAATAATCGTATTTCCCGATCTCTTCCCTCTAAATTTCTGACGACGATTTCTTTTATAAAAATATTTAAGTGGAAATCGACCGTGTCATACATCTGGAGTTCAATCTTCAGCCGATCGTTTCTCGCCTTCACATCAGTCACCAGAGTGTCTTCTTTATATTTCAACGTCTTTTGCCATTCTCCACCCATCCAGCTAAACTGGCTGTCAACCCAGACACCCATCCGGCTTGGATGACCAATGGTGTGATTCTCCTTCCCCACGTATGGATAATAAATATCCCTGACCTGATACTCCCGATCGAAGGTGACCAGCATCGAACCATTTCCTACGGGTATATCTCGTGGCATATATTTTTCCTCATTTGTAATTATTTTAACGTTACAAGAAAAAACGCACCCGGTAGGAGCCAACTCCTGTTGGCGACTGTGGCTCTTGCTCACCATTGAGAATGCCGGTCGCCGTCAGGAGACGGCTCCTACCAATTCGGCTCTGTAGCTGAAAAAGGCCAATCTTCGGCACTCTGTACCCATCCTTTTCTCAAAGGATTCTCATACATATATCGTAAATGCCTTATATACGATTCGTTGTCTCTCAGACAATGGTCATAAAATCCATGCTGCCATACCCGTCCCTTACTACCTGTTAAGGCATTCAGTTCTTTGCCGTAAATTTTCCAAATGAAGCCATGACACCATTTAATGTACGATTTTCCCCTAACACAAAGATTATATGAACATGATCCGGCATTATTACGTAACCCCGACAAGCCCAGTACTCGTGTTCGTGAAGCCATCGGATAGAATCAATCACGATTTGCGCAGCCCGTGCGTCTGCCACTGGATGAAACGGGTCTGGAATTAACAACGACCGCTTTTTGTCAATGCATGAGGTTACAGAGTACCACTTCCCTCCGATACTAATCCTGCCCTTTCTTAATGATGATTGGTGTGGTTTATTATCCACAATATCATATTCCATTTAATTATTCGATGCAAACAGCCAATTCCTGTTTTAACAAACTGTGTCTAACAACAACTACCGTTCATGTACGATTATCGGTAGGAGCCAACTCCCGTTGGCGACAGTTGCCGTCGGGAGACGGCTCCTACCCAACATTATCCAGCATTATGTTCGTGTATCGTGCATCTTGCTTCCGGTCTTTCTTTGCGTCTTTGCGGTAAAATATTCTTATTTATGATAGATTCAAAACCAACAACTTGGGTTCTGTCATTTCTTCCATGGCATAACGGACGCCTTCACGGCCAATACCCGAATCCTTAACACCTCCATACGGCATATTATCTGAGCGGAACGACGGCACATCATTTACAATCAGCCCCCCTACCTCCAAATACTCATAGGCATAAAAAACATGCCTTATGTTGTTGGTAAAAACACTTGCCTGTAATCCATAAGCAGAATCATTTACCCGCCTTACTGCCTCTTCGAAGGTATCATGTTTTGAAACTGTTACTGCCGGTGCGAATAATTCGTTCGTATTGACCTTCATCTGTGGCGTTGTTTTAGTAATAACTGTTGGTTCATAGAGCGTACCCTTGCGTCCTCCCCCATATGCCAGGACTGCCCCATCCTTCACTGCCTCAGTGACCCATGATTCTATCCGTTGGGCAGATTGTTCATCAATCATAGGTCCGAGTCTCGTTTCTTCTCTGAGAGGATCTCCCATTTTGAACATTTTTACCTCATCCAAAAATTTTGGCATAAAGTCATCATATATCTTTTTATTGACGAACAGCCTTTGTAGGGATATGCATACCTGCCCGCTAAATGAAAATGCACTGGCGATGCATCGTTTCACGGCATAATCCAGATTGTCACTACTATCGATAATTGCACCGGCATTTCCACCCAGTTCCAGAGTAACCCTTTTCTTACCAGCGATTTGCTTGAGCCGCCATCCTACCGCTGCGCTGCCGGTAAAGGTAAACATCTTGATGCGCTCATCTGCAACCATCCGCTCTGCCAGATTCGACGCACAGGGGAATACGCTAAACCCTCCGGTCGGCAAACCTGATTCGGAGATGACTTCACCAAGCAATAGTGCAATCAATGGAGTCTTAGCGGCCGGCTTGATGATAATCGGGTTTCCCGATGCTATTGCAGGAGCTACCTTATGAACTACAAGATTCAACGGAAAATTGAAAGGTGAAATGCCTAATATCGGACCAATAGGAAATCTCTTATTAATCGCTGTCCTATTCTTTGATCGCTCTGAGATGTCTAAGGGAATGTATTCGCCCAACATCCTCTTCGATTCTTCTGCCGCTATTTGAAACGTCCCAATCGCCCTTTCAACCTCACCCCGTGCATCAATAATGGGTTTCCCTGCCTCCAGTGCAATTGTCTGGGCAAATTCCTCACTTCTCTTCTGAATCCCATCCCTGATATTCCCCAGGATTTCAGCCCTTTTATAACTGGGTAACCTTCGGGTCTCTTCAAAGGCGTGGACGGCAGCCTGGACAGCATCATTCACATCCTTTTCCGTTGCCAAAAAGGTGGCGCTTACAATCTCATTATTATAGGGATTCCTCACCTCCAGCACATTTTTACTCTCACGCCAATCATTGCCAATAAGGTATTTATAGGTATTTTTCATTTTCAAACCCGTATACATGTTCAAAATATGCCCGCAGTATCTCTGCCACGCTCCATGCCTGTGAGATGCACCCTCGCGGCGTATGGGGTGGGTCTCCATCAAATATCTCAGAAACAGTCCCCAATCCGGCCTCAAACAGGTGCTCATGAAATGGCACAAAAAGTCCTTTGATATATTTTAGGGCATCCTTATTACCAGCGTAAGCCTTAGCATAGGCAGAAATATACGGCCCTATCAACCACGCCCACACCGTGCCCTGATGATATGCCCTGTCTCTCTCATAAACATTTCCATAATACCGACCAATATAGTCGTTATCCTTCGGTGAAAGACTTCTCAGTCCGTATGGAGTCAACAAGTGTTCCTTTATTATCTCAACTACGTTTCTCTGCCTCTTTTTTGATAGCATTGAATACGGCAAACTCACGGCAAACACCTGATTGGGGCGAATAGCCGTATTCTTCATCTCACCGTTGATATAGTCATAGAGATATTGTCCTTCTTCGATCCAAAAGGCATCATTAAATGACTTGCTTACTTTTTGCGCTAAATTATTATAGTCCTTGCTCTCACCGCTTAAATCCATTTCGCGTCCGAGAAATGTCATGATTTTTAAGGCATTATACCATAACGCATTAATTTCTACAGCCTTTCCCATGCGCGGCGTTACTACCCAGTCGCCCACCTTCGCATCCATCCACGTCAATTGCACTCCCTTAGCACCAGCATAAATTAACCCATCCGAATCCATATGGATGTTGTATCTCGTCTCCTTTTGATAATACTCAATAATTTCTTTCAACACACCGAACAAATCTTTCCGAATAGTATTCAAATCCTTTGCAAAGCGGAGATATTGGTACACTGCCTGGATATACCACAGCGATGCATCAACGGTATTGTATTCAGGCGTTTCACCGTGATCGGGGAATCGGTTGGGTATCATTCCCTTGCTCACGTATTGTGCAAAGGAAAGCAATATTTCCCGTGCGTCTTCGAATCTGCCCTGGACGAGGGTAAGTCCTGGTAATGAAATCATGGTATCCCTACCCCAGTCCCCAAACCAGTGATACCCTGCAATAATGCTCTTCTTATCGGTTTCTCGTTTTACGATAAAACTGTCTGAAGCTGACAATAGAGTTCCACATAATCGTGACTGTTTATCCCCCCCTCCCTCCAACTCCCTCCCTCCATTTTGTTGGTTCAATCTTGTAGATTGAACCAGAACGTTTTGGTTCAGGCTGCAAGTCTGAACCAGCATGGACTTGCACAACTTAGTAATATTTTTTACTTCTCCTTGTGGAGGTTCGAGAGCCGAAGCCGGAGGTTGGAGGCTGAAATCGCTTGCATCTAACTTCAAACCCCTGTCTTCTTTTTTACGCAGAGCGGTTTCTTTGTTTAATAATTCGAATACGTCTAAAGTATCAAATTCATTTGTGGATACAACGATATGACAATCCTTCCCTTTATTCAAGTCGAAGTGCAGGGCAAATGGACTGAAGTGGTCTTCGTGTGATTCCAAGCCACGTTCATTCTCCCTTGGATATTCCATATTCTTATACCAGAATGAGGCATTGTCCATTGTCTGTGCATTATGGAAAAGATACATAGGCAAAAGATTTTCGTAGGGTTGTAAACGCACTCCTCCGTTAGTAAGAATTTTATAATCAGCCTTACATGCTTGGTTTTCATGGGTAAGCCCGTGATAGTCACGAAATGCAACCATGACCCTTACCTTCAACGTAAGGGCTAACGGTCGTTCGCCACTACAATTTACCTGATACAAAACTATCGTAGTATTTTCGCCATGAACCATAAACACTATTTTTTTTATGTCTATCCCGTTAACAGAATATTCAAAGGTGGGAATTGGATTTAAACTGAATTGAACAAGATTTTTATACCCTTCCGGATAGATTGTATTCGGATAGATGTTTGTAGACAGAGGATACTCCTTGCCATTAATACACAGATATTCTTCCAGTTTGGAGAGCAATAGGGTTCGCCCAAGCGGCGGCCTTGTAGCGGCCATAAGCAGTCCGTGATAGCGTCTTGTATTTGCTCCGATTATCGTAGAAGAGGCATAACCACCTATCCCGTTGGTCTCCAGCCATTCCTTTTCAGTGGACTTGGAAAGGTCATGACAGATATCTTTATTGAATACTATCGTCATATTCAAATCGCTTTAAAGTGAGGTGTGTTTACTTTCATTAATTTCCTTCATTTTATCAGTATTTTTAAGGGTTTCAATTTGATTATTTTTTACTTTAATCCACTTTTATATTCCTTTATACTTATTTAACAATGAGTATGTTTGACTTTCTGTTACAATAATCACCTAGCGCGGTTTGCCGCAACCATTGTAACGCAGATAAGGTAAGTGGCGTGTGACGGGTGATGTTTTTTCTCGTCACTCGACACACGTCACTATTTCTTAAAACTTACTAAAGAAAGAAGTTTTTCAGTAATACTATAAATTATGAGGAATACTCAACCATGAAATGTCCGCACTGCCTGGAATCATTTCACGATTTCTATGAAGTAATACCCGTTGGTAACGACGCAGACGGTAATTGGGGTGTTGTTAGCAGGAAGTGTCCATCCTGTGAGCGAGTGGTGCTCGTTTTGGTAAATGGCAAAATCGGGAGCATCGGCGGCCGATCCATGCTGGAGTCTGTCAAAGGTGAGCGCTTGATTTATCCGAGAACTTCAAGCCGTGTGCCACTCCCGAAGGAAGTGCCTGAAGAATTCGCCGCGATTTACAGAGAGGCATGTATCGTTCTTTCTGATAGTCCAAAGGCAAGCGCAGCATTAAGTCGTCGCTGCATGCAACATCTGTTGCGAGAGAAGGCGCATGTTAAGCAAAGCAATCTCACCAACGAAATCCAGGAGGTGATAGACAGTGGAAGTTTACCACCCTACATAGTGGAGGCTATCGATGCCGTCCGAAAGATCGGCAATTATTCAACTCACCCAATAAAGAGCGAAAGGCCTGGAGAAGTTGTGGACGTTGAGCCAGGCGAGGCAGATTGGAACCTCGACGTGCTGGAATCCCTCTTTAGTTATTATTTTGTTCAACCGGCAACAATAAAAAAGAAGTGGGAATTCCTTAATCTCAAGCTTAAGGAATCTGATAAAAAGGGTATGAAAAAAGCTTAATATTGATTACGTAACCTTTAGGCATTACAATGGGTCTTCTAACTGACATGCAATATTTTGGGGTGCCCGAAGAAGACATTAGTATTTTTATTGCTTCTTTGTAGATAATTTCCGAAGGAGTTACATGTGAAAAAATTATTAATAGAATATCCTGAGTCTATACCAGCCATACTCAATTTGAGCCCTGATAATTTTGAGCAAGAGGCAAAGATGGCGCTAGCAGTGAAACTTTATGAAATGGGCCGTTTAACATCAGGACAGGCTGCATCACTTGCCGGTATCTCTCGTGTGGCCTTCTTATTAAGCTGTAAACGCTATGGTTCTGCAAGCGTGGAATGGGATCAGGAAGAACTGGAAGCAGAGTTCTTAGAGGCTAGACGATGAATGGTTCTCTGATATCTAATACGGGTCCCATTATCGCCATTATGCTTATTGAACAGTTAGACATTCTTCGAAATCTTTTTCAAAAAGTATTCGTTCCGGAAACTGTGCACAAAGAACTGCTTCTTGGAGAGAATACAGGTATTGGACTCGCCTCATATAAACAGGCATCTTGGATTCAAGTTACGTCTCTCCAGAACGCACTTGATCCCCTGATCAAAACCGTTTTGGATATTGGAGAAGCATCAGTAATTCAACTTGCCCGTGAAATCAAAGCGGATTATGTTCTTATCGATGAACGTAAGGCACGGAAAGTAGCTCGTAATATTTACGGATTACGAGTTATTGGAACTGCTCGTATTCTCATCGAAGCTAAAAAGAAAGAAATGATCGACAATGTTGGCGATGCACTAAAGAAAATACGTGACGGTGGGTACTGGATTCATGATGATATTATGCACTTTGCTATGAAAGAAGCCGGAGAATTGTAGTTGTATACTATAATAAACAATACTCTCATAAAAAACGACTATTTGATTAATAACCAAAAAATAGTATATTGTTTAGAATTAAATTCTACATAATTATACGACTACTTGAAGTTTGGTTGTGTAATCATCAAAAGAATTAACTTTCCACCTGTCACCCTGAGTGGAGCGAAGGGTCTCGATCATTTGGAATAACAGATTCTTTGCTTTGTTGCTCAGAATGACAACTAAACTTCATTGTAAAAGCTGGTTCAATCTTGCAGATCGAACCAAATATTTTGAACCGGACTATGGGTTTTAAACAAGTACCAGCCATGCAAATGCCAAATGTTTAGGTTCAATCGAGGACGATTGAACCAGCGAAAGATTGTTTCGCTGTCGCTCACAATGACAAATAATATTTATGACAAATAAAACAAGTGTCTCTATCAGCCGCTGTGATAGCTACGATAGGGATAAAGTCATTACAGCTATCGGCCAGACCTTTGACTTTTTTGGTGGTATTCAAAATATCATAAAAAAGGGAACACAGGTACTCTTAAAGCCGAACTTTATTAAGGAAAGTTCGCCTGAAGACTGCACCATTACCCATCCAATGGTCATCGAAGCAGTTGCCAAAAAGGTGCTGGAAATGGGCGCAACACCGATTATTGGCGACAGCCCGGCCTTTGGCGCTATATCGAAGATTGCCAGACGGGCAGGTATTGACCGGTTTGCAGAAGAGCATGGTATAAAAATAATTGAACTCGACTCTCCACGCCGTGTGAATACACAATGCGGAACAAAACCATTTACCCTCACGGTCTCCGGCAGGGCGCTGGATATTGACGCCATCATAAACATCCCCAAACTCAAGGCTCATGGACAACTGTTATATACCGCCGGGGTGAAGAATATGTATGGATGCGTCAGCGGCAAGAGGAAGGCATGGCGACATTTTCAATCAAGCGATGATATTGAATGGTACACTGAGATGCTGCTGGCCAATTATCATGCCGTTAAACCCACGTTTACCATTGTGGATGCCATCATGGCTATGGAAAAACACGGCCCTTCCGGGGGAATACCGAAACAGGTTTCTTTAATCTTCGGGGGCATTGATTGCATAGCTATTGACCGGGTCATAGCAGAGGTTATTAACGCACAACCTTCCCAATCGCCTCTTTTAAAGACAGCTAAGGCCCATAACATAGGAGAGCAAAATTTGAATAATATAACAATTTTGGGAGAATCTTTATCTTCCGCAAAAATACCCGATTTCATTTTGCCAAAACTGGTTCCTATAGGATTTACAACCTTCAGAGTGATGAAGAGTCTTGCCAAGCATCTTTGGTTGAAGAACTTTGGCAAGGCTGTTTTATTTCTTTTGACACTTTCCCTTTTATTACCAATGAATGCCTTTTCAGATTCGGAAGCAAACAGATTAACAAATTTTCCATCACAGGTAGCCATTGACGATATTATCCATGTCCCGACAGGCCAAAAGGTACAGTTCTCTGACCTGACCCATTTTTTTAATTGTGCCAGCGTCCTCTATGTCGGCGAAACCCACGCCAATAAGGCAGCCCACCAGGTACAATTAAAGATAGTTAAGGCATATTATGAGAAATTTGGAAACAACATAGCCATTGGCATGGAGATGTTTACAAGACCCTATCAACCTTTTTTGGATCAGTGGGTTGCAGGTGAAATCGACGAGAATAAATTCCTGGAAGAAACGCATTGGGATTCAGAATGGGGATATGATTATTATTTGTATAAAGACATACTGGATTTTGCACGTGAAAAGAAAATTCCGGTGATCGCCTTAAACGCCCCAAAGGCAGTGGTAAAAATGGTAAGTAAAAACGGACTGAAAGGGCTAAGCGAGGAAGAGAAAAAGCAATTGCCTGAAATTGATACAACCGATAATTTTCACCGGGCTTATCTGGAAAGGGCTATTCGGGAGCACATGGTGGACCGCACAGCAGATTTGGAAAAATATAATGACGTCCAGAATTTATGGGAGGAATACATGGCCCAAACGATTGTAAATTATTTATCATCCTGGGAAGGCAAAGATAAGAAGTTTTTAGCCTTTGCTGGAAACGGCCATATAATTTACGACTTTGGTATTCCGGAAAAGGTGTTTCGACGCTCGCACTTACCCTATTACACAATTTATCCAGCCGAGTTTCATGGAGACAAACCTCCACCAGAACATGACCTTTTTTTACCGGAAATTCCTTTAGAACCGGCTGATTTTGTCTGGGTTATCCCTCCTTTGGTAGAACAAAAAAGGATATATTTGGGAGTCCAACTGAAAAAAACAACCGATAACAAACTGGTCATACAGGAAATAACCCCAAAAAGCCCTGCCGAAAAGGCGGGTTTTCTTGTAGGTGACGTTATTTCATCAATTGACGGAGCCGCCGTAAAAGGTGTCCCGGACCTGGTTCATTACCTCCAGACAAAGAAGTTTGGAGATACCTGTACCCTGGATATTCAACGGAATGGGACGAAGATTTCTTATTCGGTCACCCTTTTTGAAATGGAAACGGAGTAGCAATCCACCGCAGAGACGCAAAGAGCACAAAGTAAGTTGTGAGTTGTGAAATTTAAGTTGAACTTTTCTGTGCTGGTTCAGGCTTGTAGCCTGAACCAAAATATTTCGGATCTATCGAGGACGATTGAACTAGCAAAAAATGATTTTTATTATTCGTGCAGATTTGTGTTTATTCGTGGATAAATTATTACAAATATAAACTATGCAGACAATACTATCGACGCAATACAATCCTAAAGAAATAGAAGACAAATGGTATCGCTTCTGGGAAGAAAAAGGGATTTTCCACAGTATACCGGATTCCTCCAAGAAACCTTATAC
>Ga0209324_10003485_pt1 | contig 10825 bp, 10 predicted proteins | sample Rifsed19ft3_FD_184015 | JGI IMG/M metagenome (GOLD analysis project Ga0209324, IMG submission 184015) | Soil microbial communities from Rifle, Colorado, USA - sediment 19ft 3 (version 2) | ecosystem: Environmental > Terrestrial > Deep subsurface > Rock core/Sediment | place: Rifle, Colorado...
TGTATTCCTCCCCCTTGATGGGGGAGGTTTAGGTGGGGGTGAACTGTTACCAAATTTCAAATATCAAAATGCAAAATTGTTAACTATGTTTAAGTTTCGGATTTTGATTAATTTTGCACTTTTATTATTTATCTTTGCATTTATTGTAAAGTCCCTACTGCAAAAGAAGGATTAATCTCTTCTATTCGTACGGAGACAATGGTATTCTTAATTTTGTCAGAACCATCAAATAAGACCCTGATGTATCGCTCAGTATAACCGCACAATTGGTTCGTTTTGTGATCTCTTTCAGCCTCAACAAGCACCTCTACCACTTTGTTCAAAAATTGTTTTTTGTAAGCGAAGGCTACACCGTTTGCCGCAGCCTCCATCATCGCTTTTCTTTGCTTGATAATTTTAGGGTGGCATTGATCAGTCATCTTTGCTGCTGCCGTACCCTCCCTTACACTAAATGAGAATATGTGCATCCGGCTGAATCCTACCTTTTTACATAGGTTGATGGTATTTTCAAAGTGTACATCTTTTTCCCCTGGAAAGCCCACCATGACATCTGTAGTAAACGATGGTACATCAATCTTTGAACGGATGTTGTCCAAAACCTCTATATATTGTGACGCAGTATATTTTCTGTTCATCCGCTCCAGAATATAGTCATCTCCACTTTGAAGCGGAATATGAAAGTGCGGGCATACCTTTTTTGTATCTGCAACAAGGGCGATTAAATCGTTTGTTATCTCATTGACTTCAATAGAGCTTAACCGTAATCTCTCCAGACCCGACAGATTACTGAGCATGTGAATAATATCCAGCAAACGGTGGTTCCCTTGCGTATCCCTGCCATAAGCCCCCAGATGAATACCTGTCAGTATAATTTCCTTGTAGCCGTTTTGGATGAGACGTTTCGCCTCTTCAAGGATATCATACGGCATTCTACTCTTAATACCGCCTCGAACGTAAGGAATGATGCAGTAGGAACAGTACATGTCACATCCATCTTCAATCTTCAGGAATGCCTTAGTGTGACCGGCAAAATGACTTATCTTGAGATTATAAATGGAATCTTCAGTTCGTTTGAAAATAGATTTTCCATCTGAAAATCCCTTTTCACCCTCCCCCTTACCCCTCCCATCAAGGGAGGGGAGCATTGTTACCCCTCTCGTTTCCCCTCTCCTAAGCGTAGGGACACGGTGCACCGTGTCCCTACTTACAATCTCCGCTAAACGTGCCTCTTCAGCCTTGGTAATCACATAGTCAACACCTTCCATTTTTTTTATGGTCTCGGCATCCGCTTCTGCATAACAACCAGTAACAACAACGGTTGTATGTGGATTTTTCCGCCTGACTTTTTTGATGTATTGACGTGATTTCTCATCACTGACCGAGGTGACCGTACATGTGTTGATTACATAAAGGTCTGCGGCTTGTTCTGGATTAGCCTCCACGAACCCTCTGGCAGCCAGTGATTCACGGATTGCCTGGGTCTCGTATTGATTGACCTTGCATCCAAGCGTAATAAAGGCGCACGTCTTCATAATGATGTTTTTGACAAGATTTACAGGAGTTTCAAAATAGACACAAAGTCACTAAGTTTTTCTTTGTGACTCGGTGTCTGGCATAAATAGTTGCTAAAGACATAATTTAATGTATAAGAATTTTAATCTTTTATAATTCCCCTCTAAAAAGAGGGGACTTCGTCGTGAGCGCTCAGTCGAACGATAAAGGGGTGTGTAAATTTGCCGTAACACCCCCCCCAGCCCCTCTTTCTAGAGGGGAGCTTTAAAAGTCGCTGCCAAAGGCAGCCTAATTTAACCATTACTTTTTTAAAACTCTGCGACCTCAGCGTTCTCTGCGGTGAACTAATCTGTTGCAAATTACAAAAACTAGTTGACAAAAATAATGGTCAATGTACACTACGGAAAAGCGCAGAAAGACCGTCATTGTACTATTTAGCCACGAATTGACACAAATAAACACGAATGAAAAGAAAATATTTGTGAAAATTTGCGTCCATTCGTGGCTAAAAATTAAGAATGATTCTATCAGACGATACAACCTTTTTGAAGAGAAAACTCACATGATTATTGGCATACCCAAAGAAATCAAGCCTGATGAATACCGCGTAGCCCTCATCCCTGTGGGCGTGGAGGAGATGTTGAAACATGGGCATACCGTGCTTGTAGAAAATGGCGCCGGTTTGGGAAGCGGCATTCCTGACCAGGAATACAAAAAAGCCGGTGCCAAACTGGTAAATAGTCCAAAAGAAATTTATGATAAGGCGCAGTTCATAATGAAAGTCAAAGAACCTTTACACGAGGAATATCCTTCATTAAAAGAGGGTCAGATAATTTTTACCTTTTTCCACTTTGCTGCATCAAGAGAATTAACTGATACAATACTAAAGTCGAAAGTAATAGCCATTGCTTATGAAACAATTAGGGACGAACATGGTAAACATCCAATTCTGACGCCCATGAGCGAGGTTGCAGGACGGATGTCCATCCAGGAAGGCGCAAAATATCTGGAGAAACCCATGCTTGGACGCGGAATACTTTTGGGCGGAGTACCAGGAGTAGCCCCTGCAGAAGTGGTCATCATCGGTGGCGGTGTAGTAGGCACCAATGCCGCCAAAGTAGCCGCTGGGCTTGGGGCACGGGTTACGGTTCTCGATATCAACATGGAGCGACTCAGGTATCTGGATGACATCATGCCGAAAAATGTCGTAACACTCATGTCTAATGCCCACAATATACGGGAGAAGGTTAAAGATGCCGATCTGCTGATTGGCGCTGTGCTTATCGAAGGTGCACGAGCTCCGTATGTGGTAACGAAGGATATGGTACAAACCATGAAGCCGGGCGCTGTGATTATCGATGTAGCCATCGACCAGGGAGGATGCATAGAAACCAGCAAACCCACTACCCATAGCAATCCTATTTACAAGGAATATGACGTTATCCATTACTGTGTGACCAACATCCCGGGCGCAGTGGCATGCACGTCAACCCATGCATTGACTAATGTGACGTTACCCTATGCACTGGAAATTGCCGACAAGGGATATGAACGCGCCGCCCACGGAAATCCAGCCATATTGAGAGGAATCAATATAATAAAGGGAAGGGTCACCAACAAGGCTGTAGCTAATGCGTTTGGTATGACATATAGTGCATTTGAGTAATTTGTGTTTCAATCGTTTTACTGCAGAGAGACCCTCAAAATTTAATGGACGACAAGAATCCTTTACAGAAACATTTCTTCGGCACCGCCCTGAAGCAATCTTTGATATTGGTCGGTACATAGTGGTAAAAGAGGTAAGATTAGATTAACCCATAAAAAAATATTGCAAGAGAAGCTCAATAAAAATGGAATTATCTCAAGGCCTTTTACGTTCAGACTCATGTAAGGTTAAAATTGTCCTTGAATTACCTCCATACCGATGGTTAAATAATCTCGACGATTTCGATTTTTTCAATACTATGCGCCTAATTCTCAGCAAAGATCCTATAGTTTATCCATGACAGAAAAGTTGCTTTTTAAGCAGACAAGTATGAACAAAAATCGACTTATTAGCTATGTCTTATTAGGGTTTTTTGCTATACTCCTTATAGGATTAGGCATTAGGTGGTTAATGCATCATTCAAATGAACCACCCTTTGGGATATCCAAAATTAAGATTGGAATCATTCCTATCACAGATTGTGCTCAGATCTACGTAGCCAAAAATACTGGAATCTTTAGACGGTACGGCATTGAAGTAGAATTAGTTCCTTTAGCTGGGGGATCTGCCATTCTTCAAGCTCTTAGTGCCGGCTCTGTAGACATAGCATTTTCAAACCTTGCTTCGGTAGTTTTCTACGAAAAAAACGTTGGTAAGTTACAACGACTTGCGGGAGGAACTTTCATGAATGTGCAATTTTCAGAAGCAGGCCTTGTTGTGCGCGCAGATTCGGGTATCAATAACCTTTCCGATCTCAGAGGAAAAACCATTGCAGTCAACAGTCTAAAAAACATTGTAGATCTTGCGGTATTACGCGCTCTCAGAAAACAAGGGGTTACAGCACCGCAAATACATCTCGTCGAATTGCCTTTCAAAGATATGGAGGCCGCCTTGCGCGCGGGACGAATAGATGCAGCTACTCTTCCTGAGCCTATTTTAACAAGGGCAATGGGATCAGGCAACCTCAAGAATTTAGGAGATCATTTCGTACTCGCTTTTGGAGAAATTTATTCCACTGGATATTTCACACTTCCCAATCAGTTCTCAGCTCGCAAAGATGTTTTCCAGCGCTTTAATGATGCAATATACGAAGCAACTCCTATTACCAATGCATATGGTCCAGAGGTATTGAGTGCCATCTCCCAGGTGACTAAAGTAACCGAATCAGATTTACTGCGTTCCGGTAGACCTCGCTTTGTTGCAAATGTGCCCGAATCCGCTATGGTAACAGATCACCCCCACCTAAACCTCCCCCATCAAGGGGAAGGAATACAAGGGGACAATGAATATTCCCCGCCCCTGGTGGGAGGGGGTGAACTGTTACCCGCTGTGGAGCAAATGAAAACATGGCTTGAAGAGGAAGGGTTTCTTGAACACTAACATTTTGGAAATACACAACGTTGATTTTGCCTACCCTAGTGAACCTCTCCCCTTCAACAATTTGAGTCTTGATGACTCGGGATCGATGTGTTTGGGGGCACATTACAAGAGTGAACCTCTCCTCTTCAACAATTTGAGTCTTGATGTGTCTCGAGGAGGTCAAATCAAGTGTGTGCTTGGTCCATCAGGAGTTGGAAAGTCGACTTTGTTGCACTTGGCAATGGAAGAAATCAAACCGAAAGAAGGAAAAGTCATTGTAACTGGGGTATATCTTCCTATATTACAAAATTTCGAAAGTATGCTCCTCCGTTGGTTCAATGCCCGCACCAATATCACTTGGGGACTGAACCCTCAGGAATATGATAAAATTGACAAGGTTTCAGAATTGCTTGAAATAAAAGAGACCTTGAATTCTTTACCGAGACACCTTTCGGGAGGACAAAAGCAACGGGTAATAATGGCAAGGGCATTGGTTCGCCATCCAGATATCCTTCTCCTAGACGAGCCCCTTGCGAATCTAGACAGCGGAACGCTTAAGCGTATTTTGCCTCGCATACGATCATTTTTGCATGAGCAAAAAGTGTCTGCTCTTTGGGTTACTCATAACGTAGCTGAGGCGCTTATGGTAGCTGATGCCGTATGCGTGCTACATGAGGGTGGAATCTTACATGAATTTCCTGTGATGAGTCCAGGGGGAGACGAATCTCTGGCTCGTGAGATTGAGAAGTTACTCTTATGATAAAAAAGAAAGATAAACAATACACTTTGAGGCTTTGCCAGCGTACATTTGGTGTATTCTTGGTGCTTGCACTCTGGGAATGCAATGCTCGTTTCGGTTTATATCATTTAGTTGCTCCTACACTGCCATTAGCCTACTTTCCTTCGCTCAATGAGGTATTTAGCGCTGGACTTCGAGCAGTCATTGATCAAACCTATGTTATCGCACTCGAGCAAACTGTCTATCGTATTCTTGTAGCATTTGGGATAGCTGCAATACTTGGCGTTTTTTTCGCTCTCCTTGCAGCGCGCTCTGTGGTGCTTGATGATCTGATTTATTATCCTGTCGAATTTTTTCGCCAGTTGCCAGCTGTGGCAGTAATTCCTTTCGCAATCATGCTATTTGGTATTTACACATCCATGAAAGTTGCAGTAGCGGTGTTCGGTTGTTTCTTTCCAGTCTTTGTCGCAACCCGTGAGGGTTTGAAAAGTGTCGAACCTGGGCTGGTGTTGACTGCAAGAACATACAAATGGACAGGTCTTCGTCTCTTGTTTGGGGTCATGTTCCCTTCTGCTATTCCGCATATTCTCGCGTCATTTCGGATAACACTTGCGATTTCACTAATTCTTGTTGTCATGAGTGAGATGTTAGTTGGTGGTGATGGGCTGGGAGTTCGTATCGTTGAAAAAGAAAGAGCGTTCGATTTTTCCGGACTTTATGCGGAAACATTTCTCTTGGGAATAATTGGTGTTGTGCTTAACCTAGCGTTGGAAGTTGTAAGTCGACGCTTATATTATTGGCGTGAGGATGAAGCGTGGAGGCCTAATTAGCCATTAAAGATATTAGGAGAAAATAAAAGTGAATGTTCCTGAGCGAAGTGAGTCTATCAATATACGTAAGGCACAGGTGAATGACGTTGAATTTGTATGTGAGTTGCTTTTTGGATTAAAGAGTATGTACGCTAGTTGTCCAGAGACTTCGCTTGCTGCTTTTAGCAAGCATTACATGGCTGCAGTTGAACAAGCATTGAAATCACCGACTAACTCGATTTGGGTCGCACAAACGCCCAGCGGTGAGATTGTAGGATTTATAAGTATGACTCGAAGACTTGTCTTGCGTTTAGCTGGTGAGGTTGGCGTTCTTGAAGAGATTTTTGTCCGACAAGATTATCGACGACGTGGGGTGGGATATAAACTCTGGCAATACGCAATTGAGGAATTACGCAAACAGAGAATAAAAACAGTCGAAGTCGTTTCCTCATTGGCCCATCCAGGGCAACGGCAGTTCGTGCAAAAAATTGGGCTTGAGTGGTATTCCAACATACATCGAGTACAAATATGAACATGAACGAATTAGTAGAAATATTCGAGGCTGGTGCTCTTCTTGGCGATATCATTTACCAGACAACTGGTCACGATATCGATATAGTACGCTTTGAAGAGAGGTTCCCTCCAAAAGCAGTTGAAGTAGGTGATATGTATAACTATACCCATAGCACAGTCGCTTTATTTAATAGTGTGACTGTTGGTAATGCAAGAGTATATCTTCATGCTTCAAATAACGATCTTCAAGTATTAACTCGTGGACGTATGAAAGAAACATTGCGAAAACTTGGATACCGCATTTTGATTTCTAGTTTTGACCTGCACACTCGAAATTTGAGTCGTGTTATTGTGTCTCCTGCAATCGGAGATGGACTGGCAATTACAGAGACGCTTTTTCTAGATGCTATCGAGTCGGTTGTATTTTTGACACCATCGTATCGTAGTTTAGGCTCGGCTACTTTTTCGCTTTCAAATTATCCGTTTACAAATAATTTACCATTTCTAGGAAACGAACCGGTTCGAAGAGTACCAGTCTGATGACTTTTGGATTTTCCAAGTGTTTCTATAAAATGGAGGAGTAATGGCGAAAACGACTAAGAATGTAGATCAAGCAAAAAAATTACTTAAAGCTCTCTTACCATCAGAAAAGTTATACACGGATCAGCTTCGTGTGGCTCTTCTGGAAGCCGCATCACTTGCTCTTCAGCTATTAGTTGCTTCGCCGGACGCGGAACCGATAGCGTTGGGAGCTTCCAAAATGCGTTATATCGACATATCTTCGTTAGAAAAAGTGAAAAATCTTGAATTTGCTAAGTCTTTAGTTCCATGCGTTGGTAACAAGCCACCATCGGTCGTTGGTTTCCATGTTATTGATCCTGAAATAGGTCGCTATTCACAAATTTGGATACCTCCTTCACGATCGTGTCCACCGCCTAATGGAGGAGGTGAAACACAACAAAATTGGTGGCAAGCGTACCCAGCACTCTGGTTACGAATTTACAAACAGCTTCTTCACCCTAGTACATCTCTAATTAACGCTTATGAACGTAAGCTCTTAAGATTTCGAGAATCCGGTCTGTTGATTCATTGGGACGATAACGAAATTACAAACTTCAATGAGACTGTTGTGTCTTTGAGAGGAAAATGCGTTAAAATGAATAATTTTGTAGATTCAACCACAAAGGAACTTAATCAATTCCATAATATACTTTTAAATTGTTTGAACACATCTGTTCAAAATGAAGAAGAAATCCAGCTTATTGTCGAAAATATTAGCTTTAAGTTAAAGGAGCACAATTTACTCGATGCTCTTATGGACATCCGAACAGAATATCTGCATGAAGTGATTAAAAAAGGACCTCCACGAAATGTGTTCTTAAAAACACTCAAAGACATTGGAGGGCAGTACGGTGATGTTTTTGTTCAACTTCACGACAACAGAGATGACGACAAATGGTTTGGTAAATCACGGCGGAAGGCAATTGAGGGAATTGAGATTCTACAAACGATTTTGTTTAATACACCAGGTTTTTGTGGCAAGCAAGGTTTTTTGATAGCGAGGAAAGAGATAGCTGATTCACTAGTTTATATTCTTTTGGGACGCGATGGGACTTTCGAACTAGATACAAAAGGATACGCTCGTGTTAAAGGAATTTTTAGCGTGATGGCATTAGCAATTACTTCCCTCCTTAAGGATACCACTTTATCCAAAAAATACCCGCCAAAAACTCCGAAAAGTGATCTTGTCATAAAAAAAGCCTTAAAACAACTTAAAGTTTCAGCTTTTAAAAAAGAGGTAAAGTTTTTCCTAACATTCGCTAAGCAGTTGTCCCTCGAAGCCATTCATGAAGGCCACGAACTTTCTTTTCTTCTTGGTTTTGGACATGCCGAAGAGCCAGAGATTCGCTGCCGTAACCCCATCCGATTACACAGGCACCTTTCTCGGAAGGAACCCGAAATAGATCTGTTAGTACACTTCGTGAAGTCTTACTTTAGCCTTTTTGGGAACGAGGACAGGATTCTATGGTTTAACCAATATGCTCGTTGTCAAGGTCTATATGAACGTGCTCCCCAAGACCCAAAAGAAAGGTGGTTAGAGGGTTGGCCTAAAGATTGTTACTTCGTACGTATCAAAGGAAAAGGACAGTTAGATATTTTGCAAAATGAAATTACGGGAGCTTCTCAAAATCAACACCGACCTCGGGTTCGTATTAAGAGCGATGAAGTGGTTGATTTGAAATCATTGACAGATATTCGATACAGAGTCATGGTAGCAGCAGCACAAGTTTTCCCCTCTCATCCTAATCAGGCTTGGTGGGTAATCGAACTTCTTACTAAGGTGGTTGATCGCCTTCGTGAAACCGCTCACGGGGCTGGTTTGGTAATTGTCAATCAAGAAAAGGATGTGGAATATCCTGATCCTGAAAAATGGCGGATTTCTATCGATGATCAGGTAAAGTCACTTGTTTCCGGACTAGGGAAGTTCAGTGGTGTAAAAGTGAGGTTTAACGAAAACAACAAAGAGCCTAAGGACGATCTCATAAATGAAATATGCTTGCTTGCCGAGTTGGATGGTGCTGTATACCTTGAGTTTAAAAAAGAAGAAATGTGTGCCTATCCAGCAAGACATTTTTTCCCATTAGTTGAGGAGAGCAAACATCCTAATGAGAAACTGCAAGAAGATAAGAATAAAATAATATTAGTTAAAGAGAATAAACAACTAGAAAATAATCGCCGACTCCTAGACTTTTACAAATGGACCGAAGAATACGAAAAAGAACCCTGCAAGATCGAACAGTTAGGCAACCATTTGGACAAAGGACTTGATAAAATTAATAATGTCCTCCCTCGTAACCTCGTCGACAAAAGTAAATTTAAAGATGAATTCTCCAAGTGCGATACTGCCCTCGCCCCGTTTGCTCAACTTGAAATATTAAAGCTCTATGCTGCATGCATAAGAGGACTTCCACGACAGCTTATTGACCAAAGCCCCGACAATCCTGTACGTAAGGCAATTGCTAACTTATCGTTTCTTACAAGTTCTGGGACAAGACACCATTCTTTATGGGGTATCACTCTTAGTTCAAAACAGCGTCTATTTGCCGTGTCACTCTCACAAGACGGGCGTGTGAGTGTCTTCTGGGATGGTCGGTTTATTCCATCTATTAAACCGAAATAAATTTACCATTTTACGCTGTTCACAATTAATCTTCCCTTCAAAATGATTTCTCAATAGTCAAGGTTCAATGGCAGAAATATCAAGTGATCTCTAAAGGCGACATTTCACATAACAATCTTGTTGTCCGTGTTTGGGTTTCAATTGTATTTTTCATCGGTCTGAGGTAATGCATTAGTAGATGATTACGAATGGTATTCGGCATTAATCGTCACATATTCGTCTGAGAGGTCACGCTGTATCGGCATTCCCTTAGCAAATATCAGGATGTCGTTCATATAAAGATTGGTCTTTAATTCGTCAAGCTCCACTTCCTCCGCTCTCTGAGCAGCGAAAATTTGCCACACTGGTCGAAAAGGTCGAGGCATTAAGTACCTGGTAGTGTCAATCGGAGCAGAAACTGGAAAACCTCTTCAACAGTTTAATGCAGCGTGCATTTCGCGGGTGGTTGTAATTGTAGCGCGAGATTTATCTCGCCCATAACACCAGAAAATGTGAGTAAACAACAGAAATAAGCGACTTGAAAGTCGCGCTACATTTCGATTCAAAGCCGTGTTAGAACTTCCTGCAACACAAGGTCCTTCTTGCCCTTGGAGGTTCGTTTTTTAGAATGAAAGTTATGGAGAACGACACGATATATTACCGACGGAATATGCCTCATATACAGCCAAGTGGTGCAACGTTTTTTGTAACATTTCGCTTGGCAGGTTCTCTCCCTAAAGAAGTGGTGCTTCGATTAAAAGATGAACAATCGAAGAACGAAAGACTCCTCTATAAAGTAAAAGATGAAACGGAACGAAAAAAGAAAATCGACGACCAGCGTAAATTGTATTTTGGCAGATTTGACGAAACACTAGACAACGCTACGAGTGGTCCGTGCTGGTTGAAGGATGGACGAATAGTAAAGTTGGTTGCAGATGCAATACGCCTTCATGACAAAAAAGAATATGATTTGCTTGCATACTGTATCATGCCTAACCATGCGCACCTGGTGTTTACTGTCAGGCACG
>Ga0209324_10003486_pt1 | contig 10824 bp, 12 predicted proteins | sample Rifsed19ft3_FD_184015 | JGI IMG/M metagenome (GOLD analysis project Ga0209324, IMG submission 184015) | Soil microbial communities from Rifle, Colorado, USA - sediment 19ft 3 (version 2) | ecosystem: Environmental > Terrestrial > Deep subsurface > Rock core/Sediment | place: Rifle, Colorado...
GAGAAGTCGTACCATCAGCCTTATGACTTTCCGTGGAGTGAAATGTTCACCTGCTGTCTCGTTTGACTGTTCACTGAATTTTCTTATAAGTTCTTCAAAGATTGTGCCCATCTCATGGTTGGATACAACATCAGGATGTAAATCTATTTCATTAACCCGCTGGATAATCTGATAGAGCAGGTTTGCTTCATCCAATTTTTTTATCTCATTTTCAAATTCAAAATTCTCCAAAATGTTGTACATATTCTCACTGAAATTGATTATGTAAGCACGGAGATTCTTTGCGATATTGTTCGGATCCTGTAACAGATTCTGAAAGGTAAACTTAGAGACATTGTAGAACGGATAGCCTGATGCCCTTGTAAGTATTAAGTCTTTATTTTCTACGCCTTTTTCCTTGAGTTCTCTGTTCTTTTGCAAAACCTTTTCTTTGGTAGGTTCTAACACATCATCGAGTCTTTTAAGAACAGTAAGGGGAAGAATCACATCCTGAAATTCTGCCTGCTTGTAATCACCCCGTAATAAGTCGGCAATACTCCAGATAAAATTAACCTTCTCCTGAAAATTATGATTCATAAAACAAGTCCCTTCTCTTTAAAACTAAATGACTTATTCTCGGTCACAATAATGTGGTCTAATACATCAATGCCAACGACTTTGCCTGTTTCTACTATTCTTTTTGTGATGTCTATATCAGCTTCTGAAGGTTCAGGATTGCCTGACGGATGATTATGGACTAATATGATTGACGATGCCAGGGATTGAATAGCCTCTTTAAAGACCTCTCGGGGATGAACAAGATTAGCATCTAATGTGCCTGTAGAGATTGTGCTTATTTTCTTAAGATTGTTTTTTGTATCAAGACAGAGGATTAAGAAATGCTCCTTCTTTTTATCTTTCAGTTTTTGTCTAACTACTTTGATAACATCCTGATGGCTTTTGACTGGCATGTATTTTTCGTCATGCTCCCCTTTTCTCCTTGCCAGTTCAAAAGACGCTTTTAATTGGGCGGCTTTTGCCAGTCCAACCCCTTTAATAGCTGAAAGTTCTTCTATAGATGCCTGGGAAATATTTTCAACATTACCAAAAGCACTCAGCAAACGTTGGGCTGTTACTAATACTGATTCACCCTTTATTCCTCTGCCTAAGATCAAAGCTATAAGTTCTTGAGATGATAACGCTTCTGCCCCATGCCTTTGAAGCCGCTCTCGTGGTCGTTCTGATTTGGGAAGGTCATTGATAGTAAAACCTTGCATTAATTTTTCAGCCATATCATTCTTTCGTTAAATCTTGCTGAGCGGGTTCATGCCTGTAGGCTTCTACATTCTCATCGGCAGAATCTTTTCTTTTTCTCCCCTTCGCCATACCACTCCTTATTAAGGATAGATATTGTCATAAGTATAAAATATTTTCGTTTAAAATAATTGTCCCTGCCTCCAGCCTCGGCTGATTTTCTTTGCCTATCCATTTGAGTTCGTTTTTTTGCTTTTTAGCCATTAACAATCTCCCAATGCCCGCCTTTATCTGGGCCGATGCGCTTGATTAAGCCTTTTTCTTTTAACCATGAAATATTTTCCTGTATTTTCCTGTGTGAGATTCCCACTAATACAGATAATTCTTTTGCAGATATGGTTTTGTTTTGCTGCATATGGTTAATTATTTTTTGACGGGTTAAGGTCAATTTTTCTACGCCCTTTTCTACGCCCTTTTCTACGCCCTCCCTCAGTATTTTCTCCCAAGTTATTCCCCTAGTTTTCTCCCCAGTTTCTCGATCCTTTTTACCGGCCTTCTGAAATCTATCCGCTTTAAGAGAATAACGCGGATCACGATAAAAAGTGACCCGAAAGAATGTATCCATTTCAAATGCGGGCTCTTTCAGCCCTGCATCACGCATAAGCTCTCTCATACGTTCAATACCGGAACCCATACGCTCAACTTTACCCATGCGATGGAACAGATCGGCAATAATCGGATTTCTCCTTACAGAGGACTTACCGAAATCCCGTTTTGTAATTCCGTCAGGTAATCCCCCGGGGTTTTCTATCTCAACACGGTCATCGTAAATTCTTACATATATGCTTGTTCCTTTAATCGCATAGTCCCTATGGACTATCGCATTAACAACTGCTTCCCTTAAGGCGTCTAATGGAATCTCGTAAATATCAAACCGGTCAAAACCACGAATTTCACTGCGGACGTTCAAATGTTTCTTAAAAAAAGCAACGGCTTCACCAAACTGGATTAAGAGGTCATCTTTCACATCATTCCGGTCATAAATATTCGTTTTATCCGTTCCCTTAAAAGAGGCAAAGATGCTTTCCGCATGAGGGACAAATTTTTCAACTTTAGATGCAAACATTAAAGCTCCTGCATTGTTGATCTTGCCTTTATTGCAAATACTCAGACTCGTAAGAAAAAAAGAAAGATTTGCCTTGCTGATCTTATAAGACATATTCGCTTCCTGTAAAAATGATTTAACTTTCTTGAGTGAAATTTCCTTAAGGCTTAAATCCTTACAAGCGATATCCTCAAAAGAAATATCCTCAGTCTCGCGAAAAATAGCACTCACCTCCCTTTGCGTCATCTTCTGTGTTACTGCGTCAAGTCGCCTGAAATAACCGGATGATGAACTGTATGGCTTTTCATCTCCCTCTGCAACCTCAATAACAACAATCTTTCCCGCTTGGCGGATTTTCTTAATGTGAATTGACGAATCACAGTTCCGGGCAATAGCATTTATTTCTGCTTTCATTTTATTGGTCAGCTTCTCACCAACAACCTTTCCTCTATCATCAACACCGAGAAGCAATAACCCGCCTTTTGAATTGGCAAAAGCGACGATATCTCGGTCAATCTTGGGAGTGTATCTTTCCTTACACTCAACGGTTAATCCTTCGCCTTCTTTAATAAGAATGTTTATCTTGCCGGCATCAATCATTTAATCAAAATCTCCTTCTAAACTATCTTCCATTTTATAGTAAACAACTCATTAGTTTCTGTCTTTTGCTTCATCCTCGACTCTATCTCATTAATCAGATTTTCCTTTCTTACGTCAATCTCGTCCTGTTCATGGGAATTAGAGGGACATCATACCTAATTCCTATCCCGCTTTTCTCCGCCACTCTTTTGGTTTCTGCTAAAGTGGAGTTTTATTTTCAACTATTTTCTTTCGTTTTCCGCCTTTTTACTTCCCAGCATTATTCCTCCTCCGATTTGCCGATGAATCCCTTTGCATCTTTTTCTTCAAGTTTTAGTTTAGGAGATGCCTTTCCCCCTATACAGTCAATCGTAGGCATAGTTATTCAATTTCCTTATCTCTCCGGAACCCGATTTTAATTTTTTTCTTGGTATCCGGCGGAGTCATCAATTGCTTGATGGCGTCAAACACGACTTTAAACTGATGATCATATTTCTTTTCCAGAGCATCGAGTTTACGCGCCAGTTCTGCATTGGAGGCAAGCATTTGTCTAAGGCTGACAAATGCCCTCATGATTTCTATATTAACCTTTACCGCTCGTTCGCTGTTCAGCACGGAGGAAAGCATTGCCACGCCTTGTTCGGTAAAGGCATAGGGAAAATAACGACGACCACCGCGACCTTCTGTTTTTGATATTCCAATTTGGAATCTCAAAGAATCAGCCTCTTGCTTGGTAAGCTGAAACATAAAGTCTTGTGGGAAACGATCAATATTTCGTTTAACAGCCTTGTTTAAGTTAAAAGTCTACACTTGATAAAGCTCTGCAAGATCGGCATCTAACATCACCTTTTCACCTCGAATTAGCAGAATCTTCTTCTCAATTCTCTCAACTGGTATAAGCGCCTTCATTTTTTCTCCAAACTTGAGGTGCCAAATTGTAACCTCAAGATATCATATGTTCAATGTCGGAATTTGCAAGGTCAGACACCATAATTGCCCCTTACCACCCTCGATCGGTTTGCCGGAGCCAGCAAAGTGATGTGAAGGTTCATTTCCTGATTGTTTGCAGTAAGAAATTGTTGTTTTATGTTATCGAGATGAGGGTCATATGCGTACTTCTTAGGTTTCGGGGTTGAGGTATCATAAAAGGCAAGTCCTACTGGAACAACATTCTTCCTTGTCTCGGTTTCATGCCTGTAGGCTTCTACATCTTCATCGGCAGAATCTTTTCTTTTTCTCCCCTTCGCCATGTCACTCCTTATTAAGGGCGGATATTGTCATAATTATAAATTATTTCGTTTAAAATAATTGTCCCTGCTTGCAGCCAGGTTGCTGAAGCCTTTCAACAACTTTTTCGCCTCGGCGAATCAGACGAGTCTGATAAGTCGGTGTCAGTTGCCTCGTTAATTTTGGACATCTTCTTCTTTCCTTGACTTTCTTGCCAAGGTTACCCCCTCTAATCCCTTAGCAGAGTTCCACGGGTTTACCCGTGGGTGAATGCCAAAAAGGGCAATCAGGCGAAGCCTGTAGCAGTAAGTGCCACGGGCTTGCCCGTGAGAATCTACTTGCAGTTGAGGCTTTAAGAGAGAGTAAAAATAAGTTATTAATGCACCTTTTTCTAAAATAGATTCTTCAAAGCCTCTATAGAAAACTTATAATTCAGCGCTCGCATTGGGGTCCTATTTATTCTCTGATTGAGCTGAGGTATTCTAATATTGTCAATTCCCTCAGACCTCATAATTTCGAATTTGTACTGATAGGCAAGATCATTCATTGATCCAAGCACACTTTTACTGACTGTTTTTGCAAAGCCTATTTCCTGATATTCCTGCATTATCTTATTTATAACTTCAAGACTGAAGCCTTCATTTTGGAGGTTGTAATTTAGGTTAATAAGAAATTCCTCCTCAATATTTTTCAAATTATTCTTGAGGACCTTTGGGATAAGAAATGAATAGAGGGTCTTTTCATTAGTGAAGATGAGGCACTTCCTCCTATCAATCCTTAGCAGGTTTGCATACCAGTTCCCAAGTCCTTCAGTATTAGATGGATAACTGTCAGGCTCAATTGGGGAGACATCGAGCTCTTTGAGAAGTTTCCTGGTGCAATGAATTATCCTCACGCTTTTTCACTCTAACATTTGGGTATAGATTTAGAAAAGCAGGGAATAAGGTTGGGGACATGTCCCAAAAGATTCCTGTGGCTTTCTGATTGTTTTTGAGGGGGAAATAAACAAAGAGAAGTGCAAAAAGGAGTTTATTGACGGTTTACTATGGGTGTTACTATGAAGATCATTAGTAAGAGACATTTTTAACACTTTTTGTCATTGCGGCTTGCCCGCAATCTTTCTTGCTTTTCAGAAGGATTCCCGACAAGCGGGAATGACATACAATGTTTCCTTTCTTATGGTCTCATTAGTAAAATCGCCCAAGCCATTGATTTCCTGGGAAATGACTGGCGGGAGCGTGTGGGAATCGAACCCACCATGCCCGATTGTGTCAGGCAACACTGGATTTGAAGTCCAGGAGGGACACCAGAACCCTATACACTCCCATGTTTGATTTTACTTGATTTTTAAATTTCTGACAACCCTTCGTAATAATGAATTTTTCACGAAATGCTTCCAATTGTCATTGCGAGCCCGAAGGGCGTGGCAATCCAACAAGTAGTGTCATTCTGAGTCCCGACCTGAGTCGGAATTAAGAATCTTGTGAGATCCTTCAGACGTTGCCCTCAGGATGACTGCTTCACAGTTAGATTGCGGAGCCTGTTCCGAGCCTGTCTTGAGATTGCTTCTCCGCCAGAGGCGGATCGCAATGACAGGAGAGGAATCTCACTCCTCGCAATGACATTCCTTATTAATCTGATTTAGATGCCCTGCGGTCTTGTAGCAGGTTTATCCATTTCAAAGGTTAACGCTGGATTCCCGCTTTCGCGGGAATGACAGGAGGAGGCGGGAATGACAAGAGGAGCAGAATCAAGAGAGGTGGGATTGCTTTAAAATTTAGGGGGATTATTCAAGAAGTTCTTCTTGTTTAGTTTTCATCTTTTTAACAAGTTCCCCATAAGAGCTGGTGCGGATAATATTGTTGAATTGCGTTCTATAATTGCTCACAAGGCTTACACCCTCTATTAAAACATCGTATACTTCCCATTTGGTATCCTTATTCAGGAGTCTGTATGTTATTGGTATCTCAACGTTCCTCTTGGTGATTATCTTTGTTTTAACAGTAGCATATTTGTTATCCATGGTTTCACCTACATACTGTATCTTTTCATCCTCATATTTCTCTATTTTTCTGATATAGTTTCTCTCAATAAGATCGCTGTATAAGGCTATGAATTCTTTTCTTTCTTCTGGTGATCTTTCTCTCCAGTGAAGTGCAAGGGACCTTTTTGCCATCTCCTCAAAATCAAATCTCTCATCAACAATCTTACGAATCGCTGCCCTCCTTTGTTTTATCTTTTCCGGTCTTTTCAGTTCCTTGTTTTTCAGAATGTCAAGAACGGAATCAGTGGTCAGCCTCAACTGGTCTGTTGGTTCTCCGGCATGCAGAGGGACAACATGCAGAAGCATAAAAGAAAAGATAAGCGCGATAAATAACCTGATGTTTCTCATAAATCCTGAACTCTTCTAAACTTTTCCGAAAACAAATTTTCCGATTATTTTCTCCAGATCAATAGCAGATTCTGTTTCTCTTATTATTCCGCCACTGGGTAATATATTTTCTGACCCTCCAGGAGATATCTCAATGTATTTTTCTCCTATGAGTCCCTTGGTTCTTATTGATGCAATGGCATCCTCCTGAATTTTCATATCCTTTTCAATCGTAAGTGAGATGAGTGCCCGATATTCCTTATCGACCTTCACAGACTTTACCTTTCCAACTTCAACACCTGCTATCTCAACATTGGAACCTGGTTTAATCCCACCGGCATTTTCAAATTTTGCATATACAATATATATTCTTTCACCAAAGAACTCAATCTTGCCAAGTTTTATAGATAAATATCCAAGGCAAAGGATTCCAATTAAGACAAAGAACCCTACGGCTAATTCAAGATCAATTTTTTTCACACTAACCTCCTAAAGGCCAAGCCTTAATATTCAATAGGGCCTTCATGACTTCCTGTTATAAACTGTCTGACTATTAGATTAGTAGAATTTTGAATCTCCTCTGGTGTGCCTACTTCTATAATAATACCATTATGCAACATGGCAACTTTGTCGGTAATCTCGAAAATCTTTGGAACTTCATGGCTTATTACCACACCAGTATACCCATATTTTTTATGGGTAGACTTTATGAGCACATGTATGGAACTTGCAATAATGGGATCAAGGCCTGTAGTTGGCTCATCGAAAAGTACTATGGCCGGCTCTGAAATAAGTGCCCTTGCAACGGCGACCCTTTTTTTCATGCCACCGCTTAATTCTCCGGGGTACTTCTTCCCCATCCCTTTAAGTCCTACATCCTCCAGAGCATTCATAACTCGATCGCGGATCTCCCCCTTGCTCAGTTTTGTCTTTTCACGCAAAGGGAAGGCAATATTCCCATATACAGTGAGAGAATCAAATAAAGCACCACCCTGAAAAAGCACACCCAATCTCTCTCTTATTTTATCAAGTTCCTTTGTATCAAGCCTTGTTATATCCACTCCTTCAATCGATATACTTCCCTTATCGGGCATAAGAAGGCCGATTATGTGTTTTATTAACACGCTCTTGCCACATCCGCTTATCCCCATTATGGTGACTATTTCTTTTTCAGCAATTTTCAGATTAACACCGTTAAGGACTTTCTGACCATTAAAAGATTTATGGAGGTCAATGATTTCGATCATTTAATTATCCTACAGAAGAATAGCACCAAGGAAATAATCCCATATTAAAATTAATATGGAGCATAAAACAACGGCCTCTGTTGTTGATTTGCTGACACCTGCCGCACCATATCCTGTATAAAAGCCCTTGTAACAACATATCCACGAAACAATCAATCCAAAACTGACGGACTTATAAAGTCCCACCATTATATCTTCCATAACCACATAATCTTCCATAAGAGAGAAGTATGTTCCTGAACTAATTCCAAGGACTTCCACACCCACCAAATACCCACCAAATATGCCAATGACATCAAATATTGCTACAAGCAAAGGAAAAACTATTAGAGCAGCAACAATGTTGGGTACAATGAGATACCGTATCGGATTTAGTGCCATAGCGGTAAGGGCATCTATTTGTTCTGAAATTTTCATCATTCCGATCTCTGCGGTAAGGGCAGAGCCTGCCCTGCCTGTGACCATCAGGGCGGAAAGTACCGGGCCTAATTCTCTAATGAGACTGAGAGCAATTCCGGCACCGAGTAATGCTTCTGAACCGAACTTTCTGAGGATATAGAATAACTGAAGAGCGAGTACCATACCTGTAAATGAACCGGTAAGAAGAATGACTAACATAGATTTACTTCCAAAAAACCTAATTTGCCTTAAAAGTAGCCTGAATTTGAATGGAGGGATAAATATAAAATAGAAAGAATTCAAAAGAAAGACAAACATATGTCCAATTGTCCGAAGTTGTGAGATTGTCCACAGACCTATTATCCTTAGCAAGGTTCCCATTTAATTCTTTTTGCGGCTGATGAATAAGTTCAACCGCTTACCTATCAGTTGTATATTTTAGCAGAAATATAAGAGGGAAAAGAAAATTTTGATCCCAGAGAGTTGGGATAACCTCTCTGGGATCATGGTTATTTTAAGATAGATTTAGAAAGCATAGACGAACTTGAACCAGACTTTATCTCCCTCCAGTTTATTTTCAACATCTGTTTCTATTTGATATTTGAGAATAAAACTCATGTTTTTGTGATCATATTTAATCTGTGGCCCATACGCAAAGGCCTGACCTTTAAAACCATCAGGCTCAACTTTTTTGTTATATAGTTCGTCATCGGTTATCTGCTTATAGTAAAAGCCACCTATTCCAGCGCTCAGATTGCCAAACTTTTTCCCTATCGTATAATCAAAGTGAAATTCCTGTCCAGAAAGATAGTCACTATCTTCATTCTCAGTATTGAAGTCATACATAAATTTGCTCGATACCTCAAAACCACCATCACTTACGTAGGTAAAGGCAACAATCGGTTCGAAGGTGAAGTAATTCCTGCTAATATTTGCAAAATCAGTTTTTTCATACCTTCCTGTTGGAAGATAAATATCAAGACCTGTAGCGAAATGCCAGTTTTTGCTATGCCAGGACAGAATGAAAGGGTCTATAATAATGTCACCCAATCCTGCTCTACTCTGTTTACCAAGCACATGGTGGTCAATTTCAAGATTCCAAACAGGCAGGAATATGTGCATACCCCAGAACCCACCGAATATCTTATGTTTGGTGACATGAATAAACCGGAATACATTTACTAAACCTTCTGCTTCAAAGTCCTCGCTTACATTCTTGAACTCATCTGGAGAATAATAGAGAAAATAATTAATGAAATAGGTGCCAGGAGGCGGAACTGCTCCTGACATGAAATCCTCAGCTCCGAGTGGGTATGCATTACCACCACCTTCAGTGGCAAATGCATCATTTGTAGTCGTTGTTACGAATAGCATTACTACAGAAAGCAACAGAAACATGAGAATAAAATGTCTTTTCAATTGAGTCGAAAGCTTTTCCATGGTCCCCTCCCTTTAGATAGTTTTAAGGCCCCCTGACCTTTTAAGTTTCAGGAATTAATATTACGGAAATATTTATCCTTTTACAAGAAAAAATTTAGGGTCTTTGTGTAATTGAGTAGGTAATTCCAATAACAACCATGTCATTCCCCGACCCCCGATCGCAGTCGAGGGCATGATTGATCGGTCTACGACTCGTAGAGGGAATCCAGAAATCTACTTCTTCTATGACTCAGCTTGCTTATAAGCACGTGGATAGAGAACTATTTCTCCTGAAACCTGGATTATCCGGTCAAGCCGGATAATGACAGATAGGAGAGTAATTATATTAGATCTTCTCCCAATCGATTCCACAATGATCCAACTTATTCTTTCAGCATCTCCTCAACAGTAATCCTTACTGATTCTCCGAGAGCAGAGAGATTATAGCCGCCCTCAAGGGCAAAAACAAAGGGATTTGATGAACAGGAAAGGATGCTGTTAACAATCCCCCTTATTCCTTCATCTGAAATCCTGATGTCTGACAAAGGGTCATTATTGTGAATATCATAACCAGAAGAGACGAGAATGATATCAGGTTTGAATCTATTTACGAGGTCAGGCAGGATATTCTGGTAAACGTAGAGGTATTCTTTATCTCCTGAGCCTCCAGGCATAGGAACATTGTAAGTGTATCCCTCTCCTTTTCCAATGCCTTTTTCTGAATCTCTTCCTGTTCCTGGATAATGAGGGTACTGATGGGTACTGAAATAGAAGACAGTGTCATCAGCTTCAAAAATGTGCTGGGTTCCGTTTCCGTGATGGACATCAAAGTCTATAATAAAAATTTTTTTGTATCCTATCTTCTGGGCATGTCGCGCGCCTGCTGCTATGTTATTGAATATACAGAAACCCATTGCCCTGTTTGATTCTGCATGGTGACCGGGAGGCCTCACAGCACAGAATGCCCTCTGTATTTCTCCTTTTCTGCATTTTTCCACTGCCTGAATCACTGAACCAGCTGCATAGAGTGATGCTTCTAAACTATCCTCTGACATGTAGGTGTCAGGGTCTAAGAAGCCCTTTCCGAAATTTTCAATCCTTTTGATGTACTCAGGGACATGAACGAGGGCAACATCATTATGTGTTGCCCTGAGAGGTTTTATGTGGATAAGTTTTTCCCACAATCCTGATTTTTTTAGAGTATCTATGATCTGGATTAATCTCTCTTTTCTTTCAGGATGCCA
>Ga0209324_10003495_pt1 | contig 10814 bp, 16 predicted proteins | sample Rifsed19ft3_FD_184015 | JGI IMG/M metagenome (GOLD analysis project Ga0209324, IMG submission 184015) | Soil microbial communities from Rifle, Colorado, USA - sediment 19ft 3 (version 2) | ecosystem: Environmental > Terrestrial > Deep subsurface > Rock core/Sediment | place: Rifle, Colorado...
TCAGCGGTCTCAACGGGTGCGCCTGTTAAGGTTATAAGAAATGATGCTGGTAGGCAGAAGCAAGCGGCGCAGGAGCTGTTTCAGGCTATTCGAAGTGTGATGGAGGACTAGGTATGACAACTATCATCGACGACATTGTAGCCTTTTTCGTGCTCGCCCTCTCACCCTACAGCCAGATACCACAATCAACGCTCTTCACTGTGGGGATCGCGGTTCTGCTAGGGTTGATGTCAGCAACCGCGGCGAAGCTACTCGTAAATTACGATATGGTGAAGAATTCAATGCGCGAATTCCAGAATTGGAGGAAAGAGATGGACAAAGCCAAAAAGGCCAACGACAACCAAACCCTAAACAAGTTGATGAAAAAACAACAAGCAATGACAAAACTTCAGGCCCGTGCGAGCATGGAGAACATGAAAGTAACCGCCGTAACCTTCGTTCCGTTTCTATTACTGTGGTACTTGCTCAACGCCGTCTTCGGAGACCACGTCGTGGCAATATCCCCATTTCCCCTTCCACTTGCTGGAAGCCAGCTGACCTTCATTTCGTGGTATTTCCTAAGCTCATTCGCAGTTAACTTTCCGATAATGCGCCTATTCGGCATTGGGATGAGTGATAGCTAGTTGCCCAGACGCCATCTTCGCAGTCGCTCGAGGAAACGGTCTGTTTTGCGCCTTCCGGGTGGCAGAGTAACCACGCATTACAAACGAAAGCGTTACTCACAGGCAAGCTGCGCTAACTGCGGTCTCCCACTACGAGGAGTTCCGACAACTTCACTCAAGAGCGTCTCCAAGACATCAAGAAAACCAACGCGAGCCTACGGTGGCGTCGTTTGCGCGATCTGTCTTAAGGAAGCTGTTCGCCAAAGAGCCAGAGCCGGATAGGTCTTGACGGGGCCTGTGATTACCATAAGCGGCCCCCATGGAACAGGCAAGTCGACTTACGCGAGAGCGTTAGCTGAGGCGCTTGGACTGCGTTATGTGTATGCTGGAGAGCTCTTCAGGGATTTGGCGAGGGAACGAGGCATGTCATTGGAGGAGTTCAGCCGCATCGCAGCCAACGCCCCCGCAATTGACACGCTTATCGATGAAAGAACCAAAGCCGAAGCCAAGCAGGGCGGAGTCGTCATCGACGCCCAACTGGCCGCTTGGATGGTTAAAGATCTAGCAGACGTGAAGGTGCTCATCGTCGCTTCTGACGAGGAAAGGTTCAGGAGGATAGCCGAGAGGGAAGGAATCTCAGTTCAAGAGGCGGAGAAGCAGACAATTGCACGTGAGGAGGTCCAGAAGCAACGATACAAGAAGTATTACGGGATCGATGTGAACGACTTGAGTATCTATGACCTGAAGATAGATACGGGGCGCTATCCGCTTGAGAAAGCCAAATCAGTCGTGATTGAGAGCGTGCGTCAATTCCTCAAGGAGAGGGAATCGAACGCCCAACGACATGAAATCGGTTAGACTTATCTATTGCTCGGGAATCTACTGCGCGAAACCATCCTATGTGAATGAACATGGCCAGCATTGAAGTGGGAAGGATCTGTGTGAAACTCACGGGTCGCGAGACCGGCAAGAAATGCGTAGTTGTCGACGTAGTCGACAAGAACTTCGCGGTCATAACCGGCCCCAAGTCAGTAACTGGGATCAGGAGACGGCGGACGAACGTCGATCACCTTGAACCAACGCCCCAAAACATCGAATTGAAGAAAGGCGCAACAGACGAGGAAGTTGAGAAAGCCTTAACGAAAGCGAAAATGACGAAGTTCATGAAAGAAGAAATACTTCCCGTACTGGAAGCGGTAGCCGCATAAGCCTCCTTCTGCAGATTTTCGCTGCTCTCGCTTTTCGCGGTCGAATGACCGCACTGGGTTTCTGTTCACTTAATAGATTGCATTCTCTTACTGCAATGTGCGGGGTGATTGAACTGCAGACTGCAATGCCATGGGCAATTACGAGAGAACTTGTCGCAAAGGTTGAAGACTCCACCGATCCGAGGTATGGTTGTCGTCCTGAAGATCGGTCTTTGTCGCTTCAGATCAAGTATGGGATAATAAACGTGGACAAGCCAGGCGGACCGTCAAGTCATGAAGTGGTCGCTTGGATTAAGCGAATGATGAAGTTGTCCCACGCCGGTCACGGTGGAACCCTAGAGACATCCTAGTCGGGGTAATCCTAAAGTCACCGGCGTTCTCCCAGTCGCTCTACAAGACGCCACGAAAGTCATACAGGGCTTCCTCTATTCGGGAAAGGAGTATGTCTGCGTAATGCAGATTCACGCAGATGTCCCAGAGCAGACCGTTCGGCAAGTGCTCAGTGAGTTTGAGGGAGAGATTTACCAAAAACCCCCCATGAGATCGTCCGTCAAGAGAGAGACGAGAAAGCGCACCATCCATCGCCTTGAAGTTCACGAAATTGATGGTCGAACCGTGCTCTTCACCTGTTCCTGCCAAGGTGGAACCTACATCAGAAAACTATGCTCCGACATTGGCGAAGTGCTCGGCTGCGGGGCGCACATGCGCGAACTCAGACGAACTCGCGCAGGTCCCCTCACCGAAAATACCGGAATAGTCACCCTGCACGAGTTGAGTGCTGCACAAACCGAGCTGGAAGCAGGGAATGAGGCGCCAATGCGAGCGATGATCAAACCGATGGAGATCGCGTTAGGAGCCCTTCCACAGATTATGATACGTGACTCCGCCGTTGATGCCGTCTGCCACGGCGCCGATCTCGCCATCCCAGGAATTGTGAAACTTGATTCTATGATAGAAAAAACAAAGCCGGTTGCGTTATTCACCTTGAAGGGCGAAGCCGTAGCCTTGGGACGAGCACTCATGACTTCCCGAGAAATATTGGATCAAGAGAAAGGCGTAGCAGCCAAAACCGAACGCGTACTGATTGACAGAGGCACATACCCAGCTATGTGGAAGCATTAGACTTCGCGTTTCCGGTCAGATTTAAATTGCGCTTAGAATTCTCAGACGTCGGAGCCGGGGTTCCCGAGCCTGGTACGGGGCAGATTCACTCATCGAAGCCTAAGCCTGGAATTAATCGAGACCGCAAGCCTGTGGCCTTTAGGGGCCTCGAGGGTTCAAATCCCTCTCCCGGCGCCATATGCTTCAATTCGCATCCCAGCGTCCGCGCTTCGGTCAGTCCTTATGGTCCTTGCCAAGTGGTTTCCTGAAAACTGCCGTATGTTCCGGTGTAGTTGAATTTCATCGCCTCGTCGTTTACCTCCAGCTTTCGTGCTGACGCTTGATCCATACGACTTGCCTCGAATCCGCCTGGGAGTTCAATTATGGCACGGTGAACTTCTCCGGTCACAGGGTTTCGGATGGGTTCAAGCACCGCCTCCGCGACGCCTTCGATTTTGACCTCGCTTTCAATTCCCTTAGGGTGAAAGATGATTTTCGCCAGTTTAGGTCCCTTAAGCTCATCTAGCGTACCCGCGTACACCTGAAAAGGTCCTCCGCCGGCCCTTCCGGAGACAATCTCAGACAGGGCTTCAATCTGCTTCTTGTCTGCGTGGTGGTCAACATAGTAGACTCCTTTGCCGTGCCCCTCATGGATGGGCCCCGGCCAGCCGCCGAACCAAACAACGTCAATTCCATCTAATCTCACGTCGCCGTAATGGCCCTCAAGGATCCGAAACGCCGAGACGCCTTCGCAGTTTCCGTGCGTGGGTTTGGCATTAAATTGGCATGGGCAACCCCAATCGCAGTTACAGGCATCGAGGAAGTACACTCTCATCTTCCATTTGATCTTCGATTCCAATTGCTTCCGTCATCCGTCAATAATACACATTGATCTACCACAAGAAACCTTAGGTCACTTATGTTTTCCGAGAACCGCGATTATGAGAGTCCATCGCTGCGAACATCCGACAAAGATTTCGAAAAGCGTGATTGTCGAAACGAGCCCTGAGACAGCAAACGGCGAGATACTTAGCGAAGAGATCCCGAGCGAAGAAGTTGCATGGCTTGTCGAGATACAGGGCTATGAACTCAAGTTGGCTGTGTTCTAGGGGCCGCTCCAGTCAAAGGGGATATGCTTGCTCGACCTGCCGGGCCAATCATACTTGAAGCCAAGCGCATCAACCTTGTCCGCCGTTGCCTTGGGTTCAAATCCCGCCCGGCTCCAACATGTACCGTTGATCCGCGGAGGAAAATAGGAATTGGACATTATTTTCGGCTCCCATCCCCGGGTCCAAACAAAATGCCCAATCCCCTTCATGAATTAGATATCGGCCAGAGTCTGGTTACGGCAGGATATCGTAGTCGTCGCCAGATACAGGTTCAACAGGCTACTTGAGAACCCCCTGAGATGTAAGGGATGTTGAACCTTTAGTTCAGCTCCCTCTCCCGGCGCCACCTTCTTCGGCCTTGAGCTAAGACTAATATGGGGCTTGGTCACTGGAGTACTGTGGTGAAGAGGCGACGGCCCAGATTAAGATTATTGCAGCGAATGACACGATAGCGCGATTCAAACGAATAGTTCTAGCGAAGCATGGAAAACTTGAACTAAGCGCCGAAGGTGAAGAAGCTCTCCGGCTTTACATCAAGAAATACGAGAATCTGCTGGGCGGACTTGGCTCACCCGAGAGGGATCCTCTCGCGAGAATCTGTGGTATTGGGCGGTCTGCTGCAAGGCATAATGTGCTGAAGGACATTGAAAAGCTGGAGACCGGAGAACTCTGATTTTCGTTGATACCACTGTGTGGGTCGGAGACGCGGACACAAATGATGACTTTCACAGCTCGGCTCACGAAATCATTGAATCAATAAGACTGGGCAAATCCCCCCTTGGCTTAACGTCGGATTTTGTCATCGACGAAACTGTCACGCTGCTTGGTAAACGGAATGGTTTCGGCGCGAAGGCCGCTGCAGATGTGGGTAAGTTCATAATCGCATCCCCCCGGGTCATCACTGTCTTTGCAGACGAAAGCATGCTAAACGAATCAATAGCGGCTTACCCAAGGTATGCTGGCAAGTTGAGCTTGACTGACGTGCTTTCAACCGTGGTTATGAAGCGTTACTCAGTCAAGGATGTTTTCTCTCACGATTCAGACTTCGATATCGTGGGCGGAGTTCGGCGGTTGACCTCGCCCTAAGTCTCCTTGGCTGGACTTCTAACGGCCTTGAACCTTAAGTTAAGTGCTCTCTCCCGGCGCCAAGATCCTGTGCCGCACGAAACCTCTGAGAAATTTGGTCTTTAGCTCTCTTACTCTAGCACATGGATGTTCTTCTTGCTGCACATGTCTTTCAGTATCTTCGGCCAGACGCTGACGCTTACTTCGCCGAGGTGTGCTTGTCTGAGGAGGAGCATGTATGTGCGGGACTGTCCAATGCCTCCGCCGATGCTGAGTGGAATCTCGTTGTTGATAATTGCGCTGTGGTAAGGTAGCTTCAACCAATCAAGCTGCCCAGTTATCTCCAGTTGCTTCCTGAGCGTTTCGGGACTGACGCGGATGCCCATGGATGTGAGCTCGTGGCGACGTTTTGTTATTGAGTTCCAGACTAGGATGTCGCCGTTGAGGCCGTGCATGGACTTTCCATCTTCGGACTTGGTTTCTGTGACCCAATCGTCATAGTCCGCAGCCCTCAGCTCATGTGGGTAACCGTCTTTGAGCGTCCAACCTATTCCGATAATGAATATTGCAGGATACTTCTGGAGGATGGCTGTTTCACGAGCCTTGCGCGGCATGTCAGGGTACATGTCGAGGATGTCTTCTGCATGAAAGAACCTGATCTCGTCAGGGAGGCTGGGATATTTATTCGTCCTCAGCTGAGGATAGAGCTTCTGGGCGTGCGTCTCGGCTCCTTTCAGAACCTTCCAGATCTTTCTCACAGTATCCTTCAGATAGTCCAAGTTGCGTTGGTCAGCTGTGATCGCCTTCTCCCAGTCCCATTGGTCCACGTACACGCTGTGGTCATGATCGAGGAAGTAGTCCTTTCTCACGGCGCGCATATCTGTGCAGATACCTTCGCCAATGTTCATTCCGAATTGCTTCAGCGCCATCCGTTTCCATTTTGTGGCAGCCTGTACGACTTGGGCATCGATTGGGTGCTTGTTGTAGTCGTTTGAAATGTGAAATTGTATCGGTGTCCGAGAGCCGTCGCGGTCCAGCATGTCGTTGACTCCGCTCTCAACATCCACGATCAGCGGCACCTGAACCATCATCAGATCGAGTTCTTTGCAGAGGTTCTCCTCAATGTAATTCTTGACAGCAAAAATCGCATTCTGCGTATCTTTAGGTGTCAGAGGAGACCCGTAGTCCTGTGGCAATATTTTCTCAAGATCTTCGTAATTTCCGATGCCGGGACCTGCAAGGTCAGCTTTCTTGCTGGCTGTCATATCTTCTCAAATCCTCGGGGAACCAAACGTGCTGATTGGCCTGTACGGACGAGCATCCGGTGGGATTGAAAACGATTTCGTGTCATTCTCGAAATCTGGCAATGACACAACATCAACCGGAGTGGATTCATTCAAAGGAGCTTTAGGCGAAGTGAATTCGACATCCTTTAATAGAGTCCTGTCTTTCCGCTACTCCAAATCCGGTGTAGAAAGCGATATGTCGAGAGAGTTCAGGCAAATCCTTCGAGTGGCAGGCACCAGCATAGATGGCACGAAGAAGCTAGTGTACGGTATCACCAAGATCAGGGGTGTTGGGCCGAGCTATGCAGTCGCGATTGTCAGAGCTTCCGAGCTAAAGCCGGAACTGAGAATGGGAGACCTCTCAGAAGCAGAAGTGCAGAAACTAGAGGATGTCATGAAGGATCCTGCAAAATACGGATTACCCTCTCGCCTTTTCAATAGGAGAAAGGACCTCGAAAGCGGACGCGACACACATCTGATAGGTCCAGACTTGACGTTAAGCGTCAAGACCGATATCGATTTCATGCAAGACATCAGAACATGGAAGGGCGTCAGGCATTCATTGGGTTTGAAGGTTCGGGGTCAACGTACGCGCACAACGGGTCGTAAAGGTAGAGCTGTAGGAGTGGCCAAGAAGATCATCATGGAGGCTGCACGAGCAGCAGCCGTTGAGAAAGAGAAGGAAGCGAAGAAGTAGAGGACATTGGGCGATCCTAAGAAACAGAGGAAGAGTTACGAGACACCTAGGCACCCGTGGCGCAGAGACCAGCTCGAAGTTGAACTCAGATTATTGGGTGAGTATGGGCTTCGAAACAAGCGTGAACTCTGGAGATACAAGACGATGCTCTCACAGGTCCGAGGCATAGCCCGCTCGCTTCTCGGCGCATCCGAAGAGGAACGAGCCCGCCTTGAACGAGAATACCTCGCTAAACTGAGCCGGATTGGAGTTCTTGCCGAGTCGGCTTCGATTGACGAAATCCTAGACCTGGAAATCCGAGACCTTCTTGAGCGCCGATTGCAGACAATGGTCTTCAGGCGAGGACTTGCGAAAACGGTTTATCAGGCTCGCCAGCTGGTTTCACATGGACACATTGCGGTTGCGGGAAGAGTAGTCTCAGTCCCAGGGTACATCGTTAAACGGGACGAGGAGCAGAAGTTGAAGTACTTCTCCCACAGCCCCTTATCGAAAAGCGATCACCCAATAAGAAAGGTCGTGGCGGCCGCTGTGGCGGGTCGGGCGGTCTCCGAAGCCTAGCGAAATTCCCCAGCTCAGCGCGCGGTCCTTTTCCTCAACAGAAAATAGAACAGTACTGCGAATATCGCTAGAACTAACGCTAACCCGATCATTACTGTCGAGTAAGGACCGACTCCGAGGATTATTGGAATCGGACCTATCAGGATGACAGCGCCCCCGCCCATCGTGCCCGCATTGCTCAGGGAGCCAATCGTCATCAACAAAGTGCCGACAAAGATCACTGCGAACGCGATGAAGAACAGCCATGTTGCGATAGAGAAGGGCGTAATCGTTTGCTGGCTTTGAGCCACAGGCACGCTAGCCTTTGCGCGGCAGTTAGTGCAGGACCAGATTGAGGGGTCAAAACAGTTACCGCACACTGTTCGCCCGCATGATTGGCAAACGTAGGTAGCTGGATTCCGGCCACATAATGCACATAGCGGGTTGGCCATACTCGTCACCGACTCAGAAGGAAGTTGGGGAGGAGCATAAAGATTAGGACGATCGCGATGAGGAGGACTGCGAGAACCACCATAGCGCGCGCCGACTCTTTGTCTGAGCCGAATATGATGGGAATCGGCCCGATGAGCAGGATCCCTGCACTTCTCGTTTGGCCGGAGGTTCTGCTATTCTTGACTGCCAGGAGGATTACTGCGATGAAAGCGAGAACAAATCCTAGAATGATTAAGATCAATCCGATGTTAGCAAGTGAGAGTTCGACCAATCTCCAACGCCATTAGGCATTCGAGCATTTTGCGAAATTTAACTCTTCGAGAATATTTCGCGAAAATGATTGACCAGAAAACTTGTAATAGTTTATAAGCCCCGCAGAGGCTACCTCGGAAAGCTCTTCACAAGAAGTGAAAATATCGTGGACCTCGGACCCGGACATGTTCCAAATCGTCCTAGTGTACTGAATGGCCCACGTGAGGTCGTGTTCGCCGAGAGGGGTCCGTAGGTCTTGGATGTTAGTATCATAGAAGAAAAGGAAAACAGCGTCCGTTTCCTCTTGAAAGGGACCACTCACTCATACGCCAACGCGCTGCGCCGGGCAATGCTCGCAGAAGTTCCCGCGATGGCAATAGAAGATGTAATTATCATCGAGAACACGTCCGTTCTTTACGATGAAGTCATGGCCCACAGATTGGGCCTAATACCACTGAAGACGGATCTCGATGCGTACGTTCTCCCGGAAGAGTGCGACTGCAAGAGCGAGCTGGGATGCAGCAAATGTAGAGCATCCTTCACTCTGGAGGCTGAGGCTGTTGACGAACCGGTGATGGTATACTCGTCGGATCTGAAGCCGGAAAGTGATGTGACGCCAGTTAGCGGCAACATACCGATCGTGAAACTTGGGCCTCGACAGAGGCTGAAGCTTGAACTTTACGCTAGGCTCGGGCGCGGTATAGAGCATGCAAAGTGGCAGCCGGTATCAGCCTGTGCTTACAAGTACCTCCCGAAGGTGATTCTCAACTCCGAGAACCTTGCTAATCCGGAAGAAGTGATTCGCATCTGTCCTACCGATGTTTACGCTCGTGATCCGGAATCCAAGATTGTCGTTAGAGACGAAATGGCTTGCACGCTCTGCATGGACTGTGTAGCGAAGGCAGTGCCAGTCGATTCGAAAAAGTCTCCTCCAGTCAAGATTGAGGGCGATGAAACGGCCTACGTCTTCTACGTTGAATCGACCGGAGCACTTCCACCAAGAAGGGTAGTCACAGAAGCGGGCAAGGTTCTTGAGAAGAAAGCAACATCTCTCAATGACCTGGTCAGAAAAGGGCTTGAGTAAGAAGGTCCGCTTATGCGCAGAAAGATAACCAATCCAGAACTGATCGAAACAATCCGATTTCTAAGGACCAAGGCAAGAGAAAACAAATCCGAGATATGGGACGCTGCCGCAGAACAGCTATCGAGTTCCAGAGCACGAAGAGCTGAGCTCAACCTGAATCACATATCACGTGCATCGGCCGCAGACTCAGTCGTCCTTGTTCCAGGCAAGGTCTTAGGTGATGGAGCACTCGGACATCCTGTAATCGTGGGAGCCTTTCGATTCTCTGAAACCGCAAAGACAAAGATAGAACAAGCGGGTGGCAAATGCGTCACAATAAAGGACTTGGTAAGTCGATATCCAAAGGGCTCCAAGGTCCAGGTTCTAAGGTGAATGCCATGTCAAAAGAGCCCCTCGTGGTTGATGCCAAGAACCAAGTCCTCGGTCGTCTTGCTAGCTTTGCCGCAAAACGCGCGATAAGCGGTGACACTGTCATTGTCCTGAATGCTGAGAAGGCCGTGATCTCAGGCAGACGAAGCAACATCGTCGAAGAGGCTAAGCGCAGGCTTAGGACAAGGACACTCGGAACCCAAATTCACGCCCCAGTTCACCAGAGACGACCTGACCTGTACCTACGACGTGTTGTGAGAGGAATGTTGCCTTGGAAGAAGGCGAAAGGAAGAGCGGCTTTTCATCGTGTCCTAGTGTTCATTGGCGTTCCGGAAGAGTACTCTAGCAAGAATCCCGTTAGAGTGCCAGGGGCTGACGCGTCCAAGTTGCATTCCCCTTACGTAACGTTGGAAGAGCTGACAAAGGAGATAGGAGGATAGACGCGCATGAGCGAGCTGGTTGAAAAGGTAGAGAAAGCGGAGAAGCCTGAAAAGGCCGAGAAAACTGAGAAGAGACGAATCTTACTTGTGACCGGAAAGAGAAAGACTGCGATCGCTCGCGCAATAATCAGACCCGGTCATGGAAACGTCATCGTCAACGGTATTCCACTCCCAACATTCACTCCGGAAATAGCTCGCGTAAGGATTACAGAGCCCCTCGTATTGTCCGGTGAGAGATGGAAAGCACTCGATTTCAACGTGAGAGTCAGTGGTGGGGGTTTCATGGGGCAAGCGGAGGCCGCTCGCATGGCTATCGCCAAAGCACTCGTAACTTGGACGCGAAGTTCGGAATTAAGAAAGACAATGATAAACTACGATCGCACAATGCTCGCAGGGGATCCTCGTAGAAAGGAGCCGAAGAAGTTCGGAGGCCCCGGAGCACGAACACGCGAGCAGAAATCCTACAGGTGAGCTTGGGGACAAGAAGATGATCATACCAGTACGGTGCTTTACATGCGGCAAGCTCATTGCCGATCGCTGGGAAGAATTCGCCAGAAGAGTCAAAGCGGGAGAGAGGCCGAAAAAGGTCCTAGACGACATAGGAATGAACA
>Ga0209324_10003500_pt1 | contig 10810 bp, 9 predicted proteins | sample Rifsed19ft3_FD_184015 | JGI IMG/M metagenome (GOLD analysis project Ga0209324, IMG submission 184015) | Soil microbial communities from Rifle, Colorado, USA - sediment 19ft 3 (version 2) | ecosystem: Environmental > Terrestrial > Deep subsurface > Rock core/Sediment | place: Rifle, Colorado...
GTTCGAACAAGGCAAAAGACCACTCTTTTTAAGCGGAGGGTTTGCGGCCAGCAAGGAGTACAGCGAAGAAACCGCACGGGAAATTGATCTTGAAATAAAGAAGATCGTGGACGAATCGTTTCATCGTGTAAAAACGTTATTAACCGAAAAAAAAGAAATATTACAGGGTATGGCAAAGACACTGATGGAAAAGGAAGTTATCGAGGGAGAAGAACTAAAAATACTTTTAGAGGAACTTCACAAAACTAACGGGAAAAAAGAACCATGCTGAAAAGATATATTACCCGATATAAATACTGTACTATTGGTGCCATTATTGCCGCAAATTGTGCCGTAGTAAGTATTTTTAGATTGGAAGGAATTATCTTCGGTTTAGTAGTTCTGGCTTTTTGTTGTACCTTACAGTTTTTCATTCATAGCGAAGAGCACAACGAATCGACAGAGAACAAAACGAATACCGTATCTGAAAAATTATTCCACAGCGTCATGGATACTATTCCGGAGATTGTGTACATTTCCCTGTTTGATGGTTCTGTAAAATATATCAGCGATGGGATAGAAAAGGTGGTCGGACACAAGCCGGAGGAAATTTACAAGACGCGAAATATCTTACTCCAATTGGTACATCCGGAAGACAGAGAAATGGTGTCGGCACAAATCCAAAAATTACAGAATGGAAGCGAAGCAAAAATAGAATATCGGTTATTAAAAAAAGACGGGTCTTATGTATGGGTCTCCGATTCCCTGAATAGCGTCAAGAACGAATGGGGTAATGTAACCCATTACAGTGGTATTTTAATGAATATAGACGAAAGGAAATCACACGATAAGGATTTGCAGAGCTTGAACGCAAGGATACACCAATTAAACGATATGGTCAATCAGCATGCCGTACGCGATAGTTTAACCAACGTCTATAACAGGCGATATTCGCTCGTAATCTTGCAAAATGAGTTTAACCGGGCACGGACACAAAATAAGCCATTATCATGTATTCTGATGAATATCGACAATCTTGAATCTATCAATAATCGGTATGGATATTTTATGGGGAATCGTGTCCTTATAGAGGTTGCAAGGTGCATACAAAAACACATTAAATCATCCGATATAATTTCGCGGTTTGGGGATAGCGAGTTTTTAATTGTATTACCAGAAATTGATAAAGAAGAACTCAACAGAGTCTCAGGCCTGCTGACAAACGAAGCTGAGAAGTGCGTCGTAAAAGATGAAGAGAAAAATATGAAAATTAACTTTAGGGTAACGGTAGGAACTGGTTCCATTACCACGACGACCAAGACTATTACCGATCTGATTGAGCAGGCGAGTCGGGCGCTTTACGCCGCTAAAGCCGCGAAAAAACAAAGCTGAAAAACCAACCGAAAAACAAATTGGAAATGACGAAGAAGGCAAAATTTTCTTTTCACAGACGGGACGATGGAATCCTACCGGAAATTATTAGTATCATTCCACTCAAGGATGATGTGGTTTTTCCACATCTGATCCGTCCGTTATCCCTGTCAGGAGAAGAAACGGTAAAGGCGCTAAACGAAGCGATTTCCAGGAATGAGCTCATTGGTATTGTGGCGCTAAAGTACGACGTTGAATCCCCGAAACACACAGACTTTTACGACGTAGGAACGGCAGCAAAGGTAATTCAAGTATTTGAATCTACATCCGACAATATAAAATTTCTTTTAGAAGGCGTGATACGGATCAAAGTCACAGAATATCTGCAAACCGAACCATATTATAAGGCACGCGTTGAAGAACTCCGGGAATTTACAGAAAAGTCTGAAACGATCGATGTGCTTGTACAAAGTGTAAAAACGCTTTTTAAACTGAGCGCCATGCTTGGGAAGACGTTACCAAAAGACATAATTCCTATGATTGACAACGTCAATAATCCCTCCATGCTGGCTGACCTGGTAGCCATTTATTTAGAATTGTCTATTGACGAAAAGCAAAAACTGTTAGAAATGATTGATCCGCAGAAACGATTGAGGATCGTATTCCATTACCTGAACAAAGAAGTGCAGATACGAGAGGTTCGGGGAAAGATAGACGAAGAAGTCACTAAAGAAATGACCAAGGCCCAACGTGAGTACTTCCTGAGAGAGCAATTAAAGGCAATCCAGAAGGAGCTTGGGAAAGACGATCCTCACATGGAAGAAATCAATAAACTGGAAAAAAGAATCAAAGAGGCAAAGATGCCAAAGGAGGTAGAAGAAGTGGCTAGCAAAGAATTAGAAAGGCTACGGGATATTAATCCTGCATCGGCCGAGTATCCGGTTTCCCGAACATATCTGGATTATCTCATTAATATCCCATGGAACAAAAAGACTGTCGACAATCTTGACATCCATCAGGCGGAAAAAATCCTGGATGAAGACCACTATGGCCTTGAGAAGGTCAAAGAGCGTATCCTGGAATTCCTGTCTGTACATAAATTAAAGGAAAAACTCAAAGGACCCATCCTCTGCTTTTGCGGCCCGCCGGGGACAGGAAAAACGTCGTTAGGGAAATCGATTGCGCGCTCTTTAGGGAGAAAATTTATTCGCATCTCTTTGGGAGGTATCCGCGACGAGGCTGAAATCCGGGGACACAGACGCACCTATGTTGGCGCTTTGCCTGGACGCGTAATGCAGGAAATCTGTCGCGCAGGGTACAGCAACCCTGTTTTCATGCTCGACGAGATTGACAAGATTGGAGCTGATTTCAGAGGAGACCCGGCTTCTGCCCTGTTGGAGGTTCTAGACCCTGAACAAAACTTTAGTTTCGTAGACCACTATCTCGACGTCTCATTCGATCTTTCGAATGTGTTATTTATCACAACGGCCAATATTCTCGATACAGTTCATATTTCTCTGAAAGACCGGATGGAAGTCATATATCTTCCCGGATACAGTGAAGACGAGAAATTGAAAATAGCCCAACAATTTCTGATCCCAAAGCAAATCAGAGAAAATGGTCTGGAAGAGCACCCGGTTATGTTCCAGGACCAATCCATTTACAAGATTATTCTGGAGTACACCAGAGAGGCGGGACTGAGAAATCTCGAGCGAGAGATTGCATCAATCTGCAGAAAAATTGCAAAAGAAATCGTTGCCGGAGAACAGATTACCAGTGAAGTAAGACCGGAGATTGTGGAAAAATTCCTCGGACCAAGAAAATTCTTCTATCAGGTTACCGATGAAGAAGACCGTATCGGTGTGGTTACAGGCCTTGCCTGGACAGAAACAGGCGGGGACATTATCTTTGTGGAAGCATCCCGCATGAAGGGCGAGAAGGAACTAACCCTCACGGGACAATTAGGCGACGTCATGCAGGAATCAGCCATTGCAGCGCTCAGCTATATCCGCAGTAATGCAAAACGACTGGGTATTGATGAGAATTTTTATGATACTTCAGAAATCCACATTCATGTTCCTTCTGGCGCCATACCTAAAGATGGGCCTTCTGCCGGCATAACCATGTGCATGGCGCTTATTTCACTGCTGACAGGCAGATATGCGAGGAGAGAAGTTGCGCTCACCGGTGAAGTCACGCTGACGGGAAATGTATTACCCATTGGAGGAGTGAAGGAAAAGGTGCTTGCAGCCATAAGGGCAGGTGTAAAGACACTTGTGCTTCCCTTAAAAAATAAGGATGATTTTGAAGAAATTGATGCAGAAATTCGCAACAAAATCCAATGCGTTTATATCCAAAAAATTGACGATGCCGTTAATACAGTATTAATTTAATTGTATAGGAATTTCCATTTTATTTAAGCGGGTTATACGATGTATGGCATAGAGAATCCCCCTTAGAAAAGGGGGCTAGGGGGTTGTAAACTTGTCCTCGTGAAAACGGGGATAGCCCAGAAAAAACACAACCCCCTGAATCCCCCTTTGTTAAGGGGGACTTAAACGGAATAATTTACAAAACAATGAAAGGAGGAAACAGCGTGATTAATATAAAAAACATCCTCTGCCCGATTGATTATTCGATTTATTCGGAAAAGGCATTAAGCTATGCAATAGAATTTGCAGAAAAATATGGGGCAAAACTTTTCCTGATGCATGTGCTGGATATTCGTGTCTACGACATTAACGATCCGGATCTGTACAATGTCAATATTGTCGACAAAGAGACTATTAACAAACTGAAGGACAGGCTGCACAAGTGCGTAAATGAAGATACGAAAGGAAGAATATCGGTTGAGGCCATCGTGCTGCAAGGCGTCCCTTTTGCCGAAATTATCAAGGCATCAAGGGAATACGACATTGACCTGATTGTGCTCGGCACGCATGGCAGGACAGGTCTATCTCATGCAATCATGGGGAGTGTCGCAGAAAAAGTCGTACGCAAGTCACCCTGCCCGGTGCTTACCGTCAGGCATCCTGAGCATGATTTCGTAATGCCATAACAAATCATGCCAAAAGCACGATTTGTTATTCTGTCAAATGGTTTTCTGAATAATTATATGCCTAAATACATACTTATAGATCACACGGCAGATATAGGAATCGACGTATTTGGGACAACAATCGAAGAATTATTCACAAATGCAGCCTTTGCCCTGTTTGATATCATAGCGGACTTGTCTAAAGTAGAATGTAAGGCCGAATACAGTGTAAAAATTTCAGGAATAGATAGAGAACAACTGCTGGTTATCTGGTTAAGTGAATTGTTGTACTTGCACGATGTAAAATACTTGCTTTTCAAGGATTTTCATATTACGGATATGAATGAAAACCAATTAACCGCATCCGTATGGGGCGAAGTGTTTAACGACGATAAACACGTAATTAAGACAGAAATAAAAGCCGTCACATATCATGGTTTATCAATCGTCCAGGAAAATCATCAATGGAAAGCACGGGTCATATTCGATTTGTAATTATTTTGCCACGAACTGGCACGAATGAACATGCATGAAAAGAAGGATTTGAATATGAAAGATTTGTTAAATAAAAATGTTTTATTATTCGTGTAAATTAGTGTTTATTCGCGGCTAATTTGTTGAAGCAATATTTTTATGGCAGACGATAAATATAAGATTCAAAAGATAGATGACTATCGCTGGCGCATCCCCAGAGAAGGCAAGATGCGGGTGGATGGCATCGTGTATGCCGACAAACACATGCTGGAAGAAATTCAGAAGGACGAAAGCCTGCAGCAGGTGATTAATGTCTCTTATCTTCCGGGGATTGTAAACCATTCGCTGGCAATGCCCGACATCCATTGGGGATATGGGTTTCCCATCGGCGGCGTGGCGGCGTTTGATATGGACGAAGGCGTCGTTTCCCCCGGCGGCGTCGGATACGACATTAACTGCGGAGTAAGGTTGCTCAGGACGGGGTTGTATCGTGTTGAGATTTCCAACAAGTTAGAATCCGTAGTTAACACTTTGTTTGCCAATATTCCATCCGGCGTGGGATCGCATCGCAAGGATTTGAAACTCTCACAACACGAAGTAAAAAACGTGCTCAGAAATGGCGCACGCTGGGCTGTCTCAAATGGTTATGGGACAAAAGAAGATTTAGAACATATTGAAGAAAGGGGCTGCATCCCAGGAGCAGACCCAGAACTTGTTTCTAATCGGGCTATTGAACGTGGACTTGCACAATTAGGCACCCTCGGTTCCGGAAACCACTTTGTCGAGGTTGGCTATGTATCAGAGATTTACAACGAGGAGATTGCCCGCGCATTGGGGCTCGAAAAGGACGGCATTACCATTGTGGTACACACGGGATCAAGGGGATTGGGTTATCAGGTGTGCGATGACTTCATTCGGGTCATGATTGACGCATCCCGGAAATATAACATTGAACTTCCCGATCGGCAGCTATGCTGTGCCCCGATTAATTCACCGGAGGGGAAAGAATATCTTGCTGCGATGGCATGTGCTGCCAATTATGCCTTTGCCAATCGGCAGATGATTACCCACTGGGTTCGGGAATCCTTTGAAAGGGCATTACACGTTGGCTCTAAGGAATCCAGAATATCCCCCGTGTATGATGTCTGTCACAATATCGCCAAATTTGAGGAGCATATTGTAGATGGTAAAAAGAAGCGGCTGTGTGTTCATCGTAAAGGTGCTACCCGCGCATTCCCACCAAACCACCCCGATACTCCCGATGTATACAAAGCAGTGGGACAACCCGTGCTAATACCGGGAGACATGGGACGCTGTTCTTATGTGCTTGTAGGCACAGAAAAGGCATATGCCGATACCTTCGGCAGCACGTGTCACGGGGCGGGGAGGGTTATGAGCAGGGGACAGGCGACACGGTTAACCAAAGGCAGAAATATTGCTGAGGAACTGAAAGCGAAAGGAATCCTTGTCCGTGCCGATAGCCGGGCCACACTCGTTGAAGAGGTGCCAGAGGCATATAAAGACGTAACAGAGGTTGTGGATGTTGTAGACCATGCCGGCATCAGTAAAAAAGTCGTCCAATTAAAACCGATGTGTGTTATTAAAGGATAATTATTCCTGAGGAGGAAATTTTTATGTAATTCGGGATTTTGTTAAGAAAGGTTAATAGTTATTATAAAAGCAGAGTAAAGGCACAAATTAGATTTAGAATGCGATTTTGTTGTCAAAATATTTGATAGAAAAATTCAGGAGGGAAAATGAGAAAGAACGTTATTGATAGCACGATAGAAATTCCCAAAGAGGAGTATAAATTTCTAAAGGAATTATACAGAACGGTAAAACGCCAAAATTTTTTGTTAAGGATCGATGAGGCAGAAAAAAATCTGAAAGCTGGGAAAATAAAGAAGGTTTCGATTGACAAATTTATTGAAAACATCTGAGAAATGAAACCAAAATACGTTTCATACGACAAAGCCTTTGAAAAGAAATTTGAAAAGTATAAAAGCAAGCTAACCGACGGTGAAAAGGATAAATTCAGGAAAAGGTTTGAGATTTTTAAGGAGAACATCTTTGACAAAAGGTTGGAAACTCACAAACTCAAAGGGAATCTCAGGGATTATTATGCCTTTTCAATTGGTTTTTCGAATAGGGTAGTTTTCAAACTTCTCGATGATTGTGGTGTGTATTTCTTAGAAATAGGCAGTCATGACGTCTGTTACTGAATCTTGTTTTCCTGTAATCTAGTTCTCTGTGGCAAGTTGTTATCAAAGTTAAGATAGTATTACGTAATCAGGGCAGGCAATGAATACTTCACAAAACACCGATAAATATGCTGTAGACAGGTTTCACATGGTACAGTACCAGTTGGTGAGCCGTGGTATCCATGATGAGCGTGTGCTGAAGGCGATGTCAGAAATACCCAGACATGAGTTTGTGCCTGAATTGTACAGGCACGCTGCTTATGAGGATTGCCCGCTACCCATAGGAGAAGGGCAGACCATTTCACAACCCTTTATGGTGGCCATTATGACTCAATGCCTCGAATTAAAAAGCGAAGAGAAGGTATTGGAGATTGGCACAGGATCAGGCTATCAGGCTGCCGTCCTTAGCAGGCTCGCAGCTCATGTTTATACAATCGAAAGACACGAAGCCCTTGCATTAAAAGCAAAGCTTGTTTTACAAGAGGCTGGATGTAATAACGTGGATGTCATCACGGGAGACGGAAGTCTTGGACTGCCTGACAAAGCGCCTTTCCAGGGGATTATTATTACAGCCTGTGCGCCTCACATCCCAAAGAGTTTGATAGATCAGCTTGAAATCGACGGACGATTGGTAATACCTATTGGGAATCCTTATAATCAGGTATTACATCAGATAATAAAAACAGGAAAAGGGATCAAAAGTCAGAGTTTTTTGGAATGCGCCTTCGTACCCTTAATCGGCAAAGAAGGCTGGAAAATGGAATAATATTATGCATAAAAGAACATGAAAATATTTCACCCTCCCTTAATCCCTCCCAGCAAGGGAGGGAAAGTTCCCTCGCCCCTTGTGGGAGAGGGTCTGGGTGAGGGGTATTTTCGTATCAATACTATGCTCGAAAACAAACTTGACTATGGACGACAAAAAAGCTGCAATTATAAAAATCCTGGAAATAGCTATTATTGAAGAGATAAAGGCAAAGAATTTTTATTTCAAAATGTCTGCTCAATTGTCCAATAACGGGGCACAGTCGCGTTTTAGACACATGGCAGAGGCTGAACAGGAACATGAAGACATCCTCAAGGCATGGTATGAAGAGACATGTGGTTATCCCTTTGATGTGTCAAAAACGCAATCAAAAGAATACAAACTCGATATTGCAGAACCAGAACATAACGCCACGTTTCTCGATATCGTGAAATTAATCGCAAAGGTAGAAAATAAGGCGTTTCGTTTTTACAAAGCTGCAGCCCTCCTGGCAAGGACACAGGAGGAAAGACAGATGTTTGAACGATTAGCCTCTATGGAGCAGATGCATGCAGACCAATCCCAAATCGAAGTGCAGATGGCTGCAAATGAATTACTCCATTTCTCAGAGGACAACATACCCTGGAAAATATAAACTTTTGAAGGAAGACGAAGATGCCTAGAGATATACCTGTTGGTAACGGTTCATTACTGGTCGCATTCGATGCGGATTACACGATCAGAGACCTCTATTATCCGCATGTAGGTAAGGAAAACCACGTTCTGGGTAACCCATGCCGGTTCGGTGTGTGGACACGGGAAGGGTATGCGTGGATCAATGCGCGGGAGTGGAAACTCGCCCTGGGATATATGAAAGAAACCCTCGTAACCAATGTACGGGCGTTCCATGAAAGGCTGGGTCTTCAGCTTACCTGCAACGACGTCGTTGATTTTGAGAAAAATATTTATATGCGCAAGGTGACCGTCCGAAATCTTAAAAGTAATGAAAGAGAAGTCCGTCTTTTCTTTCATCAGGACATGAGCGTAATGGAAAATGAAGTTGGAGACACGGTATTTTACGATGCAAAGTTGAATTGCCTTATTCACTATAAAGGTCCCAGATATTTCTTAATGAATTGTTCTGCCGGCGATGTATGGGGAGTTAGAGAATATGCAACCGGAATCAAGAGACACCGTGGCGCCGAGGGCACCTGGCGGGATGCTGAAGACGGCGTACTTGAGGGAAACCCCATAGCACAGGGTTCTGTTGACTCCACTATTGGTATTTCGCTGAAAATCCCACCCCTGGGAGATTCCGTTGCGTACTATTGGATTGCCGCCGGCAGGAATTACGGCGAAGTCGACAACCTGAACGATATCATTCTCAGTGAAAAACCTCAAACAAGGCTCGACAGAACGGCAAGTTATTGGCATCACTGGGTCAACAAAGAAGAGTTCAATTTTGGAAATCTGCCTTCCGATGTGGTCGATCTTTTCAAGAGAAGCCTGCTGATCCTTATGACACAGATTGACAACGGCGGCGCTATTATTGCCGCAAACGACTCTGATATCAGACAGTATGCAAAAGATACTTATAGCTATATGTGGCCCCGGGACGGCGCACTGGTGAGTTATGCACTGATGAAGGCAGGGTACACCACGACCTGCCGAAAGTTTTTCGACTTTTGCGCCAACGTAATCACGCCTTATAATTTCTGTGCAAGCGTCATGGTTGAAGACGGCTTTTTACTGCACAAATACAATCCTGATGGCTCTTTTGGCAGTTCTTGGCAACCATGGGTAAAGGGCGAAGAGATACACGTGCCGATTCAGGAAGATGAAACAGCCCTGATTCTCTGGGTGATATGGCAATATTATGACCTTTATCGAAAGATTGATGTGATACGGCCTCTCTATCATTCTTTCATTGAAAAGGCAGCAGATTTTCTTGTAAGTTATCGTGATGAGCAAACGGGGCTACCGCTTCCTTCTTACGATTTGTGGGAAGAAAGGCGCGGCATATTGTCCTTTACAACTGCTACCGTGTACGGCGGGCTGATAGCCGCTGCAAATTTTTCTGATATCTTTTATCATACGGAAAAAGCTAAATTATACCGGCAGACTGCATTACAGATTAAAAAAGCAATTGACCAATATCTTTACAGCGAGAAGCACAAGAGATTTTTACGCATGATTTACCCAAAGAAGGACGGCGGATATGAAATCGATGCAACGATCGATGCCAGTTTGTACGGTATGTTTGCATTTGGTGTATATGACCCCAACGACATCAAGGTGAAAAATACGATGAAGGCAATCGAAGAGACCTTATGGGTCAAGACTAAAATAGGCGGAATTGCAAGATACGAGCGCGACCTGTACCAGCGTCTGGGGAATGACGACACGATACCAGGAAATCCCTGGATAATCTGCACCATGTGGATGGCGCAGTATTACGTATCAACAGCCAGATCTGTCGAAGACCTCGAACGCGTAATGAACTGCTTGCGATGGACCGTATCCCGTGCATTACCTTCCGGCGTCCTGGCCGAACAGATAAACCCATTTACGGGCGAGCCTGTTTCTGTCTCTCCGCTGACATGGAGCCATGCAGCCGTTGTCCAAACGATAATGGACTATCTGGAAAAGCTGCAGGAATTACATACCTGCGGACAATGCGGACGGTCAATATTCCGTTACGATCGGGCAGGCCGGCAGCAAGTAAAAAAACATTCTCCGATGCATTCGGGTATAATTTCAGAGCGGGAACATATCCACTATCTTGAACAGGCAACCGTCAGAAAAGATAGCGAGTCCATAAACGTGAGTATAGACCCGAGGAAATGTGTTGGTTGTGGAATCTGTGTCGAAAATTCTGGTGGAGTTATGGATGTTGTCGACGATAAGGCAAAGATTATTGCCGAGAAGGTTTCTGGCTGGAATATCAAACCGGATTTCGAAAAGTGCTGCCCGTTAGGGGCAATTACGGTTGAAAAAGCAGAT